>Ga0247765_1000558_pt1 | contig 27742 bp, 27 predicted proteins | sample UWRJL106311C6_FD_179949 | JGI IMG/M metagenome (GOLD analysis project Ga0247765, IMG submission 179949) | Plant litter microbial communities from Arlington Agricultural Research Station in Wisconsin, United States - UWRJ-L106-311C-6 | ecosystem: Environmental > Terrestrial > Plant litter >...
TTTTTTTTCTCTTTTTTTTTTCTTTTTTCTCTTCTTTTTTCCCCCAAGAAGCTGGGTGGGGCGGCTTGTACTCAAACAACAGCATTTTACAGAATTGGTTCCAAAATCGCCGCGCCAAAGAAAAACAAATGCGGAAAACTTTTGAGTATGAGCGTACGATGGAAGAAGCAGCAACGGAACCCGGCATCACGCCAGCCGCAACAACAACAACAACTTCATCAATCGAGGAGGGTATTGCTAGTTTGATGGACCACTTTTACAGCCTCATGGGAAAGTGGTACTTTTGGAGGGCGGCAAAGCTATCAAGCAGACTCCAGACAGTACAGTGCCATGGCGGTCAGGGACAGTATACTCGTTCAACTGGGAGTGGAGCAAGAACCACGTCGTCGAGCGCAACAGTCGGGAAAGATTGAGCCAGGGGAAGCCCAAGCAACCAACCCCGGTGGTACCAGAGCGGCGTATTCCTCGAGACGACGAGGACGATGATTCAGACGACGAGAGACAACATAAAAAGCCGAAGCTCAAAGACAGCGATTCCGAGACCCAACGTCTAGCTTGCCTGTACTTTAAGCGAAACCCTAGTCTCTACCGACACTGGCGATCTTGTCCTGGACCTGGTTGGAGGACTGTCCATCGAGTAAAGTGCGATTTTGTTTTTTCTCATGTTTGTCAAACAAGGTGGAGGTTCGTTGCTTTTGTTAACAAGCGGAAACAGGGAACATCTATACAGGTGCCACCTTCTACCCCCCAGCTGCCCACGTTGTCACGAGACGTTCGAGTCTGAAAAGGTGAAGCTGGAACATCTCATCGCCTCGGAACGCTGCACTGTTCGGGACAAACCTCGGATTGAGGGTGTCGACCCAGCCACCCACGAACTGCTTCGGAGCCGGAAACTACTCCAGGGGCAAGAAACCGAGGTATCAAAGTGGCAAACCGTGTATCTTGCCCTTTTTCCCGACGTTAAAGAACATGATATACTACCCAGTCCTTGTCAGTAACGTTTCCTTTTAATTCTTTCTTTTTTCTTTCTTCACCCTCCTCCGTCTCTATTCTAAGTAAGGTATTAAGTATGAAGGCTACTTTGCTAATGTTGTGAGTCTCACACCCATCCTCCAGTCTACGAATACCCCACTACCGCCACACCTGACGAGCAAACCTTTTCATCCACGACGACGACAGCGACGACCTCGGAGTTTGCAGCGTATGAGAAATTCCTCACGGCCGAACTACCGACTCATATCCGACTCAAGCTCAACGCCCGAGTTGAAGCTGCGCTGGATCTCAAAAGCGAGGTGGAAACTCTGAAAAGTCAAATCGTGAACATGGTTCGGGACACGCAGCTTGAGCTTTTTCAGCTTTATCGACGACGTAACCAGCCAGCAGCAGCAGCCCCTACTGTGGAGCAGCAGACGTTACCATCTTCTTCACCTTCTGGGTGTAGTGGTAGTGGTCTTGATTTTGCTTTTCCCGGATACATGTACAACGACAACAGTTCCCTCTGGCCAAATGGACCGGACAGGACATATCAAAGTGTTTACGGTTCGTCAGAGGGAGGAGGAGGAGGAGGAGGAGGAGGAGGAGGGCTTTTGCTTCCTCTGTGGTTGAACTTGGAAGTAATAATAATTTTGGTGGGTTTGATGGTGTGCTCTTTGACTTTACGGGAGTTTTGTGGGGAGGAGTAGCACCTGATATTTCAGTTTGGGATTCTTAGTGTCTGTACCTAGGTAGGTAGGTAGGTAGATAGAGGCAGGCTGGTTTCTTGTCCACACAAGCAGAGCGAGCATATTTACCTAACTGGTCTAGCTTACTGTATTCTATCAGTCGAGAATTTCAATGTAGGTATTCTAAGGACCAACTCTGCTCTACTCGCTCTTTTCCAAAACAGAAAGAACACGCCCGAGAACTAGGCATTTACACACAAGGGCCTCAGAAAGCAAGCAGAGGCAGACAAACAAACAGACAAGACTTCTTACCCACCTTAGGTACTCACTCACTCACTCTTCATCCACACGCGCACACAGGAAAAAAAAAAAAAAAATAGAACGCTATGGCCAGCTCCAATGGTGGTGATTAAGCTGGGGAGATGCGGCTGCAGTAGATACAAGATAGGCGATATCAGTAGCTGAAATCGACCATGACCCTATGCTCATAGGCTTTCCTTCGGGTTCTTTGCACCAAATAACAAACCAGTTCGTTACCCCCAAGATCAGTCCCCTGAGACCCTTTCACCTTCCCGGCTTCCCAGATTTTTTTCCCCTGCTCCGGTGTGGTCATACTCTCCCTAATAGCCTCAATGCTAGCCATGATGGCATTTGACTCATATTCTAAGATTATGTTCATAGTCCTGACGCGTCGGAGACAACGTTCCAACTGATATGCCTCAAGTCCTTCAGGAGTGAGGCTGGGACGACGGGGCAAAGCCTGCGCTAGCTGGTTGAGTGCACAATCTGATGCTAGGAATATATGTACCCGAGCTTTTCGGCCCGAAGGTGGCCTGGTGAGAACAGCATCGAGTTGGAGCTCTGCTGCGGAACGCAAGGACCATGACCGCGATAGGATGAGGGTGAACAAAATGCCCAGCTTCTGGTGTTTTCCAGCCCATCTCACCCAGTCGTCTAAATGGTCCTTGGGGAGCTGGCGCTTTATATGCTCGGGAGGGTCGAGCACTATGCGTTGGAGTATAGTTTGAGCTCCTACGCTGATTGGAAGAAAGGGATGCGTCGCATGCCATGCCCAATTCTCGTGCGCATAATCCGAGAATGCAAGAACTTCCGCGGCTTCCACCTTCGATTCCAGCACGCGTTGTATTGTTCGCCCGATATTTGCATTATGCCAGTTCGGTGACCCTGGCCTTCGTCGAATAGCAGTGACAATTGCCGATGCCAGTCCCGTCTCTCGCTTTGTGAGTTGTTTCATCTGCTCTGCAAGTTGAGATGTATCGACAACCACTGGCTTGGCCGATGTTGTCAAGGCCGTGTCAAAGATGCTGTATGCCAGATAGGTGACGCAACGCATGCCCAGAGCGATGTCTGCTGCGGTGATAGAAAAATGATAGTCACTTCTGTCTGGGTGTTCTCCAGTGAGGTACTGATAGACGCTGTGGTGGATGAAGTGAACAGTGTCAGTTTCTTCATCTATCTCAAGAAGACCGCCGCCGCATAGTGTTATGATTGCCCTTTCATCTTGGGGAAGATCCAAGAGGCTCCAATCAGAAATCCCAGGCTTGACGTGAAGAGATATTCGTAGCTCGGCAAGGGTCAGGGGACGTCGTGCAGCAGCAACCAACTGAAAGACCGTCTTCCCATATCTCGAATCGGCAATCCTCTCGAGAGCCTTTTTGAAGACGTCCATGAGATCTTTCGGTGGGCTCTGGATGAGTTGCAAGACATCAGTCTGGGTGAGCAACGCATTTCCGTGCAGGGGAAACAGTAAATCCAGCTGTAAAGCAATCCAAAGGTACCTGTGACTCGGTCAGCAGGGGAAGGCAGAAGTATAGGTGAGCGTGAACCCTACATCCCCTGCGAAGCCTGGATTAGAAACTCTTTGAGAGTCTCTTCCAGAGATGGGTCAAGCTGTCTCACATGTCTACGTCTCTCGAACTCGGCATTGATAAACGCCCTCATCTCATCCTCTGCAACTGGAGATGACATGGTCACCGAATAGATGTCCTCTTTGCGAAAAGCATCAGATATGGCAGTGGAAACCGGAGCACCCGAACGCGTTGAGCAACAAGAGTGGAATGGGAAATGTGTATCGGAAATCGACCGAATCGCCGCCAGCACCGAATGAGCCACCTCGTCTGTACACTCATCCAGTGCATCTATGATGACATAGACCACTCTATTTGTTGGCAGAAGCCGCCGTAGGAAATCAACGCCATAGTCGTGTAGTGTGTCCGGGGGGTTTCTTTGAATGTGGGCATCGATCATGACCGCTAAATCACTGTCGGGATCCACTTGGGCGAGAATCTGTTGGATGATGCTCCCGATGATTAGCTCGTATGTGTTTGAGTCGGGGCGATCGTGGCTGCAAAAAACATAAGCGACGATCGCGTTCCGGCCGCCGCTGGCAGGGAAGGCAGGGAAGAGGTCCCCGTCCTGCGGCAAGCAGTACAGCTCAGCCACAAGATTGGCTAGAAGGACTGTCTTTCCGCTGCCCAGCTTCCCATGGACCCATAGCATGTTGGGACCCGGCTTTGACCTCCAGTTTATATATGACTCACTCCAAAAGAACCATCTCACAGATCCTTTTCTCCGCTGTCTGCGCCAGGCCGCGACGCGCTCTGCCTGCCATGGGTAGAGACTGCCCTGGAGGCGGCGACTGCGCAGAATGAGAGAGTGTTGCTTATCGGTACCAGAGGGGAACCACTTGTTCAGCGAACGGCTGATCTTCTTGACTGCATCTCGTGACTCGAGTTGTTCCTTGCTGAGAATGACATTGGCTCTCCGTTCAATGGCAGTCGCCCAATGGCCCAAGTCGGTCTGAAACTGGGAGGCTTCTTTCTCAAAGAAGGTAACAAACGGATTGGCAAGCTGGATAATGGATGGCTTCTGGAGAGCTTTGACGACTTTGCCGCAAAAGGACACCAGCGTGATGAGATATTCACACATGAGATCTTGTAGCTCCTTGGAGTTGGAAAACAGGTGGACGAGGTCTTTGGTAACAGAAGATGATTTCCCGATTTTGAGAAACAGGTCTGAGAGGCGATCAAAGAAGCGGAGAGAACTGACGGCCATCTTTTCAAGGATTTGTGTGGTTAGCCAGCATTGATGAAACCCGGGATATCCGCACACCAATCTGAAGGAAGGAATAACCAACCCACCCCCAAGGTCAGCTTGATAGTGGCCCACACACCACTCGCAACCAGATTCTGAGACGACCCGACGAGAAAGTCGCCAACACGGGCAAGGCTTTGCACTTTTTCCAGAAAGAGGGCCATCTTTGTGGCATATGGACGCCAACTTCTGTGGGCTCGTGACCCATCGCGGTTGATCTCCTCGGTGAGCCTGATCACATCGTCGGGTCCGGGCGGGGAAGTTGTCTGGAGGGTTTTGAACTCTCGAGCCCGAGGCTCACTGAGACTGCCGCAAAATTCAGAGAGTGCCTGCGCGAGTCGGACCTCGGCTTTAAGCAGCGCAATACGACTGAGTGCGGTCGACATCTTGCTGCTGTGAGACAAAAAGCCGATGGAAGAGGATATATCCGCCGCATTTTCAACCCTATGGGATGCGGGCAAGAGAAATGGTTGGTCAGAGCCTGGTGTGGCATCACGTGACTTGCGTTCCGCGAGAGTGCACAACGTCATGAACATGTCCCACTTGAGCCCCCTTACCAGTTCCTTCCCTAAATTTCAAAGAAAGGACTTCACATCGCCGATTAATATATCTCACTGACGCCATGTCATATGCTCGAGTAGGCATCGTAACGGGAGCGAACAAGGGCGTTGGCTACGCCATTGGTAAGATAATTGATCCATCCCATCAATCTCACTAAGGAATTTGAGGACTTGAGAAGGCGTCGACTGCAGTACGCAGCATGACGAGAATTTTCATTACTCGAAAGCACCTTCACCGGCAAGGCTCAGCTCAGCTAACCTCGCATGACCTGGGCAGTGCGCCAACTCGCCCTACAATACCCCTCCTCCCCGCTCAACACCGGCCCCCTCCTCCTCTACCTCACCGCCCGGGACCCCACTCTCGGCCAGGCCGCCATCACCACCCTCACCACCGCTGATCCTGCCCTCCTCTCCGCCAAAGCCCTGTCCACCTCCGGCGGTCTCACCACTATCCACTTCCACCCCCTCGACATTACCTCCCCCACCAGCATCGCCTCCTTCACTACCTTCCTCAAAGAAACCCACCCCTCGGGCATTGACTTCCTCATCAACAACGCCGGCACTGCCCTTAACGGGTTCAACGCCGATGTCGTCAAGGCCACCATCGCCTGTAACTACCACGGCACCTTCAACCTCACGCGGGCCTTGTTCCCCTTGCTGTGTAAGCCCGAAGGTGGACGGGTCGTAAATGTCGGCTCGTCAGCCGGTCTGCTGAGTAGTTTCTCACCGATCATTCAAGAGAAATTTCACTCCGCCAAAACGGTTGATGATGTTACGGCACTGATGGATGAGTTTACCTCTGCAGTGGAGCTGGGCACGCATGAAAAGGAGGGGTGGCGGAGTAATTCCTATGGCGTGAGTAAGGCGGGGGTAGCGCAGGGGACGATGAGGTTGGCCAAGGAAGTGGAAGAGGCGAATCGGCAACAGGGGAAGGAGAAGGGGAACATGCTGATCAATGTGTGTTGTCCTGGATGGGTGGTTACAGACATGACGAAAGGGAGGGGTACCAAGACGCCGGACGAGGGGGCCCAAACTCCAGTGATGTTGGCGATTGGGGATATTGGCGGGCAGTCGGGGGGGTTCTGGCGAGATGGGAAGGTTTCTTGGACTGCTTGACTGTCTCGTGTTTGTAAGCTGTAGATGATAGTTATCAACTGCTGCAGCTTGGGCATGGCACTGGGGGTAGGGTAGTGGTAGCAACACAATAAACGGAGATTGCGTCCAATGGGGGACATCTTTGAGCTTTCTGAGAAGAATTGATGTCTTCAATCTGTTTTCTATTTTCTAGAAACGGCCCTCTCTAATTATGGGTGCTGTGCTGTGCCTTCTTTCCATCCTCAGGCTGCATGTGGAGGCTCAGCTGTATGTGGAGGCCCAGCAAAGCAAGACGCGGGCGAGGATCGAAGATCGAAACTGCATATCTAAAGAAAGAAAGAAAGAAAGAAAGAAGGACCGGAGATACTACCACTGATACGGATCCTCGGCCCGTTCCGAGGGCGCAGGGCATGGGGCTCGGTGCTCATGGCACAGCTCACCCTCTCAGCGTCTGAAACACCCAAACTCACCAACTCCAACTTTGAAAGAGATGGGGACACAAAACAGCCCCCCTAGCCATTTTCAGATTCATCATTTTATCTCAAAGAGTAAGTTAAAAAAGAAAAGAAAAAAAAGGAGAAATTGGTATAGTAGAAAAAGGGAGAAGAAGAGAAGAAAAAAAAGGAAAAAGGAAAAGGAAAAAAGAAAAAGGTCCATTTCCATCCTAGAATTTGGTTCCTACGCAGATAGATTCACATAAAAATGTTGTGTTCATTCCATTCCATTCTTCATAATGAATCAAGATCATCCCCGAATTTCCACCTTCTCACATAAAAAATTAAACCCCCAATGCAGCGTTAAACGCATCCGCTGCAGCTTGTCCCTGAGCATTCCCCGCCGCCGCGGTGCCCTGCTCGCAAGCGGCCACGACCTCGGCATCAGCCTTGCACGAGCTCTCTAGGCGATTGCAGGTGAACTCGGCAATAATCTTAATGTTGAGGGCGGAGCCGTGGTTAAAGTCGGCATTGTTCACATTCTGGAAGCTATTCTGCTGGCGGCCATCAAGGTTAGGAGCGAACTGGATGGCGGGGCTACCACAGCTTCCAAACGCACCGGCATCCTGGCGACGGCGCACCTCGGCGCGACGCCTCCGGCGGGCATTGGCAGCTAGGCACTCGGCCTCCTGAGCATCACACTGGCCGGTGCCGCCGTCGATCTGGCCCGAGTTGGCAGCGTTGGAACAGGCATTCTTTTGCACGGCGCACGAGCGCTGGATGGCAGCACCGGCATTGAGGAAGGTGGCGCCGTTGACTTCAAAGGGGCGAGCAGCACCGGTGGTGCTCTGGACGGCGGGCGGGGGGCCACCGAGGTCGCCGTTGAAAGCCTGGACGTTGACGGTGGCAGTAGCGGCATTACCAGCGTTGCCAGCCCCAGCTTGAGCGTTGCCAGCGTTTCCAGCAGCAGCAGCACCGGCGTTTCCGGCAGCGGCACCAGCATTACCAGAAGCAGCACAAGCTGTTTGTTTTATTCCAGTCAGATTTGTGATACCACAAAGGAAGAGAAAATGGACAAAAAACTTACCAGCATCAGCAGCAGCGCCAGCATTGCCAGCGGCAGCACCAGCACCAGCGTTGTTGGCAACGCCACCGGCACCAGCAACAGCAGCCTGGATCTGAGCCTCGTCGACGGCGGGGGTCAAGAGGTTGAGGGTGAAGATGCAGCCCTGACCAGGGTCGGCATCGTCATTGCAGGTGTTGCCAGCGGCGGTGGGGTCGCCAAGCTGGCCTGGGGCGAAGGTGGCAGACTCAAGAGCCCGAATGGGGTCTTCGCCGATGGAAGCCAGCTGAATGGCAACGGCCAACTCGATATCGGCGTTGCCAGAGGCCTCGGGCGAGGCAGGGTCCTGATGCTGCTGGATCGCAGCAATCTCAGGGTTGACAGCCTGCTCGTTGCAAGCGGGGCTAGCCAAGCCGACTTGCAGCGTGTTCTTCTCCAGAGCGCGGTAGAGGATGGCAGCCGCTTGCAATTTTAGATCACCCGCCGCCTTGGCATTGGTGAAAGCCTGGTCGGCAATGATCTGCTGGAGGCAATCGAGGTTCTGCACATTGGGGGCACCGGTGGCGGCGGCGGCGTTACCCAGGAGACCAAAGACAGAGTCAACAATCTCAAGGGGGTTGTTCAGCTTGAGGGCCGTATCGGCATCACGGAGAATCTGCAAGTGCGACTGCTCCTGGGGCACCTCGCGCTTTGCCTTTGCCTTCCAGTACTTGGTGGTGTCGTGCATCTCGCGGGCCGAAACGGCGGCCGCGAGGCCGATCAAAGCAAGTTCATACTTCATCTCGTCGTTCAAAAATGGGTTCGTGTAGCGATCGACGCAATTCGAAAAAGAGGTAGTTTAAAAAGAGGGAGAGATGTTGAGGCCCGGCCTGAAGAGATTAAACCAAAAGAGTGTAAACGAAGGGAAAAAAAAGTTCACAGAACTAGAACCGAGAAAGAAAGAACCGAAGATGGTAAAGATGAAAGAGCGTGAGATAGGAAAAAGAAGGACGAGATGCCATTCCGGGACGGCAGCCATATCTTATATGGGTAGTATAAGAGACGCGGGACCATGATCTGTAGCCGGACATGTCGTCTCATGGTGAGAGAAGCATGAACCCTGCGATCCGCATCCCTTCGCTAACGAGCCCATGTCCCAGCGATCTGAGCGACGTGGGCCCGTCTCCATTGAGACCTCGAGAGCAGCCTTCTCGAGCCGGCGCCCTGGAAGGGACACGGCCGGCTGAAGTGAACTCCGGAACGAGCTGCCTCCTCAAGGGTCGTCCCAATGCCCCATGGAGCGTCCTGGGCGCCAGCAGGGGTTAGGCCTCATGCCAACCGAGCCCGAGTCCTGGGCGGCAGCCGCTTGGCGAAAGTCGCACCGTCTGTTCGGACTTGATGGGGTTTGACCCCTGGCCCGCCGTCTTGACAAGCATGGAAATCATGGCCCGTGAAGGGCGATCGTTACTCGGCTGTAGTACTGACATTTAATTAGCTAGGGAATTTGACACAGCGATAGTGAAGCAGAGAGACTAGAGGAGAAGAACAACCCAAAGGCCTGCGCCACTGGAGGGTGGTGCTGGAATCTGTCAACAGCATCTGACATGTTGTAATGGTGGTTGCCATCCCGCAGCTCGCAGGGCATCTCACATCTCACATCTCGCATCTCGCATCTCGGGTCCTTGCCGAAAGCGCACACATACGCACGTGCTTGCCGTGTCAGATTCTTCTTCAACCCAATCGATCCTGAAAATGTTCTTGCTGGGAAAGGAAGCGTAGCCCCAGCATAGCACCTCTCTAGTCGAGGCAACAAGCGCGTGTTTGAGACGATCTTTGCACTGGCGGTTAAGAACAGATCAGACGGAAGGTGGGACGTTGCCTGTCTCACGTTGCCGTGGGGGGTTTAGCGGAGCCGCATGCATGCAATTTGGGGCAGCCAAGCCGGCGGATCGGTACCTTACATAAACCCGTTAACATCCCCCGCACCCAATCTGGTAGGGGATCTGTTAACACTGTCCACCTCCACAACCTCCCTCTCGGAGAATTCTTCCGACGCAACACAAACATTTTGCAAACCGCAGTCGTTCCCCCCCAACGCACGCACGCACGCACGCACTTCAGTGTTCTGCGCCCTCCAAACACCGGAACAATCGTTCCAGTCTCCTTGCAGCAAGCGGGGGCCTCTCTGCCGACGTCAACTGTCAAGGACCAGCCCGCGAGGAAACGACCAACAGTGGCAAGAAACACCGGGTAACCTCACGGCTTGGAAGAACATAGTGGGTTAGTGGACATCAGACGAAACGAGATGACAGCAGGATGTTCAACCATCTTTGCCTGGTAAAATTCGCCAATCCGCTTTTTCTTTCTCTTTTCTTTACTCTTGCACTCTACCTACGTAGGTAGTTGTTTGGGAGTAGAGGGTCTCTCTCTGTCTCTTATTGAAGCAAAATAATAATCCCGTCCCTGCATATTTTTCGTATGCAACTCAGACTCAGCCACCACTTTCAGCTCAAGACAACAAAGACGCCCACACACAAAAAAAAACGTCAAGTTCCATCCCGAGTTCCAGACTTCGGAACATCAACCGACCGCATCACAAAACGTGACAACAAAACAACAGTGCACTCCGGCAGTTGCCAGCCCTATCCTAGTTCATTTTCTCTCTCATGTTATCTGTGACTGTAACAGTGTGTGACTGTGACTCTGACAATCCTCCCCCCAAAGTGGCAAGCCGGAATACCAAAGCTCAACCAGAATGCACGACATGAATCGTGAATTCTAGGCCAGGGCAACAAGGGGCCTAGGCGCCAGGTGCCGGGTGCAAGGTAATAAGGCGCTAAGTTTGTCAGCACCCTAAAAAATGTTTCTTCTGGGAGAGGGGATGGATGAGAGTCGAGACGAGACCAACCCTCGACGATGATCACCAATACCCCAATCCTAATCGCATTCCCCTTCTTATCCGAGCGAGGGCCCAATGGAACCTACAAAGTACTAACATGGAAATCGCAAAAACCATCACCCCTCATCCCTCCCATCCCTCCCAGCTCTCGCCATCCCACAAAAAAAAAAGGCATTGCCGCCGTGGCATCATGCCTTACCTACACTAGCTGCACTAGCCCTTAACAAAAATGCTCGGCGGCAATCAAGAAGAACAATGTTCAAGTCGACTTGACGCGCAGGTTTTGCCTGCCATCCCCGTCCCGTCCCGCGGGGGACCCTCCACCCTCCACCGTGCCCTCCATCCTCCGGGAACCAGCCCATCCATTTGGCATTTCCCCCATCATATTTCATGGAAACCTAAACCTGCATGAACCGTTTAGGGAGTTTCTCAATGGAATGGCAGACAAACCCACCTGGGCCCCCTCCTCCCTCCCGCTCTGCTCTGCTACTCTGCATATGGCTGGCTGACTGGCTGGTTGGCGAAGGTGTATGTAAGGTGTAAGGTGCAGGTGTATGATCATCGTGTGCACACCCAAACCCAAGTCAACTCCCCCAAATCCCACCAAGGCAGAAAGCAAGGCAAGGCAAGGCAAGGCAAGGCAAGGCAGCCCCCCCTCGTTTACCGTTCAAGCAGAATCCGTCACATCCAGACGATCCGCGCAAGCCGACTGGACTCGGCACCCCTTAAACTACCAAACTAGCTACCTAATGAAATGTCCATCAAAGTGGTCTGTGGGTTTTGCAAATCACCTACCTCCTCCGTAGGTACCTAGCCTAGGCACGTAGCCCACTGCACACGCCTGCCTCGGTCCCACGCTTACGGAAACGGAGCCGAGCCGTCACCAAGTTTGAAGATTGGTTTATCCGGCCGTGACAGATCGGCGTCGACGCATGATGAAATCTCCCTTCCCAACTGTCGTCATTGGTCCTGCCGCTGTCACTCCTGACCAAGGCGCAGAGCAAGAGGCCTGAATCCGCCCGCTCATCATGGCAATCCTCTCCCCAACTCCGTCTTTACCTGGCTCCTCAACGCGCTGATCCTGCCAGCTGCTTGCTGGCTTACTTCTTGTTCCCACCCCAACCCTGCTCCATCCCTGGGTCTCGTGACGCACAAGAGAAACAAGATCCTCGGCCAACTAAGCAGAAAGAAGCAACCCGACAGAGAAAAAGAAATGCTTGGGATTCCGTAAATGTTTTGATGCTCTAGGGGTCTGTGTTATTTTGTACAAGCGGCATTGGCCAGGAGCAATCGAAGTCTAGGAGAGGAAACACACAAATGCCGAATAACCAGACAGACCACAGCGCGCGCCCCGTTTTCCTAGTGTCTATTGGGACAAAGTCCGAAACCGTCGCGCCTCGTCGCCCTTATTAATACACCCTTCTTCCCTGTTTAACCAATAACGAGCTTGTCGTCTTCGGGGAACTCGTATGCAGGAATTTCGAGGTTGAGCGGTGCCGGTCCTTTCCTGATGCGGCCAGAGATATCGTAGTGAGAGCCGTGGCAAGGGCAGAACCAACCACCATAGTCGCCAGCCTCACCGATAGGAACGCAACCCAAGTGTGTGCAGACACCTGTCATACCAATGTCAGCCATCATCTTCTGTTTTGCATACCCATTATGTTTCAGCGGCCATGATCCGCGTTGCGAGACACAACCTTCCCAGGCTTGCTTTAATCTCTGGTTTGCAAAACACCTACCAAGCATGACAAGCCACTCGGGCCTCTTGACACGGTCATCGTCCGACTGTGGATCTCTTAATGACGTAACGTTGACCTTGTTGGCCTCTTCGATCTCCTCGGCCGTGCGGTGACGGATGAAGACGGGCTTGCCTCTCCACTTGATGATAACCTGTGATTTCCCTCGTGATCAGCCAGCGTCCACTGATTCGGCGCGTTCCGGGTTGTGTTGCCGCCTTACGTTTTTGCCCTCGGGGATAGCAGCGAGATCGACTTCGACCTTGGCCATGGCCAAAACATCAGCCGAAGCCGACATATTCTTCAGGAACTCTGTACACCGTCAGCGTCATTTCCGGGATCCCTCCGAGAACATGCTTTCTGTCCACGCCCCAACCCGCTCCAAACTCCAATCCACCCCTGGACACAGATTGATCTCGCCCTCTTATCCCATTTTACCACCAATTGAACCCAATTGACCTTAATGTTCACTCACCCTGAATCGTAGACTTCGCACCGGCGGCCGAGATGGCTCCGAGCGTGCCGACCATAAAGTAACCGAACATCTGATTCCCGGACCCAGAGTTCTTGGACATATACTTGGAGAAGTCGGGGACCTTGGTGGAGTTGCTCGCGCCCTTGAAGGGGCTCTCGAAGGTGGACGAAGCGGAGCCCTGGACGGCCGACGAGGTGCTGAGAGCGGCGGCGCGGGTCGACGTGGTCGGGACTCGGAGGGCGGAAGCCCGCGCGAGGGCGCGCGAAGCGTTGTTAAGGCACGCCATTTCGCGGGTGTGGAGGAGAGAGGGCGAGCGATTGCGCTACGGGACGGGCGTCCGGGTGGGTGCGGATTCAATTGACGGGGAAATGTTGGATTGGAAGCTCTCAAGTCAAAATCATGAGCTGAGGTTTTTCTGGCCGAGCTTGTTTCCACTTTCGCCTGCCGTGGCAGTTGTGGCCTTAGGCTGCAAGTCATCATTAGCCGCGCTATGATTGGCTGGACCCGCACCCGAGTTCTCCCGCAGCCGGTTGCCGGTCCTCGAAACGACTTTGCCAGCTGGTGGTGATCTCATCATCCGATCTCAAGCTCTTGGAAGCTTGGAGTCTTGCACGACACAACTTCAGCGCCTGCTCACTGTTGTTTTCGTGTTGTATTTACAGATCATAAGCTCATCTACTTCCTAGTGCATTCGCTTCAGCTCCTCGACAGTATTTCGCATATCCTCGACACTTGGACCTAATCCGCGACATATTTCGGCCTGTACTGTCTCGTCTTCGTCCAAGAAGCGTTCCAGCAGTTCTCCGTCGACAAATCGAAACGGTCCATCCGCTTCCCTCTCAGCCGTTCGGTAAGACCTGTAAGTTTTGTGTTCAATACCGCCAGCGGTTTTAATGACGGATGCAAGCCTTTCTTGGAACCGAAGCAGCAAATCCTGCGCATGCGACGCGATTGTTCCAAACAAGTAGATGCCGCCATCAACCTGCACTCAAAGTCAACTTCGTTTGATCTCTCATTGCATACTAGATCTGTTAGTGTGCGGCTTACCGTGCCTAGAAATGCTTTGGGAACAACGATGGCGGACTTGTTAGGCTCGGCCGAGATTTTGCGGATCCGGTTGACCAGCTCGCCGAGATTGTACTCGCTGATGACCTCAAGACGTCTCCTATCCTCATCGGTAACGCCTTCTCTGTTCTGCCGCAGCACCAACAGATTTCCTTCGGCGTCAGCCTGGATCCAAGACTCGTCCTCGACGTGGCATATAGCTGTTGTCCAAGTTGACTGGTAATCCCTGGCGCGTTCGATGAGTTTGGCCGGCTGGCCGTCTGCGGCAGGCACGTATTCGACCAGCGCAAGGGACTTCGTCAAGTCGCCTACAGCGATCATATTGCCGTGAACCGTGACCTCTACCGTGTACGTGGCAGGTTTGTATATAGCCATCTTGGACAGTCGTCCTGATATCGTCGATGTCTCTTCGTACTGGCTCAAAACCACCGTCTTGTGCATGCCCACTACAATCTTATCGCCCATGACGGCGAGAGAGCGGCATGGACCTCTCAATTCGTGCTTCATTACCAGGAACGGATTCTTGTCGTTGTCAATGCCAAAGACGAGGACCCTTCCCCGATTGGCGGAACTGGGAGCAGCATCTGGGTCCGACAGGAAACTGGTGCCGACGATGAATCGTTCGGCAAGATTGCCATAAGAATCTGGGAGCTGCGCCCGGATAACGGCTTCGACCATCTCGGTATAGGACGCGCTTTCCAGCGGGAATCTCTTGCCGACTGTGTCAAAGATGATCTCATCAACAAGTCGAAATGAGCTCTGGACAATTTCCTCCCCATTTACAAGTTCTCTCTTCACACAACCCAAGCCAAATACCTTCTCGCTTGGCGAGTAGGCAAGTCGGCGTATTGTCTCACCCATGGGTAGCTCCCGTACGTGTGCCCGCCTCTCTACATCGAGTTGCGAAATCTTGATCTGCTGATCCGAGGCCACCACTAGCGCGTCTGGGAAAGCTTCCGAATTGAATGGGCAGACACAAGTCGCGTCCTCGGCAGTAACGGCGGAGTATATGATGCGCTGCTCCGAATGGTAGATGAGGCTGGCGTGCTCCGTTGTTGCCAAGATGCTGCAGATGCCGTCTGATTGTGGTAAGAGGCTAAAGCGTGCTTCTCGCGTCCCCAATGTGACGCTTCTCCTACCCGTCATGTTGTAGTCACTGGTGATCTCAAACGTAACGACATTGCCGTCCTCCATTGCGATAAATAATGTCGGTCCCGACACGTCGGGTGGTAAAATTTGAACGAGGGCGAGATCGCGAGGAATCGAAGCGTCAAACTCCGTATCGCGAAGCCCCTGTCCGTGAATTGGATCCAGAGTGTTTAAGTCGATCAGGGAGACTGTGCCAGAAGTCCAAAAGCCGACTACGGCGATGCCGGACAACTGAGGCGCGACATGGATGCAAGCAACCTGATCTTTGGCGCTAATATCTTTCCGCTGAACAACATGCAGGTCCTCGCCCAGCTTGAACGAGACCAGCCCAGTCCCGTCCACACACAGAAGCAGCCACTCCCGATTTCCGGATGCGCTTGTGATAGCCCCGCCCTCTGGGGCCCACGAAGCTATCGTGACGCCGTCTTCGGGGTCGACAACCACGGCGGCCGCCTTTGTGACCTGCAGCAAGTGCCCGCTTGGCAGGTTGGCAGCAAGCAGTGTTTGTTGCTCCAAATCGAGACCCGCAAAGGCCTCCAACTCCTCCACCTCTCCATCCACATCAAATCTAAATATCCGCGTCTCGGTCAGAAAGGACGCAACCAGGGTATCAACCTTTTCAGAACCATATGACGCTAGGGAAAAAAGAGCTCTTGTCTGACCCAAGTCGCCCAAAATGCCAATGTCCTCTAAACCAACTCCGCTGCGTACGCTTCGCAAAGACCCGTCTTTGTGGACACCACTGCCCACTACGATGCGCGCCTGGCCCGATGAATACTCATTGCCGAGCTTGCTATCGCTCTCCCGGTTGCCCATGTCCATGATTTCGAAATCCAGAATCGGCCCTGTATTTTTAAGAGACTGCAGCTCTTGCATGGACCGTGGCACGTCGTTTGCGCAGTCGAGCCTGAGCAGCTGCGAGTCTCCAAAGTGAGAACTGACAAAAAGCAGATTGTTGCCTAGATAGACCAAGTTGCTCGCCCGCGAGGTTATCCCGATCTGGGTGACCCGCATGCCTAGTACAACGGCACCTTCCGTCAAGATTTCGAGCATGTGCATTGTTCCGTAGTCGTCGGCCAAGAAATAATGCGTGGTATCGTACTCAGCCCAGGCGACAAAGATTGATGCCTCGGTGAGCGCAGAGTCCACCCTGCGCTTCGTGACCTCGTCGATATAAATCAGCCTCGTCTCGCCCACCACTATCAAGCCACCGAGATGTGCTTTCGCCATCTCAACGTTGCGAAAGTTGTGGCGTTTAACCTCTTGCTCCACCGTCCTCACAGGTATCAGCATGGTAGCTCCAGGATCTGGTATATCAACGTGCATGTCCCTATCTCTGTACGGATCGAAGCGAGACGCTTGTAAGTTTCGGTCGTCGGTTGTGATGCGATAAGTCGCCAACTTAGACTCTTGGGCGTCTGGACGACTTTGGTAAAGAAAGGCAATCTTGGGATGACCCGTCTCGGTATAAAGAAAGCAGCTGGCCTTGATGAAGAGCTCCGATAAGCGCGGTTGATCCATCAAGTCAAGCGTCAAGGCTGTATTTTTTCTTGATCCCAGGCGTAAAATCGACATGACTCCCTCCCACAGGAACAAGGCGAGGAATTTGCCAGTGGGGTCAACAACGCACTTGTCGTGGCTCTGGGAGTCGCGCATGTGTTGCTCGCCGGGGTCTCGAAACGGGTCCATCGTGTCTAGTTGTTGAGTTTCTGGGTTCCAGACGAGGGTGAAGTACTCGAAGCGCTCGGTGCCAACGAAAAGGAGGGAGGTCGGGTAATCTTTGGGTTGGAGACTCGTGAGGACTGAAATGGTCCCATTGATGAGCTTTGAATGCACTCTCGTGAGGGAGTCATTTACTAGCTGGTATATTTCGATCCTGTTGGTCTTTCTGGTTTGTTGTTAGCTTTTCGGCAGTCTCGGCCGCGATGGAACCAGCATGTCGAGCTACTCACGACATCACCAAGCACTCCTCGTCGGCCGAGAGGAGATTGCAGCGCAGCGCATGCCGCGCGCTGGTCGGCCGGTGGATTGGAGCAATGTAAGCCATTGCTTCGGCGTTGTCGTTGTTAGGCGGCGCACGTTTTGAAGCTATCGTCACATTTGGTCGGTAAGCTCCGTTCGGTGATGCAACGGCTGAGGTCAGAACTTAGCTCTAGAAGTCGCACCAATGGCTGCCCCGCCCCCGCGTCGTCTACTTGGCTTAGCGCATTGACCACAGCAACAACGACAGGGGATGGTTGCACACTAGCCCAAGAGGCAAGTCATAGCCACTGGAAAGGCAACTCCTCGGCAACGACTAAAAAGAATACACCAGCGCATACTTCGTATCCTGTAAGCTATTGTTCTGAGGACCTTTCTTGGGGGGCCCTACCTAAATCACCCTCACTACCGTTTTTGGGTTTCTGCCCCTACAGATGGCTTTCGCGCGGACTTCCAGCTACGTAACAACATCCACAAGCCCCAGAAATCCCCCTCCCCCTCTCTGTCCGTAAACTCCTCAATGACCACACATGTAACCCCCGATTTTCTTCGCAACTCAAGGATATCTCCCCAAGATTGCAATGAAAAATAATAATAATGGGTTTGTTCGCATCACCTGGAGACGGTGTAATACCAGGGACACAGTGGAGATATCCATCCATGAGACATGCCCAGAGGGAGGACAAACCCAGAAAGACAAAAAAATTGGGTTTCACGGTATGAAAACCAGTGCGGGTCTCAGGAGTCAACCTAAGAAGAACAGATACTACACTTGATCTAAGCCATACAAGGCGAAGAGAGCTAAAGAGAAGAGAAACGCACGCAAATGGATGGGGGTTGAGGCCGGTTTTATACGGCTGTTAATGGTCTGTGCACAGTGGTATATCTGGGCATATACATTCCCCCCACCACCCACTAGAAGTGTGACTCGCTCAACAGGCAGACACTTGACTCAGGAATGACTCTTCATGTGCAATCGCTGCGCTGCCCGCCAACTCACCTTGTACACATTATTCCAAGGCACCCGATTGACGCAGGATGAGGGGTGTACGCAGTTTCATGTTTCTCTCCAACATTTCATTCGAGAATACACGTGTTGAAACCCAAGAAGCAACCCGGGATTCAAAAACTGGATGTGGGACATTACGCAAAACTTTCCTGCTTTATCTAAGCACCTCATATGATTTGATAAAGACCGACCACTCTTGATAAATGAAACGTGAAGAGTTTGAACCATCACATTGACCCCAAAGAAAAATAACTGGACGAAAAGAGCTTGAGAGGGGAAAGCGGGAGAGCGACCAACATTTAGCAGACTAGTTCAAGCACAAGAATTTCTGACGGTCAGTCTCTTCCTCGGATTCCGAAGGCTCAAACAGAACAGGGTCCGAGACAGGCGGACGCACAACACCATTTGTGTCGTCAAAGAAGCAGATGGTCGGGCAAGGTCGAGGACCTGGATGTAATGCTTTGATTTGCGAAAAGTTCAGCTGAGGGTCCTGAAAAATGTCGTGGTTCATAGCGTGGAGGACAACCTCCTGGAGACGGTAGTAGAACGCAGCAAGAGAGCCAGTATCTCGCAATGGCCTCGCGTTGGCCTTCAACGGGGGCCTGCGTTCTGTTCGAAGGCGGAAGATAAGTTTGTTAAATGACTTTCCCCTCCTTGCCATGCGATCCTCAAAGCGTGACAGCAGTCCTTGAATCTGTTGTCCAGTACAAGTAGATCCTGTCGGATAATGGAGGTGAGACATCATTATATGGAGTGTCTTATTCCCAGGTACTTTGGAGCAGTCAGCTGAGAGAACGAATACTGCAACCAATGATGTTGGGGGATAATACCATGCGTATCCACGAATTCTCCCCCGTCCGGCGTTCCATTGTCACCCATATGTTCAGCGGCGTATTTCAACTGCCAAAAAGCATTTCGGGCGGCCCGAGTTGATGAGTGTATACCCCGTTTCCAATCAAAGAATATATAGCAGTAGCCAGTCAACTGCTCCCGGATGCTTTCAGCCCAATGAGTTGAAGGCAGAGGTGAGAGCATGGGATCGCAGCAAACCCGTAGGAAGTCGTAGAACCATACGGCCAATCCGACGAAGACGCGGATCTTCTGTGCTCTTATGAGAGCCTATTCAGTATTCTGGTAGCAAGCAGACCACTTACCGAAATATTTTTAGCGATAACATCGATGTCCAACAACCCTGTCATTACCTCTGTATGTTTCTCGACGCTCGGAGTCTCAGAGCTATCTCGCTCGACGGGTGACTGTATAGTGGGTGGCGTTACTGCGGTTCCGGAAGTGGTGGTGGTCGATTCGACCGTCATGTTTCTGGCTTTTCGGGCCTCGCACTCTCGCTCCGCCTTCCGCCTGCGCAGCTTGTGCGACTGGACGCGGACGCCGTTGTACTCAACCAGGCCAGTTCTAGGGATCTCTTTCCCCTCTCTGGCCATATTATCAAGCACTTGGTCGACGACATCCCGTCTAACGTTCTTCCGTTCGACTCCCCACTTCTTAAACCTGCCCTTGAGTCTCTAGAGTGTTAGTTAAGAAATGCGGAGTGGTTCTGGGGAACCCACTGCCTTTCGCTTGTTTGCTCGTCAGCATCAAACACATTATTTTGGAGTGATGTAGTCCTTACGTCACTGATTTTCCCTCTTCCTTCAAGACGGCAACAATCTGACGATTCGTCATGCTCTGGTGCATGCTCACTAGGCGTAGCCGCAGTCTTTCCCACTCTAGGGGGGAGATTCGGACGAGTTCATTGTGCTCCATCTTGAAGGCGGTAGAACTTGGGAGAAGATGGAGTGTGGCCAGTGCCCAACACTAGCAAGAGGGCTCAGAGAAATGGGGGAAGGGCAGGCAGGGAAGGAGCGAGCAGGTATGCATCTACCGGGAGGGGGGAGGGCCTTTTGTAATTCGAAAGTTGCATACCTGCTGTTCCGAACTTCATTGGCCAGAAGTCAACACACGGAGGAGTTGCCCCGCATGTTTAGGTAGGTGCGGCGAGGTGTGTTCAGCCGTTCTTCCTGACCCCCCGCGCAAAGGACCGTTTTCGGCGAAGTTCATGCACGAATGGACCTTTTTTTTCGGCACCCAGCCTTTGGGTAATCTTTTGAGGCCAGGAACAGTGTGACGTGAAGTGCAGGTAGAGCTGATCACTTTGATTTGGGCCAATAACGTTGTTCCTCTGCTGCGGCCCAACGCCCTCGGCACACCATTCTCGGTCGACCAAAACGGCCAGTCTCGGCTCAAATCGTTTAGACCACTGAGAACTAGGCTCACCATCCAACAATGCCTTGCCATGATACGATCGGACATTGTAGCGATTGGGCATATCTGTTCAATTCCCCTTGATTTCGATCCTTCAGACACCGATATCGGTCCCTTTTTGCCCGCTCACCTCTGTCTCCCGACCGCACGGCGTCACTGCTGACACCACACGCCGAGTCAGTGACATGCACAAAAGGACCATGGCTAATCTCCCCGCCAATGGCTCTAATCTATCAAGTTCGCTTCGCCTCACATTCCGCCATGTGGGAAAATCAAGGCGTGGCCTCATAGGCCAAATCAGATGTAAGACATCATGAGGCCATCGAATGGGCTCGGTCACTTAAGTTTGGACATGCTTTGGCTTGGAGCGTTCGTGTAGGTATATAGAATAGGGTAGCTCCCATCTCGACTCTCTCGCCGTTGAACCTGCGGACCAGGTCATTAGCTCTGATTGATTAAGGAACCAGCCACGTCTCACTTTGGGAGCAACACTCAACATTACTCAAAAATGGGCTCACGTGCAACTACAAGTAGCAGCGTCGAATACGTCACTCTCAACCGCCCATACTCATGCCCTTCCTACACTCGCAAATCATACCAAGCCTCCTCCACTACGCATAGCAGTAGAGCCCAAGAGTCCTCCGGTTCCCACTCCTCAGCTCAAACACCACTGTCAACACGAGGCCAACATGAACATGAATCCAACCAACAATATTCTTTTCACAAGTGGCTTGGGCAAAGCATGTAACAAGGACCATACCACGCCATCCTCGCCGTCCCCGCAACTCCTCATATCAGCAGCAGCGCAAGGAATACTCCACTAGAAAGTCAATGGTCTGACACTGCTACGTGGGGAAGTAAGCATGAGCATAGTTCTAGTCAATGTGAGCGGGAGATGAAACTGTGATGGTACACGACGCATCAACAAGCACATGTAGAGAAATATTCTTGTGTCCACATGTATGTTATGGGATACGTCTCATTATTCTAAGCTATGTGTTCCAAAGATTGTGAATATTTTAGGGACACTTTATGTTAATCACTGCCAACCTTGAAGACTATGCCCAAAATTGATGCCCATTGATTTTCATGTTCTTGATTGATCTGCGGCACCTGCGTCATGACCGCGGATAGCCGTCTCAGGCCGTTGAAAAAATGGCGTATGTGGTTAAACATGAAAGGGCTGGGCTCGTAGATGTGTTACATGTAGCAGGATTGCAGTGCAGTGCAGTGCAGTGCAGTGGGGTTGGCTGAGCGTCAAATTTGACATACCTTGACATTGACAGGCGCAAGAGAGAGAGCACGAATATCTGCCTCCTAAACCGTCGTCTTCTTGTCAAACCTCAGTCCAGTCTCAACTGTGCTTGAAATGGCACGTACGTGGATTGATTTTTCTGCAACTCGCAGCTGTTAAATTTTTGGGTTCACCACCTCAGATATTTTCGGCATTCTCACAGGGATTGAACGATGGGGGGCCGCATCGACTAGACCGATCCTCATTACCTACTCTGATACAATGACCTCCTCACCTTAGCTGAAGCCTTCACAAGTTCTGAAATTGATCTCAGTTTGAATTGAACTAGTAGCTTACTTAATTCCGTTCACCAGTCATACGTCATACACCAAGCTCAGAAATGAACACTGGCAGTGCCTACCAAAAATTCGCTGACATCATCAAGCCACCTGTGCTCAACATCAAATCAATCTGCAACCGTGCATCACATGAATCCTGTCGGAAATCTCACCCGACACGGGGGGGAGCAGCAGAGCAACGCCGCAGCCAATCCGGCACAGCAGGCAACAAACACAATGACAACATCCTCCTCCTGCACGTCTCACCTCAACTCTCTCTCGTGCATCGCAGCGAAACATGAACAAAAGGAGAGATCAAACTACCTTGGTACCTATTTGAGGTAGGCAGATATGTTGCACGACTGGACTCTCACGCCTCCTTGACCAGCTTCACCACCGCCTCACCTACCCCCTTAGCACTGGCCGGGTTCTGTCCTGTAACCACCTTCCCATCCACACAAACCTTTGGCCCCCAGGGTTCCTCAGCCTTGACAAACCTACCCCCTGTCCCGTCAACAATCTCCTTCATCCTATCTTCCAACAAAAACGGCACCGCCTTGGTCAACCCCATGATCTCCTCCTCTTCGTTGGTGAACCCCGTAACCTCTTTCCCTTCCAGCAGATTCTTCCCTCCTTCTCCAGCCAAATTCACCCCCACAAACGCTGCTGGACCATGACAGACCGCCGAGACGACCTTGTTCTTTTCCGCAAACTCTGCAATAACTCTTTGCGAAACCTCATCGACAGCTAGGTCGAACATGGGGCCATGTCCTCCGGGGACGAAAAGCGCCGCAAACTCGTCGGCGCGACCCAAAAACGCGTCGAGTTTCTCGGTATTCTCCCAGACGGCCTTGCACTTCTCGAGAAAGGCGACTGAACTGGTGTCGGTTTTGAACATCTCAATGGACTTGGGGTCCAAGGGGGCGAGGCCGCCATGCGGGGAAGCGGTGATGATTTCAAAGCCGGCCGAGGTGAAGACGTCGTAGGGGTGGGCAAGTTCCGGCTGGGGGGACATTCAAGTTGTCAGGATAAGTTTCATGTCAATCAAATTGGCGGGTTATGTGATGATAAGAGAAAATAATTACATACCAAGAACCAACCGGTGGGCCTGCCGGTGTTGCCTAAGATGCCATGAGAGGTGAGGATGATGAGGACCTTGGGTGCCATTTTGACTAGAGTCGAGCGAACTTGGACTTCGAATCGATGCAATGATGGATGTGTTCGGTTTCAAAATCGGTCAATTGCTATGTTTCCAATTCCCCAGATATAACACAGCCAAAGCCGCATGTGAGACTTTATATATACAATTCAACCCAGCAAGAATTCCCGTTTTCTATGCCGGAAACGTCATGATCTGTTTGGTCGAGTGGATGGACCTTTGTAAGCAACACTCATGTTAGTGGTTGTTACCCCGCCCGCTGCGATGCACGCACTATCTACACTACGTCACCCCGGCTATTGTGGAGATCCCGACGACGCCACCAACGCCTCCCCTGCCGGACCGAGACATTAACTTCGTATCTCCCCTGACGACCGACGCCATAGCGCAATCTCTGTCCGAGGAATGCAAGGGCAATGTAAACACAAAGCCACTGTTCACACAACCCCTGAAGTAGTTAAACGACTGCCCAAAACAAATGCCATTCATTGAACCCTCGCTAGCCATGGTATCCGGTTGATGCATATTACAGTTAAGGAAGAAGAGGAAAAAAAACCCATAGCCGCCCAGACATATACATGATGACCTATCCCATCCCATCTTATCAACACCAGACATTAGTATACCCAGGGCCGTGACATAACCATGACCGGTCATTGTAATAATCTCACATCCAAACTGGTGTTCGGCTCTGTCTCCGATTTTGTTGCCATAACGGTCTCCCTCCGCTGTTGGGTGATGTGGTGTCCGAACTTGTCGCCGCGTCATCTGCTTTGCTCTGGCCGCTCTCTGCTTGCCCGCTTCCGTGCCCCTTGTCTTCATCTTCTTCCCCTATCCTCCCAAGCCCTGCCGTTTGTGGTTGATACGCATCGCCTGCCAGCGGGTGCTCGTCGGTCATGACTGCTTTGCCTTTACCCTGTGGAACCATTGCCACCGCTCCTGGTATAAGGATGGGCGTGCCAGCCCCGGCATAGGCCGCTGCGTACTGTCCAGGATAGTGATACCCTTCGGCTGGTGGATACGAAGTGTGCGGGCCCGAAGCCCCTTGATACGCATATGGCGAGGGCTCGCCTTCGTGCAACTCCCGCGACCACATCGGCTGTGAAGACCCAGAAGGCACAGCATACATATTTGGTGGCTGCATGTTCAGCGGGCCTAGCGGTCCCTGGGGTTGGTGCACGGGCAACCCGGTCTCGAACGCTTCGTTGGACTGGTGGACTGGAGTAAAGCCGCTTCCATTGGATTTAGGGGGTGAGATATAGCTGGTGTTGACACCCAGCAGACCAGGCCCCTGACGTTTATTGTTGCGACGGCGTCTGATAAAAAAGACAAGGAAGGCAAGCAGCGCAATCACGACAGACACGCCGCCGATGACTCCGCCAACAATAGTGCCAGTCTTATCACTACCGGGAGCGCCCGCGCCGACAGGATTGGGTCGGTTGGACGTTCCTGCTGACGGAACTGCCGCAGTGTCTGACGTTGAGGACGATGATGAAGACGAGGAAGAGGACGACGAGGAAGACGTCGTTCGGCGAGTGGTAGTTGCGCTACCAATGGTGGAGTGTGAGAGAGTAGAGGTGATGCCCGTCGCCGAAGCCTTGACCGTTGTCGCAAGGTTGCTCGCTGTCCCGCACCCGTACTGCGAAAAGCCCCCGTCGAATTCATTCTTGTAACAGACATTGTTTCCCACGCACGTATATACTAGCGGATTCGCCGTCGCCTGTGGCCCGCTGTTGGAGTCCACGCACCCCGTAAAGACACCCGTCGTGCAGGATGCGGCGCCGTTTGGGCAGCAGCCGATGACGTTGAGATCGGTATCCACCACACAGTGCGATCCTGTGCTACACGTCGCCGGGAACGCCGGGTTGCCGCCGATATACCCGCATACAGTGTTAGTCGCCTCGTTTTGGCGGCGGACAAGATCGAAGGGGTTGAGAGGCGCCGGGGTGGGCATGATACCCCATGGCTGGACATTGAAGGTTCGGTGGGGGAGAGTTGTCGTCGGGAGTGGTGGACGCTGCATAAGGTGTGCCGAAGTGAGGTGTAAGATGCTGCTGGCAAGGAATATGGCCGTCGGCGGTGGCAGCCGCAAGAACACATTGTTCCTCATTGTCGCCGCAGCCGAGGCCGAGACAGAGACATGCGGTGGTTATGTCTCGGGTCGACGGCCGCTGCGAGACAAGACGTTTATAACTGGGTCGCAAACCGATCGGTAACCAAATCACTAGCAGAAAGAAGCGAGATTTGACCAGCAGACGGAGGATTTTATTCGGAAAGGAAAGATTGCGAGATGTAAAGCAAGAAGCAGGAAGATCAGCGCCAGGAATGGAAGGGGCTCGGTTTTGGTGGGCGGCAGACGGTTAAGAGGGACCGTTGGTGCGAGAGATGACGAGTTGGGTGTGCGACCAGGGTGTGAGCGACAGGACAGGACAGCCCAAGCAAGGCGGAGCTGCAGGGAAGGGGCCGCTTTGCCAGAGGTGCCGTTCGCAGCTGGGGTCAGGGACTGGGACGGCGGGACGTTGCGCTGCGAGGCTAAAATCCCCACTTGGACCCAACTCGCTCGTCAAGTTTGAGGAGGGGCCATGATGAAACACCCAGGTCAAGAATCCGGATACCGAACAGCATCGGAGCGGGATGCTACACTACGGATGATAAAATGATTATGGACGACGACGCGACTCCCGGGAAATCTTCATCCAGTCTTGCACCTAGGTAGGAGCCCATGGGCCCGCGCCAGATGCCCATGGGCTTGGGATCCCAATGCAGAACGTGGTCAGTGTGTCACAACGGCCACAGCCCGTCAACCCGGAGGGGACAAATCGAATCGGGCCATTTGAGACAGGGCTAGCCGGGGTTGACAATACCCGCCTAGCATCGATAGTTTCCATCGATACCGCGGCAACTGTGCTACCTGGGCGTCTTTTTCTTCAGCGCTGGTATCATCAAGCTGCCTAAGGGACGAAATCTGGTCGCGCACAAAAATCTCGCAGCTTTCTGGTTGTTTGCATTGCAGCCCAGCATCTGGGCTTGAGAATCGGGCCTGGTGCGTCAGCAGAACCTTATGTTTCCTGGCGGTCATCCACTCATCGTGGTTGGCCGAGTCTAGAAGGGTGTGCAACCGCGCCGTCTTTTTATAAAACGTCTGTCCACTGCTTCAACAGTGGCAGTGCACGTCGCCAAGACCGGCATGTCATGGAATCCAGCCAACCAGTCTCCTCGAAAATCTTTTGCAGCTCCCGAAAATCCGTGGCTGGAAGACTCGGTTCCAGACACCCATCTCAGGCTTCGGTGCATCGCATCGTCATCGCATTTTTCGTCTTCGGTAGAGGGATTCGAACCGATCCCAGCACTCATCACTGCGCAACACCCGAAATCCGTGAAAGGAAAACAAAATATGAGCCTTCAAACACCTAGCGAGCAGAATAATCCCCGGCAGTTGAAGATCATCACCAAAATGCTACGGTGATACACATACGGTAAGGCCCCTTCTCCTGGCAGCACGTGAAACCCCTACCCCTTGGACCAGGCTTTTGGCAGGTGACGTTCTCAGCCGCTTCTCTTCTTTCCACCACTCATGACTCTGGTGAGGACAGAGAGACCCAGCTGATTCGAAAGAATGGAGATTGCTGTATCCTCACTGGCGATTTGTGTTTTTGACCGCTGTGCAGTGGTTTTCTATCTGTACCAACAGCGTTCATCTCCGAGTCGGCGCTCGCTGCATTCCACACCACACTGGCTGCTGGCCGCCGTGGCTCCATAACTTTAACTGGATGCCTACTTACGAATATGTATGTACCCGCCTACGCGAGCGCTGTGGATATTGGGCTGCTCCCCAAATTAGCTACATACCATCCATGCACACAGTAAAAGGAATCAGCCGGCGGGACATTTCCAGTCTCTCTCTCTCTCCCTCTCCACTTGTTCGCCCGCAGGAGTGGGGAAATTGTTTTTTTTTTCTTTCCTTTCTCTAGAGGGTACGAATAATCCTCCTGCCTTTGCTTCTAGGGATGGATAAGCTGACTGACTGACGTGCTGAATCGGTCGTATCCTACCCAACGCGATGCAGCAGGCACAAAACCACTTGCCGGCGTGCAGATGTTTCCCAAGCAGCAGTATCCATCCATGCATGTCAGCACTCAACTCCGATCCTGTCCGAGATGGTGGCTTGTTTTACCTCAAACCAGACCTATCAATGTCTGTAATTTGAAGTCGTCTTTGTTCTGTGTGTGTGCGTGTGTGTGTGTGTGTGTGTACAAAATGCAATATCTCGAGAATACGTCCGTATTCCAATGAAATTTCTTAATGGAACAATGACTTTGTCTCGGTTGATGGCACGGCGTGCTACATACCTACCTAGGTACCTACCTACCTTGCCTACCTCAGGTAGCACTACCTCCAGACACGACACTAAAACGGGAGCGAAAAAAAAGTAAGCTTATTTGAACATGCTCACGTTGTACACACACACACACACACACACACACACACACACACACACACACACACACACACACACACACACACACACAA
>Ga0247765_1000559_pt1 | contig 27652 bp, 27 predicted proteins | sample UWRJL106311C6_FD_179949 | JGI IMG/M metagenome (GOLD analysis project Ga0247765, IMG submission 179949) | Plant litter microbial communities from Arlington Agricultural Research Station in Wisconsin, United States - UWRJ-L106-311C-6 | ecosystem: Environmental > Terrestrial > Plant litter >...
GGTGGTGGTGGGGGAGGGGGGGGGGGGGGGTGGGGGAAGGGGTTCTTACTGTTTGCGTTCCCAATGGTGTAGAGAGTCATAATCTTCAAAAAGGGCATGACGCCGGCGCTGAGAAAGTCAGTCATGTCATGTCATCCTGGCCCCATCTGGTGTTGTCAAGAAAGGAACTTACAAGACACCCATGCTCATGGCCAACAATGCGCCAATCTTTTCCTTCTTGTTTATTGCCACGGTCCAGACAATTTTCCACGGAAGGATCGCGAGGGTGATGTCGGCTAGGCCCGAAAAGGCTACCAAAAGGTCAGCCCAGTCTCCCTCAACACAATTTACCCGGGGCACCACTGACCAGAAGCAAAAGCACCATAACCCTGAAAGATATAGCTCGGCCAACATTTCCCCGGCGTCTTCGAGTCCCACGACCTTGCGACTGGCCAGCACTGAATCCACTGCATCAAGCCGAGCGCACCAAACACCAGATTTGTCGTGACGATAATGACCAAAACCATCACGCGAACACGCCCGGAGGAAATGCGCAGTAGCGACAGAGCGAATGAAACTTTGCTCCAGGAGGTGGCCAGGATGGAGCCAAAGCCCGCTGCCATGGACAACATGCCCATGGTGACGAGCTGGTTGGGATCGATGGCGCGGTAGTGCTTGCCGAGGCCATGGCTGACTGCGGCGGTCTGCAGGGTGATGGAGACGATGAGGGAGAGCTGGGGGTTATTAGCCGACCATCCTGGGGAACAGAAGAAAAAAAAGAAAGAAGAGAAAGAAAATAAAAGAAACAGGACAAGGAAAAGGAAAAGAAAAGGAAAGGAAAGAAAAAGAAAAAGTAAAAAAAAAAAGTCAACTTTGAGGTTAACATACCCAAGCAGCAATCAGAGCATAATCATCCCACCAAAGCGGCCTCTTTCGCCATAGCTTGGAGAAAAGTCGCAATCCCAACAGGGCACTCGACAGTCCCCCCAGCACCCAGACCACACGGAGCAAGTACGGACCCAAGTTCACCTGTCCTTGTCTCTGTTCTTCCCCTTCCGCTTCCAGTGGGGCGCCATCTCTTCTCAAAGTCAAGCGAGTGTAGGCGGGATCCATGCTACCCCAATGTTAAAAAGACAACGGCATCAGACGAACGAGAGAAAAAGGCAGAAAAGGCATTAGGACAAGATGTAATGTCTGCATCTCCAAGAAAGGCTCATCATATAAGCAGGACGGATCTATATCTTGAGGTAATCGCTCTGGCCCTCCATTCACCGTGGGCTAAAGAACAGACAGTCAAAAAAGCTTCAGATTAACGCAACACATTGGTTTGAGACCTGGGACCCGCCATGTATGGCTCGGCTCCCTTCCCCGTCAGCTCGTTCAGTCTCTAAATGATCGACTCGCTGCTGTTAAGTTGGTTTGTTTAGGTAAAAGTGAAACCCGGCACAGCCTGCATGCTATCACCTTGGCGGACTTGGCTAACATTCTTTCTGCAATTTTACATAAGGAAATGTTACTGTCTTGATCTCCAACACGGACACCCACGTGCTCGGAAAAAAATATTCCTAGAAGTAGCGTAGTAAAATCTCGGAATTCGGCTCGGGGATCTCAACGTCCGGGGCAAAAAAAAGTCGCATTGACAAGCCGTCATGGTTTCAAAATGGTGATCCTGGCTGTGCTCAACTGGCATGCGCTGCATGTGGGGGCGGGGTTGTGTCGGTATTGTTCGACACGATTGATATGGGTCAGTGCGTTTTGTGTTTTGTCTCAACTGGGAATTGACTTGACGCGTTGAAGTGGCATTGGGGAGCAGCAGTCAACTGCCGAAGTGAGACAGGGGGACAGGTGGAATGGTATCCTGCAGTTCAGATGGCGGTTCTCCACAGGCACATGGCGGAGACAGCTTCATTGTCCCTATAATAGTAAGTACTTAGCAAAGAGAGTCGGACCATTTTCGTATCCGAAAACGCAGTTTGTATTCAATTACCTACCTAGACTATGTAACCCAGATGCAAGGTGGATGCAGAGATCCAGCGTGCTCATAAGATCAAAGCATCCGAATGGTAAAAGATCACAATAACACGCATAAACTCATCATATCGAGAAAACCCAGGAAACGCCAGGCTCCCTCACCGGGATCAAGCTCGGCTGCACGTAGGAAGCCGTTCCCTGCATGACATTGACCGGAACATCAGATCAGATCCATCTCATCCCAACTTTGCACTAATCGGGGTGAGATCTCCCCGTCTCGGGATGGGATTTATCTGTCTTGGGATGTGGGGAGACAAGTGATGCCCACAGGATGCTACAGGGATTACATCCTAGTTACCGAGTTCTTCCTGCTGTACGCTAACGTGTCAGTTTTCACTGATAGGCAGTTTAGTGAGGTTGAAAAGTTGCATGTCACATCCCCGGCTCTCTTTTGCGTCAGAGTGTGATCAGGCGATCGATCGGGATTCGGCAATAAGCACAAGATCCCTTTCAACATGAACATGAATCCGAAAGACCTCGGCAGACACGGATGACAGCTCAAGTTCATATATCACTTGACTCTCATCCTAGATAACAACACCTGCAAGCCGAGCGCAAGCTGAGACTTGGATAAAATACCTAGGTAGGTAATGAACACTCAACAGGTAGCTTTGGGTTATCACAGCAGTCCCAGACGTGAGATGGCCGAGTGGTCTGAGAAAATGTACCCACCGATAGGGGCTTAACTGATACCGGAGTATCTGCTCAGTCTGAAGCGCAAAATCTCAGTTCCAACACGCAAACTTGCAAGAGAAACCTTTGAACTATTGACTCATGACAAATATTTTGTAGAAGGACGTTCCACAACAGCGTTGTATTACAGGGTGGTGGTCAACTTCTTGCATCATGATAACCATTCAACACCGCAACGGCTCCGTCCGTATTACCCCGCTTTCTCGGGTCCTCACTTCAACTTTGGCCTGGAAATTTCTCATCTCGTGTCTGCATGTAGTCTTACCTGTACATATATCCAAGTACCAGCCCTAACAAACTCCCTTTTCAGCATCCCAGTACTAAGTTAAGAATAAACATCCCCATTTCCCATTCTCCCCCAGTCTAGGCACATAAAATGAACCTCCTACATACAGAAACGCTCCTCCTCTCCCGAAACAACCTCACCACCCCCTTCCCACCCTACGCGATCCTCTCTCACCGCTGGGGGAGCGATGAAATTTTATACTCGGATATCTGCAACGGAATCACGCCTCTCGCTCGCGAAAAAGCCGGGTTTTCCAAACTCATTCAAAGCTGTCGCGTAGCCGCCTCCCTCGGGTTCACATACATCTGGATCGACACGTGCTGTATCGACAAGTCTAGCAGTGCGGAACTGTCTGATGCGATCAACTCCATGTTCACGTGGTATGGGCGGTCGGCGGTCTGTATTGCGCATTTATCAGACGCAAACAGGAACGACATGCGCACTTTTGCGACTTCGGAATGGTTTTCACGAGGGTGGACGCTACAGGAGCTAATCGCGCCGAGCAACTTGATTTTTTACGATGCCCAATGGAAGGTTATCGGGACGAGAGCGGATCTGCTGGGGTTGGTCTGTCAGCGCACGGGGATCGATCACGGCGTGTTCATGTCGCAGGATTTTGACTCGAAAAAAATTAACCTCGCCAATCGCAGTGTTAGTACGCGCATGAGCTGGGCGGCCGAACGGCGGACCACACGCGTCGAAGATGTGGCGTATAGTCTGCTGGGGATATTCGACGTGCATATCCCGCTGCTCTACGGGGAAGGGCGACTGGCGTTTATGCGGCTTCAGGAAGCCATCGTCCGAAAGACTAGCGACCAGTCGGTGCTGGCTTGGGAATCTAACCCCAAGGATTTTGAGTGTGCCGGACCCAACGGCCAGGGCTATGCGCTTTCCCCGTCGGCATTTAGTTGGTTTACCTCGATGGTACCACGACCGAGATCCAGTCCCGCCGTCGTGGTTACCGACAAGGGCATCGAAGTTACCGTGTCGTTGTGTCCGCTGCGCCCAGTCTCGGATCAAGATGTTGACAAACTTCGTATTGCCGAAGATTATTTTGGGTGTGGGCTATATCTCGGCGTTTTGGAGTGCAGCTTTACCTATGCCGACCATCTTCGTCGTCCCGCGATTCTAGTGTCCAGTCTGGATGATAAGAAGACGATTTTCTCGAGAGCAAATCATAAATTGTATTGTATCACGCCAGAGACGACTACCATTCAACTTACAATTCCTGAAGGTATCTTTATCCTTATCCATCTAAATTAGATGCCCAAACTAACCCCAACTAGTAAAAAGACCCCCCATCAACCCCATCAACACACACGTCGCCCTCTCCATCTCGGAGACCCGCACCATACTCCTCCGACCCAACAGCACCGTCGCGCTCATGACCAAGGGCTCGTCGCATCTTCCCGTGGGATTATCGCAAAATACGCCCGGGTACAATCTGCTCTTGGAGATGGAAACGATGGATTATTTCACCGGAGCGTATCCTTCGGGGTGGAATTTCCCTACGGGTCCGCGCTTTCCGGAATCGCCAAGGGGGATGACGCTTTCACCGAATTTGCAAAAGCACCACGGAGGGTTTGCGGGGTTGAGGCTGTTTGGCCATGTTCCAAGTGTGCAGCCAACCGTATCTGTTCAGTCTGCCACTACTACAGCTGGGCAATCTGCCAACACAGCGGCTGGACAGTCTCCAACTGCCACGTCGACATCAGCATCAGCATCAGCACCAGGAGCGCCAGTTACAGTCCCAGGAGGTGGATCAGCGTTCTTTCTCCTCTGGGGATTTCTTCCCTTGACCCCTATCCCCCTCATGCAAACGATCCATTTCCAAAATTCCTCTCCCGTAGCCTGGTGGGAGCAAAAACGCCCGTTTGTCGTCCTCGCCACCTGGGAGGAGGTCATGTCTCGACCTTTTTCGCTAGCAGCCGCAGATGATTTATTGCGACGCTGGACGAGGGCGGACCCGTCGGATCCGTTCCCGGGATTACTGTTAGGGTTTTTCAAACGGCATGTGGGGGTGAAGAAATTTCAACACAGGGATGAGATGGTTTTAGAAGGACAAGGAGGGAAAGGAGGGAGACGGAAAGCCGTAGCGGTGGAGATTGGTCATGTGGGGTTTTTGGGCATTGCGGGATTGCAAATACGCGTCGAGGTGAAGGAGGTGAAGGAGGTGAAGGAGGAAAAAGAAAAAGAAAAAGAAACACAGGGAAAGAAAGAGAAGGAGGGGGAAGGGGCGAGAGAAATTCCATATCGTTAGGTTAGGTTTGTCCCTACGTTGCGTAGGGCGACGACGGCGGTGATGATGGTGATAGTGGAATGTGGCTTGGGTTAGTGTTGGGGTAGCCGAGGCTGGAAGTTGTGACACAGTGCAACACGAGTCATAAAAGTCAAGTCAAGTCAGGGCAAACTTGGATCATATTAACTTGGCTTCCAGGTAGTACTTCGAAGTCATACTTAGACTAAATAATTACCTTGGTATACCAAACTTATATCTAATTTTCCTATTTAAAAAAACAACAACCATGTAATCATCAAAACAAAAATAAAATATTTTATTTAACATGTGTGATATTACACTCCAACCCCTAAAAGATTGTTAGCCCGTGACCTCGGGGAAGGCATCCACTGTGCCAAACCCCAAACCCCAGCGTTTTTGCAAAGAAATTACAATTTTGAAGCGGGAAATTTGATACGATGCCTTCAGCCTACTCATAACCAAATCTCCGCCGAATTCTTTACTTTTGCGATTGGAAAAACGACAAAGTTCGAGCGTGCCAAGGCTTGGCAGTAGAGGTTGAACAATCTTTCAGGGGTTGAACTGTTACTGGGCTCCAAGTACTTGACTTGGACTTGTAAAATCCCCGGCAACTTGGATTGCTTGAACTGGAATCAGCCTGACTCCCTTGCCAAGAACTCGACTCATGGCGCACTTTCCATGGGTAGTGGTGGAGCGTGGCTTGCGTTAGTTGCCGAGGTTGGAGTTTTGGGGAAACTCAGAAACATGGCGGGGATTCTTCCTCGACGTCTCCTCGACGTGCTACTCGTCTGATTCAAGCCTTTGATCCCCAAATCGCGGTCTGGCTCGGATATATTGTCTGAGATACTCCGTCTTGCGCAGCGTTCTCACGACGGCCCTTTCACGGCGACCCTTGTACGACGGCGACCTTGACCCATGATACGCACCTGAGCCAAACTGTCGGGTAGAAGACGCCACAGCAAAGCTTGACTCCAGGCCTTTTAGGTAGGGCTTGCTGGAAGACACCGACTTGGGATTGGAACAGGCAGCTGGAATTTTGGAAAGAAAAAAAAAGTTTCTACTCCATCATCTCCAGACCTTGGTGAAGATTTCTTGCCCGTCTTATTCTTGCCTCTCCACTCTTCTCGCCGCCTCTCCAACCTTCTCACTGCCTCTCCAACCTTCTCACTGCCCTAGTGGTTTTGCATTTTGACGGGTTTCCTCTCGAACCTCCCGAAGACGGAAAACCGTACGAAGAAATCATCGATCCGACAGATCATCGATCCGACAAATCATCGCCCAGATAAATCATCGACTAGGCCATCACCATGGATAGAACATCCAACCTCCCCCCTCCAAATACCCCAAAAGAGAAAACGAGATCCCTTTCCCTCCCATTGAGTTGCACAATAAAATCTGCCGATGCCTTTTTATCGATGGCGACTGTATACCTACCTAGAGTATATCCCTCACGCCGAGATCCCTCCTCCCTTCTAGAACCAGGCTGAGGCTGGCTGGTACGTAAGGTGTAGGTACTGGCGCACACCAGCTGTATTGCCCCCTGCTGCTGAGCGCGCACATCAGAACAGGCCAGGCTGCACCAACCAGCACCAGACACCAGTGCCTAGAGTCACGAACCATCGCAGCGTGGTCTTGTCGCTACCGCTTGTGATGGGATAGAGGTGGGGACTGGAACCCGAGTCATTGTAAAGCTTCCTCCTGGTCCCCGATAGCAAAAGCCACGTGCACGGTGGCTTTTCCAGGGGAGGAGGGGAATGAACTCTATATCTCAGTCCCAGTATATAAAAGAACAGGTCAAATCTGCTGTTTCCCTTTTTTCGTTTCTTCATCCTGCAACACATATCCACCTACCCGGATCAGCCAAACAGTCAGCCAGTCAACCAGCCTGCCAGTATACTCCCAAGCCGCCCACTCCCAAGCTGCCCCCAAGCTGCCCACTTCCAAGCTATTAAATACAACAAACGAACAGAACAGAAATGGCCTCCAACCACGTAAGTACCTACCTTATCTACTTTATTGTTGCTATCTTATACACCATTCTACGGTTTTTTTCTTGGGACTTTTAATAAAAAGTTACCAGACAAGGAAGGGCCCCCCCCGTTTGATACCTCGGGCGTGATTCTCCTTCAAGGACCAAGAAGGTAAATTCAGGGGAATATTCACCGTCAAAGATGTGCGCGTGGCATGGAGGGTATTAATTACCTGGGGCCCTGGTATGTGTACTCGTTGGGAGAACTGAAAAATTCCTTTTTTTTTTCTTTACCATTCTCTACTTCGTCCAGTACTTACCTGGGTCCTAGGTAATACCACCGCCCTCCATTCGCACGTCTTTGACGGTGAATATTCCCTGTAATTACCTTCTTCTTACCCTTGCAGCAGTCGATCAAGTTGGAGGTCCAAAACCGTCCCCCCCGTCAGGTAGATAGATTATTTGTCCAAGAAAAACCGTGGAGAGACAGGTGTGTGTACATGTCATGACGCTCAACGGCTGACTCCTCACCCAGGCCCAGAACAACGCCAACGCCCGTCCGGGTCAGACGTACATTGCCCCGCAGACACAGGGCCAGACACCAGGCCAGACCCAGGGACAGGGCCGCGGACAGACATTCATTGCCCCGCAAACACAGGCGCAGGGACAGATACAGGGGCAGGGTCACGGGCAGACGTTCGTTGCTCCGCAGACCCAGGGAATCGGACACGGACCTGGACCTGGACCTGGACTTGGACGGGGACACGGACAAACGTTCGTTGCCCCGCAGACCCAGGGACCCAGACCTGGATCCGGACCTGGGCCTGGGCCTGGGCCTGGGCCTGGACTTGGACACGGACACGGACACGGACACGGACGGGGACAGACATTCATTGCTCCGCAGACCCAGGGCCATCATGCACAGATGCAGGGACAGGGTCATCACAGACCGACGTTCATTGCTCCGCAGACCCAGGGACCCAGAACTGTACCCGGACCTGGGCCTGGGCCTGGACACGGACAGGGACACGGAAGGGGACAGACATTCATTGCTCCACAGACCCAGAGTCATACACAGGCACAGGCTCAGTCACAGATACAGGAACCTGGATTTTATCCTGCCCCAATTCATGACTCTGCGCATGTGTCTGCGTCTATGCCTTCTACTGCTGCGCGTCCAAGTGGTTCTCATTCCGTACATGAACCAGACTATATTATCCCTGCTGCGTATATCCCTAATCATCCGCACATGCATAATACGCACATGCACGTGCCTCCTCCCACTACTGTTCGCGACCCTGGTGGTGTTGTTTATCATGGCCCCGTCCCCGTCCCTGTCCCTGTCCCTGTCAATGCCCAAGTCCAAGTCCAAGGACGTGGCCGTGGACGTGGACGTGGACGCGGACGCGGACAGAGCCACGAACAGAACCACGAACAGAACCACTACGTACAGATACAGGCACATGCGCAGAGTCACCAACAGTGGCAGCAGGCACCGGATCAGGGATACACACAAAGAGAAGAACAGAGTCACTTCTTCCACCAGCAACAGGGCCACGTACAACAGAGTCTCGCACAGGTGCACCATAGTCACCAACAGTGGCAGGGTCAAGGACTGGGACAGAATCAGGGATACACACAGCCACAGGTACAAGCACAGAGCCTCACACAACAACACCATAGTCACCAACAGTGGCAGGATGATACGGGACGACGTGGACAGCACCAGAGTCACGTCCAGCCACAGAGTCTCACGCAGCACCAAAGTCGCGAACAGCATCATAGTCACGAGCCGCAACATGGTCTCGCACAACACCAGAGTCGCCAAGGCCAAGAGATCCAGTATCAAATATGTGACTGTGGATGCAACGAGCGTCGGATACCGACTCTTGACCCTCCCATCTACGGAATGGGGCCTCCTCCTCATTTTCATCGACCTTGTCCTGTTGGTCGCCCTGCCGGCAACAGAGGAGCCTTCAACGGAAGCGGGCTCATCCCTCCTCGCCCTGTCGCCAACGGAAGCGGGCTCGTCTCTCATCCTGTCGCCAACGGAAGCGGGCCCATCTCCCACCCTGCCATCTACGAAACAGGGCCTACCGCTGGCCCTACCAACTACGAAATGAGGGCCCCCCCTCGCCCCGTAGACAACGCAATGGCGCAACACCCCCCTTTTCCTCCTCCTCCCATTCCTCCTCCTCCTCCTCCTTCTTCTTCTTCTTCGTCTTCCCCTGCCGTCCCCAAGGGCAAAACGAGCCATCCTGCCTGAACGTCTCATCAAGGTCAAACTGATCAGGATAAAATCAATACCATCCAACCCCTAAAAGATTGTTCGCGCCGTTCTCTCAAACTTCAGCATTTTACCGCCACACAACGCAAGCTTTCCCAGAGATTTCAAACCCTAGCAGATGCGCATTGGGTTGACGGAGCCTTGGATCGGAGCCTCGTATCCATGGCGCCTTGCCCCGGCGATGGCATCGGCCAAGTGCTGTTTTGTATGGGAAATACGGCAATTTCAATACGGCTGGCAGGACGGTATATCGTGGGGGTGGGAGGGGGGAGGGGGGGTCGCGGCAGTAAACCCCATGAAAATCCGTGATTTAAAGATTAGGCTGGGGACCCATGCTCCAAGAACCGCGCCAACAAATCTTTGAGGGGTTAGATTGTATAACTGCCTTAGCCCCGGGCTAGGTCGCCGTGACACAGGAGGGATAGTCGGATTCTAGCTGTACGTAGCTAGGCATCTAATGGGCGCATCGACGGATCGGCCGCATCGGCTCCATAAAGTCGATCGGTATGTGTGGTCTAGTGCACCCGTCAAACACCATCAATCGCTAATAGCTCGAGCTCATAGCGTATCTTTAGATCTTCCAAAAAGTCTATCAGGGTTTGTCCCCGATCATTTACCGTCCCATCCCGCCTTGTCTCCCACCCCCTCCCGGGAACTCGGATGAAGCTATGGCCCTCACATTGCCTCGCGTCATTGTAGCCCGAGGTATGCGGTGACAGTTCCCGACAAGCTGTGCAAAACAGGACAAACGCGCACACACGGCATTTGAACAGCGGCCCCTCTCTCTTCTGGCAGCTGGAACAGTGTAGTCTGTCGCGAAAGAAGAACGGCGCATTCAACTCCCGCGATTCGGGTACGACACATAGTTCGAGTATATTGACCGCGCTGTCCTCGTCGCCCAAGAGAATCAGCTGGTGCGCGGCTCTCTCTGTCAGGTTGCGGAGATCTTCGATATCCTCAGTGACTTCCAGCATCTGGGAGACACGATGTAGGAAGAAATGCAGCAGGTGTTTTCGGCGGATGGCGGGCGGAGTTGGGATGTGAGAAGCCCAGTCCTGCTCAGTGAAACCAAAGTTTAGGGCGACAGACCGATCAAACTGGTCGAGATAATCGAGGACATTCATGCCAAAACATCCGACTCTGTTGAGCAGGTATTGGGGCGAAAACGGAGAGGGTGAGCGGGTGAGCGATATTGAGGGTCGTGAGGCACTCAAGGATGCTAGGCACCTCGCTCCCTCTTCATAGAGCATGCTAAAGACGCAGTGGAGGAGCATCGAAGTCCCAAGGGGCCCGTCATACGTCACGGGGCTCTGACCCAGCCCTAGACATGTTTGAACAGCCTCTGCGCCGCCATAAACGGAGTCGAAGCCGGCCGTAAAGCCATCCTTATCTCTTGCGTCCAGGCGGCAGCCCTTTTCGACAAGGTATTCAATCCTAACGCGCGCCTCGCTAGTAATTCCCATCGCGGCAGAATGCAACACTGTTTCTAAAGAAATCTTGCGTGCGTGGACGTCAGCCCCACGGTCTATGAGATCGGCGATGACATCCAAGCTGCTCCCGCTTGCGGCCGAGTGCAACACAGTGCAACCGTTCTTGTCACTTGCCCTGATATCTGCACCAGCAGCGAGAAGCAGCTGGATGGCTTCTTTGTTCCCACAGCTAACAGCGTAGTGCAGCGGTGTTTTCCCAGCGTTGTCCCGAAGGTTAGGGTCTGTGCCGATTCGCAGCAGGAAGGTCAAGGCGGTGTCCCAACCCTCGGTTTGGAGGCAGGCTGTATGAATGAAGCCTCTCCCTTTAGAATCTACCGTAAAAAAGGAGATTCCCTCTGTCTGCAATCTTTCGCGCAGCAAGCCGCGCTGAGTCTCGAATGGATCGTCCCAGAAACCGATGCCGTATAGGGTTGGGTTCTTTTCCCCGCCAGGCGCCATCGTTGACGGTATGTACCCTTCGGTCGAAAGAGCCGCGACAGCTTTTTTGCTGGGCCAGCCCAAGCCCTCAGTCGCGAGGGCGTCAGCCATTTCTCCAGCAAGGCAATTCACAGCAGCGCCTTCATCCATATCTCCGCTGCTGTCGGTATCCGACCAGGCAGAACTTTCCTCCGATATCGCCGATTGTGGCCTGTAAAAGCCAGCATAAGCGTAGTAAACAAACGGAAACAGGACTTTCATTGCATCCGGACTATCCAGCTGGTCCGAGAAAATCTTATCTAATACCAGGATCATGGCTGGAAGGCCCTTAACGCCGGGCATGGTCTCTTCACCGAACGATATGTAGTCGTAATCAGTATTCAGAAGGTACTGCCATGTGTCGTGTAGTTCCGCCTCTTCCAATGGATGTCCGTATATGCGAAAGTCGGACCGGCTTGTCAAGACGCTGACACATTCTGGCCTCTCCAATGCTCTTGCTAGGCTGGACACAGAGCGGATGATACTCTGATGATCGAGCTTGCGAAGGCTGAACTTCGGATGCGCAAGAAGTGACTCAAACGTAATGTGACTGGCTGACGTAGCCGTACCTTCAAGTGCTCTGCCAGCATTGACGTCCATGGTCGGTTGGTCGAGTAGTCGACAGAAAACAGAGAGATCACCCGCCTTAGCGGCGTAGTGAAGGGCGGATCGGCCTTCGTTATCCACAATATTTAGGTCCAAGTTCTCGGCTGCAGTGAGTAGTAGGTCCAGGACCTTGACAGAGGTCACTGGTGCTGCTGATGCGACAATCAGAGGGGTTGCGCTGCTGCCATCAAGTGGATTTGCCTCGAGTCCTCGAGACAAGTATTCTTGTGCAAGGCCCACGAGGCCATAGACTGCGGCGACATGAAGCGGGCTTGGAGTTGGGCCAACTCGAGATGCGCAATTTTCCCATTCTGCTCCGTGAGTGATGTAATGGATATCGTCTGACTGCATATTGTTGATGCTACGCATATACCTTGCCCAGGTGTGGAGCAACGGCTCAGAGAATGCAAAATCGATCATCGCCGTCTCTGCTGGTCCAGTGCAGGACATTCTAGCATGAAGTCCCCATTGGCCAGCAGCATAGTTCCAGAAGGGCCAATCCGACAGATCGGTACTCTCACGTTTCACGCTCTCAAGCTTCAAGTAGCTCTTCAAGCAGAGTGTCATGTACGCAAGACACGACCCCGCAAGAGCACTCTCGGGGTCGTCGAATAGCTCGTCCCGCTTCAGCTCGAGGAACTCTTTGACCGAAAAGTGGACCAGTCTCACCACAGACGTTTCCTTGTCGATGATGGTCAACCCGAAACAGCTTTCGACGAAGAATTTTGGATTGGTAAGAGCACTCAGTTTTCCCACACCGGGTTGCGCTGCAATAGCATACTGAAGCTCCGTAGTTGTGATGGGACGTCGGACTGTCGAGAGCCATTTGAGTACCAGAAATGCGAGGCGTGAGCGGCTGTGATGGTTGTGCTGCTTCTTGATGCGCTCTATCGTCATGGACAAGTTGTCGGCAAGGCCTGTGGGCAGCTTTTCCAGAGCTTCTCGGACTTCGTCGACGTTGGTTTGGCCCAAGATGTTATTGATTTGCAGAGCAGGCAGCAGAAACCTGTGCGCAGAAATGAGCAAAGTTTTGTGAACTAGTCAAAATAGTACTCACATCCCTTGACTCTTTTGCAGAATGGATTTGACGATCAAGCCCTTGAGTTCGTCGTCCAACATCCGCCGCATCTCCACATTGTCCTCAATCTGCTCCTTAACGTACTTTTCGATGTCTTTATCCGATGCCTCGACTAATACCTGGGGACAATCACCCAGGACTTCATCGACATCTGGGGGATATGGCCGACTTGTTATAACCAGTCGAGCCGGTGATGTCTTGATGGCTTTTATGAGCTCGAGTATCGGCTTACGGTTAGCAACAGCGTCGCATTCGTCGAGAGCATCCAGCACAATGAACACCGGACGTCCAGCGCTACACAAGTTGATAAAGAGATCAGCCATGTCTTTCCAGCTGGGGAGCGGCTTTCCTTTCATGAGGTCATCGGCCATCTCCTGGGCTGGGAAGGGAATTCGGGAGTGGGTGGACAAAATCTGGTGCACTAGGGTTTGCAGGACACGGAGAGGCGTTTGATCGGTTTGTTTGCCGTAATCGAAGTAGAAGTACAATACAACAATGTCACCTGCGGCTGCTCTCGAGGCCGCCAAGAGCTCGTCGATGATCACGGATCTATCACAATCCAGGGCCAGTTAGCAGTGAAAGAGCCGGTTATCGAGGCAAGCAACTCACGCTAGATAGGTTTTTCCAACGCCCGGTCCCCCGTTGCACCACAGTGTGTTGGTTGACGTCGTGTTACGCCACGTGACATATCTGGGAGCATCGAAGATCCAGCGGCTGCCCCCCTCCATCCGAGTGAGTTGCAAGGTCCGATGTCGATCTTCGAATTCGGACGTGGGAATCTTGGCGAGGGTCTGGCAGAGATCGCGGTCTGCAGCCAGGGCACTTGTTAGTTCTTGGCCATGCCATCCTCAACTTGTCTGACTGACATGCAGCTGCTGCCTCCTCCTTTGCTGCTCGGGCACGAGACTCAGATTCAGCGCCATTGACGAAGTTGTCAAACTTTTGACTTAACCCGTTGATCTGCACCCCAACCTGGAGAAGAGTTCTGAGGGCATCAGCAACGTCGCGGTGACTAGATTCATGCGATTGCTGGAGATTGTCGAGCTTTCGAAGTGTCTCGCTGACTGGGAGCGACAGTGCAGTACTACAGATGTTAGCCGTCGGTTCGACAACGACACCCCCAAATCTCACTCACAGTCCGTCGGCTGTGCTTGCGAAGTGGAAAATCTGGACGAATCGATGAAGCGCTTGGACTGTCTCAACTGTTTCTTTGTGACGCAACGGCCACTTCGCGCGCCTGAGTAAGTTTCCCAAGTCGGATACATGCGGAGCTAGGCTGTCTTCCAAAACTTGCATCCTTCTCATGCAATTCTGAAGCGACGATAGCAGAGATGATGTTTGCTGAAATGATAAACCCGGTGGGGGGTTCTGCACCGATCGCTGGAGTGTTCCCAGGACCTGGCTGACGGCGGCAATTTCCTCCGCGAGGTTTGCTGCATCTTCCGAAGCCGACTTGAACGATCGGCAGTACTGGACCAATTTCTCTGCGAGGTGGAGGGAAGCGCTCACGGCGCCGAGGACTTCAGCCATGGCGACCGACGGCGATGTAAACCGACTTGGGTGTAACTCTCGTCAATGGTCGCGCAAGAGGGAGGAAAGTCGACGTTGCGCTGGATGAGGCTCAGCTGGACCCCCGAAAGGGGCAGATAGGCGCCCTGACACAGCCCCTCACCCTTGCGCCCAAACTCGACAGTTGGGGTCGATCGAGGACGGGATTGGTCGCCATGATGCAGTATTGGACGCCACGCATAACCCGATACGGAACAGTGAAGCAGAGGATGATCTGGTGGTCCGAGCGAGCACGATTCTGGAACGCAGTTTGACTGCGAATTTTTTGAGTGCGAAATTTTCGGGTTTCGAGATTGGGCAACACCTTTCAAGAAGAGGAGGGACGCACTTGCCCAAACTGTCCGCTCAGCGCAGCATTCGTGCTGTCGTCATACCAGCTTTGCGGCAATCCACGGCACAAAGAGGAGCAGCGATACGCAACTGTGAGCGGGCAGCGGGCTCTCTACCACATACATTCCACCCCAATCAACGCTGAGTATGGCGTTGCAACGATATTTTTTTTGGCATTTCCCGACTACGATACCAGCTTTGCTCCTTCCTTCCTCACCTCCTCGAAGAGAGATGGCGTTTTTTTTTTCACCAGGGAAAAGCATGGACGCTCTTTCCGTTCTAGCGTTTTGTCATTTTTGATGTCCATTTTTGATGGATGGATGCAAGGAACTCAAGAGCTAGAAATTCGCTGATGGTTTCAAACTGTCATGTTCATCAACTGCAGCTCAACACGTCACGTGCCCCCCGCAGCACTTACAACACCCCTGGGCCCTCCCAAGGAAAATTTTAGGAATGCAACCCTCGTGCCGACGCTAGCTAATGTAAGGTAGCTAGCTCAACACCACCATTGCATGTTGAACAAGTCTCCGAGACCCGAACCGCTGTCACAAGCCTTGTGGGGGGAACTTTAGACTTATCTGCACTTCACTTCACTCAAATTGTTGCATCACAGTTCCTAGGTGATTTAAAGCAGAATTTGTCTCCCAAAGAAAAATTTGAGAATTAGCGACGATGTACTAGTTGTACTAGTTCATACTAGGTACAGTACCCTTAGTATCCAGAGGTCCTACCCAAGAGATCCCCACCATTGGTATTGTCAGTACACGGTAGGTATATAAATAGCAAAAATCCCCCAGATGAAAACGTAGCCCCAAATTGAAACCCCTGAATAAAGGCTTGAGAAGAATGTACAAAATTTGGAGAGAGAGAGAGAGAGAGAGAGAGAGAGAGAGAGTCCCCGTCTGATTTGGTTGATTGAATTGAATATGCTTCGTATCGTTCGCAAACATATGATACCTCTTACACTTCCTACACCATAACCGTCCCCCCCTCCCCCCCTGAGAAAGAATTGTCGTGTTGTAGGTTGTGGAAAAAGCGTTGTTGTGGCCCCCGTGGGCTCGTCATGTTCGTTGGACGTTCAAAACATGGCGAGTGGGTTCAGTGTTGTCGTTTCAATGATTGTCGGTTTGTCATGGTAGTAGTGGTGGTGGTGGTGAAAGAGACTGACGGAAGAGATCAAGGCGAGTGATTTAAGAAGCCTCCTCCTCAGAGTCCTTCTTGCCCTTGCGGCCACCCTTGCCCTTCTTTCCCTTGCCCTTACCAGCCTTGCCCTTGCCCTTGCCGCCCTTGCCCTTGCCTCCCTTGCCCTTGCCCTTACCCTTCTTGCCCTTGCCCTTGGATCCCTTGCCCTTCTTGCCGCCCTTGCCCTTGGCGCCCTTGCCCTTCTTGCCCTTCTTGCCCTTCTTGTCAACGTCGATGCCGTCGCTGACCTCAATGGCCTCGGTCTCGGCACGGGCCCAGATGGGCTCGGCAGCGAGCTCACCCTCGTCGCGGACGACAATGTCAGCAGCGTCGGCCTGAGGGGGCACGGCGAGGGCCGTGACGTAGGGGACGGCAAGGAGGGCCGTGAGGAAGAACTTGGGAAGCATTTTGATTAAGTTGAGAGGGAGGAATGCTTTTTTGGTTGGTTGGTTGCTGGCTAGCTGGCTGGCTTTGTTTGAGGAAGAAGGGTTGGAAAGCTTGGCTGGAGCACACCGAGATCAAGTCTTTTTTTTCTGTGAAGCCGGGTGTGACAGATGGTATATATACACCGGGAAACCCTCGGCTTGGCATCAATGCCCTCTTGCAGCATCTTGTTGTTTTTTCGTCTTGCGTGTGTGTGTGTGTGTGTGTGTGTGTGTGTGTGCTATTTTTTCCCCCTTCTCGTCCTCCATGTTGCGCACCTACCTAGGTATTGCGGCACAGATACGGCCGGCTTGCCGAAGATTGACAACAACTTTTTCCAATGTCCACGATCTCGGAAGCGGCAGTAAACAAGGATACACGTACGCAAACCCACAAAAATCCACATTGAGACTTTTGCGAAACGCGGGGCAATTTGCGGTTGTTTTGATGCGGTGGCAATCTGGAAGAAATCAACCACTTGGAGGGAGGGTAGGTATCGTATCAATGTGGCATGGACCGACTGGACCAGACCAGACCAGACCTGGGAACAATTGAGCTCCGCCCCCCCTGCTTGCTCATGCAATATGCAATCTACGCAGACAAGCACCCTACGCTCTGATATGATTTTTTTTTTGCTTCTAGTTTCTAGAAACGCTGCAGTAGGGTTTTTTTCTTCTCTCTTTTATTTTTTCTCGGCGTGGTCTGGGCACCTCTCACCGGCAGCCGGTAAACCACGTAATCCTCCCGACCCGACCCCAACCCAACCTAACTAACCCTGGGGAAAGGGAAAAACAGCGGCTGCTATTCGGAATCCGGTCCATCTTGGCCTGGCCTGGTCGTAACTAGTCTGGTCCGATCTGGTCTTGGACATTTGATGTTGATTTTTTTCAATCATGTTTTTCTTGTCCAACATGACGGTAGGGCGGCAAACATGAACACACAGGTGCATGGTAAATAGAAGCCGCGTCATCGATCTATCTTTTTTGGTTTTGTTTTGTGCTTTTACCGCTCGCCTTATCTGACGACAGAATTGCATTTGCATCCTCCTTTTCCTTCTCCTTCCCCTCCTCCTCCTCCTCTCGGGCCCCCCACTCCCCGCACTACTTGCGTGCGTGCGTCTAGCGAAGTGATGCCATCGCGAGCTGGTTTTGCCCCATCCATCTATCTATCTATCTACCTATCTATCGGTGCGGTCAAGCGACCACCGAGCTACTTCCAACAGCCTTGGCAAGAGGAGAGCTGGGCTGGGCTGCAGGAACCGATCCCGTACTGTTACCCTTTTGCCCACCTTCCCCAGGTTTTAGTCAGGGGAGACCCCTGAGCAGCCCCTGGGCAAGAGGCGGTGTTGTGGTGTGGTGTGGTGTAGTTGAGTAGCAGCGAACAGGTTCAGTGCATCTGTAGTCGTATCTAGTGTCGTAGAATTTATTATGTTGTAGTCGCTGTGAAAGTGGAAGCTAAAAATCACCGTTCGTTAGTTAGCTAGGTAGCTTCTTCCCTAAAAACCCTACGGTCTTGTTGGTGTTGTTGTTGTTGCACATTGTTCCCCAATTCCCCACCCAAAAAAATAAATCCAGACCATGAGACAGACCTAACCCACCATCAATCTAAACGACTATCTAAGGGTTAACGACCCTACAGAACCGCAAGTGCGAGCAACCAGGAGGCTGGGATTCCGACATGAGGGAGCAGGGGAGCCTCCAATTCCAATCCAGTCCAATCCAAGCAAGCGCTGGCCCGCCGCTCGGGCTGAATTGATGATCCCAGCGTCATTGCGGCATGTCCATGTCCATTAAGTGCCGGTAAAATGCAACGCCTAATAGGCATAAGTCGTTTACCCCAACGATAACGACCCACCGGGCCTATCAGAGGCCCAACAAGTTTATTATCTTCTTTATTATAATCAGGTTACGCAACTTGTAAGTTACTTGTCCCGGCGGGAACTTGAACCTCTGTTCACTCTCTCACTCTCACCTTGTGATTTAATCGGTCCCAGCGTCTTGGCAAGTACCCCCTGCACCCCTGCACTACATACACCGCAGGTATCGCCAAATGTTGCCATGACGTTTATTTTATTTTTTAAACCCGTCCCTTTCTTTTTTAAACAGGCCATAATATATCCATGTAACTCTGTACAGCCTTTGGTCCCATTCGTGCGCGCGGCAACTTCCCGTCAAATAGAATAGGCCCGCCAATCGTAATCCGCCCTACTGATGACATGACATGCACATGTACATGCTTGATTTGGTCTCTCCCTCTCTCTGCGCATGAATGTGGCGAGACCAGACAGACATGAATCGCTGTTATCTCTAACCACAATCCTTTGGAGCCCGTATCTGTATCTTGGTATCTGGTGGGTGTGAACCCCGCCCCTCCCCCCTTTCCCCTCCTTTCCCCCTTCCCCTCCCCTGCCGTCAGACCGAGCGTAAGTCGTGCAATCCGGGTATCTGTTCGCTGCACGGTGAAGCCTCACGAATATTGCGGGTCCAATCAGGGGACCCAAAACACTTGCCGCTCACGTAAAAAGAATAAAGCCTGTCTAAATGTCGCCGGCATGACCCTTAGTGAGGCCCACACCTCGCCTCGCTCTCCCGCTGTATGCCTTGACTACCTAGGAAGGTAGGTAAGTTACCTAGGTTAGATAGGTAAAGCAGGTAGCCTGGCCTGTGCAACCGAGCATTTTACGCTCAGCCAGCACCTTCTTGGCTGCGAGGGGGAAAATATGCAACGGCCGTCTTGGGAGGTGCGTGGCACAAGGCGCCTAAAGTGGGATTGGGTCAGCACGCGAGAGAGAGGCTGAATCACCCGACATATCACACACACATCCCACATCCCACATCCCGGCCCCGGAATGTTTGCCCAAACAACAGACAACAATCTTGGGGTACCAAGCTTACCAAGCCCGGGAAGCTTTTGATCCAACCTTTTTGCCCAGCCGGGATAAGAGAGCTTGGGCGGCCACCGAGAGGTCAGAAGGATGCCGTGTTGACGTACGCTTTCTATATGAGAAACCTCTTGGTAGCGGGTTGAGCATGCCGGCAGAGCAAAATGGAAAAACTCAAAAGGAAAATTCCCCCAGAAGAGCGGGCGGGTTGTGATTGATGCGCAAGTGAAGAGGAGCCGGAATCGAACCAGAGAACAAAAGATCTCGGGGGAAGAGAATGCCGAAACATGAACAAAAACGGGACAGAGATAACACAAGACAACATGTTTAAACAAGGTGGTCCCGAATAAGTGGCAAAAAACAACCAAAACCCGGCTCTAAGCCTCGTAAACTCGGAAGATACAGCCAAACAGACAAGAGAAGGAAGGTCTAGACACCGGAACGCTAAGCGAGGCGTTGATTGCTCTCGTCATGTTGTGGAACTTACCAAGCGAATTGTTGATTGTGAATCGTCCCAAGAAGGCAGAAAACGACCCGAGACATATTGGCCTATTGTGTGATTGTTAGAAAGATCTGCGAACGAAATAGACCGAAGAAACTCGGTAGTTCGGAACGTTACATCTGGGCCTGGTTTGAAGTTCGGTTGTAAACAACGGCTTTCGGGGCTGGGCATTGCTGTGTGTGACGTCCCTCGTCCCTGGCCTGGGGGTTACGACCGACCGCACAATCCATTGATGGCAGCCTACCAGGCCTCTTGCTGCCGTCTGTTATCTCACCGACAACTTGCATTCTGCTGAAAGTGAGCAATTTCAACAGCGCCAGGAAGGGGTTCGCTGGTGAGAATTTCTGTCTCAACGGACGTGCAACGTTTCAAGGGAACCTGGACAGCCCGATGCACGTCAAGGTCGTATACATGGTAAGAATGACGAGAGGTCAATTTGATGCTGATTGGAACACAGCCCTCGTGCTTTGTTGGGGCTCGGTGAGAGTTAATCTTCGTGGACGTCTTCCTACCGTTGGTGATTCGGGTGGCAAGAGAGCTGAAAAGGCAATCAGACGCAGAGAAGATTTTTGCGAGAACCCTACTTTGGCCCCCTTGATGTCAAACATGGCAGGAGCGACGAGGTGCACCTCCAAGTTCTCGAAGACGCCGTCGACAGCGCACACTCGAAACTCCAGACTCCAGACTTCAGAACGACGCCGAAGCTGGTCTTGTCTAATAACCTGCCATAGCAAAATCCAAGCCCACAGTGGCTCATCAAGAGATATCGACAGAATCAAGGCAGCGCCAGGAGGGAGTGCTGCGAACCCGTGCTTCCCGGTGCTGGCCTGATCCTGTACACGAGGAAGGTACGCTCTGCGCACCTCCCAAGCTCTCCTGCTTCCACCAAGGGTCAGTCCACAGCGCCGTAATAATGAAGTCAGAGATGACATACTGATCCACTTCTTGACAGATACGTCGTCGAACGCCCAGCGAGTCTTAGACAAGACCAAGATTGGGTAGGTACTTACGTTATCAATCCTTGGTGACGCCGGAGAACGAGCGCAGGCCGCCCGGGGCCAAGCCCAATTAGGCTGCATACGTTACACCCACAACATAACATGGTACTTCACAGCAGGCGCAGGTGATTCACAGTTGAGACATGGCATAAACCAACCCAAAACAACACTCATGCCCAGCGCCCAAGACGGCTGGCCGTGCATCTGGCTAGGCCACACTGTCGGGAATCGCGCACAAACCCGGACGCCAGACTTGATGCCGTAAGTGATAACATCTTGGCCGGCGGGAGGATCGCAGATCAGATCGGTTTATCGCGGGATGCCGGTGCGGGTGCGGTGCGGTCCCCTCAAAATAGCTCGGCGCCGAGGGTCCGCCGAGTCGCTGGAAACAAAGGGCCCAAACTTGGCGATAAGCATCACCGGTGGCTGGTTGTGCAGCGCACGTTTCTTGCATTAGCAGCATTACTGGCAAAATAAACGGCCGAGACTCGGGTCTTTTGCGGACAAAGCACAAAAAGAAAAACAAAACATATATCATTAGTATGGTTTGTTGTCATAATCGCTGGCTCAACGTTTCCAGCACCAACTTTTCCTCAAACGTGAGATACATAGTCCTCGGTATGCGAACATGATTCTTGGCAATGATAAGGTGGTCATCGCCTGTCACAAATTCCACGGTTGGCTGCTGCTCATCTTCGGTCTCGGCGTCCCCGGGCTCGGCGTCCCCGTGCTCGGCTCCTTCCGCTTCCATGTCGCGGCCAATCGACGCACTGTCTTCTGTCGCCGGAGACTGATCCGTTTCGATCCCTTTACCATGTACCACATGCTCTTTCCTCCATCGCATGCCCATCTCTTCAGGTGACCACCAGTAGTAGGGGAATCGGCGTTGGACGTTGTTGACGAGCAGCGCGACCGACAGCATCAAGCACGAACCCAGCATGATTGGGGGAATCAAAAACCAGCCCAACTTGGTGACATCATCGTCCAAAACCGCCATCAACGCCGTAGCGCCTGCAGGTGGATGCGCCGTGCCCGTCAACCCCATTACGACTGTCGCGAGGGAACATGCTAGGGAGGCGCCGAGCCAGCGAACACTCCCAAAATGCGGGCTGAGCTGAAAAAGCTTTGCGATAGCGACGCCGATGATAGCCGAGATCAACTGTCCCAGCACGGCGTTGCGGGGCTGCGCGAGCGGCGATTCGATGGCGTAGAAGTCGAGAACAGCGGCAGCGCCCTGCCAAGAAGTGATTTTGCATCAGCGCCATGCCAAGCCGGGAAGTTTTTTTTTTCCTTTCTTTTTCTTTCTCCACCCAAAAAGTCCGGGGAAAGTGGGGACAGAAGCAAAACACTCACAAAACTGCCCACGATGACGGGCACGCCGCGGCGCGTAAATTCGGGAACTTGTTGGCTGACAGCGCCGATTATCGCCAGGCTACTGAAGATGCCGATGGCCGCCCAGAAAACCACAATGAGGTTCCCTACGGGCCCAACGGCCGAGGGATGGGATCGGTACCCGAGAAAATGGGCAACGGGATGCGGCAACCGGGGAAGAATCGATGCGGGCAACAGCGGGTTTAAATGTCTATCGACGTTGACATGCCACCGGAACGGCCCGGCGGAGGAAGGGCCGTGTGGGTGTGGCGCCGCCGGAGGACCACCCATGCTGAGAGGAAGGGAGGAAAGGGAAAAAGGTGAGAAGAGGGAAAGCGCGCGACGCAAAGATCGACCAATCGAGCTACTGCATGGCGTCGAGGATACCGGGGATGGTAATGGCTGGAAACGCCCTCGCAAAATAAGGAAGGGGTCGTACAGAGAACAAAAGGATGGAAGCGACAGAGAACACCAGGTTTGGTTTTATTGACTACCTGAGAGGAAACAAAATAAAAAACCTGCTGGGCCCGCTGGGACGGACAGAAAAGTAAGCGGGTCTCATGCCATAATCACGCCGGGCAGCCAGCCGCACGGTCTCTATATGGGCAGATGCTTGGGATCAATGAGCGATGGTTGCTGTTGGCACCGCACATGATGTTGCCATTTGCGCCATCGTGGCACAAAGAAAGAGGGCGGCAGGTGCTGGCAAACCGTGACTAACAGCTTGCACTGTAGGCCAACGGGATCCAGCAGGGTATTCTGCACTGGGCCCGCCTACGTCAGATTTGCTAACAGAAACTCCCGATCGGGTCTAGCGGCCGCCGCAGGTATTAACCTCGGTGCGACGGTTTGCCAGCCAAGCCTCGTTGCAGACCATCCCTGGGTCGGGATTTCTCCGCGGAGCCACTTCCGAAGGTGTGGTTTCGCCGTTCTTTCACCTTCTGTCGGGTCCGGTGTGTTTTGTGCCACCGTGTTTTGGGGGGCACAAAAAAGCAACATAAATTTCCGGACCTGAGACAACGAAATGGGATTTTTCGAGCAAGGCATTACCCAGCACGGTCCCATCAGCTGTTTGGACAAATGACATACATGGATTGAGGCTAGTGCGTGCGGCCAGGCGCTCCTTCCGAAATATCGCCGCCTGACTTTCCACCGCGACTGCCGACACGACAACCTCCGTTCGCCGAGACAGGCCAAGTTCTTGCATTTGCACCAAAAAAAAACTGAAACCAAAGTTGGCATCAGAGACGACCAGTCAGCAATTTCCAGACCGACACCTGGTTCCACTCGGCATCGTGTCCCGGGCCCGCTGCCTCCTCCGTCTGCTGTTGCTGCCCCCGAGCCCAGTTCTCCACCGTCTGCAGCTGGCACACCGACCGACCGAGCTCGATCTCCTCTTCCAGTGTCTGGAATGCTGCATTTATGCGCGCTTCGTGGAACGTTTCCACGTCGTCGAGTCTGTCCAACTAGTCAGCACAGTGCATGCAACGCAGCGACCACGAGTCTTGAGCCCACATCTGCTGTGTTTTCTTGTTCAACCGCATCAGCATCCAGGCGATCACCCCGGGAATAGTCGGCATCGGCTTTCCGGATCCTCGCTGGTACGCGTCCATAATCTGTCGAGGGGTCACAAATTCCGAGACCAAGCCCAGCACCCGGTGCGTGTATCGCTCGTGATTCTTATCCCGGTTAGCTCCTGTTGCACCAAAGTCATGACCTTACGTACTGCGAATACAGCGGCTGCGACTTTTCCAATATCGTTAGCGGCCTGCGAAACGCCGCAGCGAGTCAGCGTGCACCCTCCGTGTGAGACAGCCAGTCCCAGGAGCCAGACAGCTTACAATCACAGCCAATGCTGTGTCCTCGTGGAGACCCTGCCGGAAGAAGGTGATGGTGATGGCGCCAATCAGACCCTCGAAATTCTCTAGGAAGAAGCCCGGCTGCAGAATACTGGACACACACCGCAACGTTAGCGCCACACACAACATCTCCTGCTCCGCGGATATGCTCATTACATCCAGTTCAGACCTTGAGCTCCCAGGCCCCTGCAATGGTCTTCAATCTGTTTCTTCATCACCCTCGAATACTCGACGGTTCGCTCTGGATCCGGAGTCGGCTGCATCGCGCTCGAATAGACGAAAACCTCGGCGCGGTATTGCAGTGCCATGTCGGCCACCATCTAGTAACTGCATCAGCTCTCTGTTTTGTCCAATACTGGGGCGTAGTAGGTCCAATCACAATGCCGTGGTCTCTTTCGCGATTGTCATTTACGCCGAGCCCAGGGAATGCCAGAACAAGAAATACACCCCATAGCCCGCCTTCGGCCTCGGCAACGGTGTCAAACGCGGTTCGGGTGCTCTCGGCGTTGTCGAGATCTCCTTCGATCAGCGTCAGTCGGTCCGCGGAGCCCCCTTTGTCGATATCGGACACCAGCTTCGTCGCAGCAGGCGATAAGGCATTGCGCGTCATTGCCCAGACGTGAAAGTCCGGAGGCGATGTCGTCGTCGCAAGCAGTTGCCGGACTGTCGCGCTCCCCTGCTTTCCAGTAGCGCCAAAGATGAGAATGTTCCGAACCATGATGCTTGAAGTTAGAGTCAAAGGGCTCTTTGTCTCGGTCCATGGTTCCCGAGATGCGGACATTTGAACTCCATGGCGCCACGGTGAGGGGTTACTCATCAAGGTTGCACAAGCGGGACGGCTCGGACAGTCGAATTACAGAGAATCACGACGGAAGCATCGCAGCACAGCTGATACGGCCTGGCGTTGGAGTCCTATAGTTACTGCAATGTGGGTGAATCTACGAGTTCGCCTGATATTGCGTGGCTTCCGTAAAACACCAACCACGGCAGTTCCAGCCAATTTTAAGATACCGAATCTCGACGGAGGCCACACTAATCTAACAGCAGATTCATTATGCCATCACCCCAGCTCTGAGCGTATTATCTCTCGTCTCCTTGAGAAACGGCAACAGGGCCGTCCCTCCCGTCCCCGTCAATTCCGACACTCCAACCCCTTTCCCCGACGAAGCCGTTGCCAAATTGACTACCCCCTCCCGACCTCCGCCCACTTGCCTCGATGGGATGATGATATACCTCGTCACCATCTGCAAATGCTTTCCTCTAAAAGCCGCCATTGCTTCTGTCGCCTCTCGAAACGCCGCTTCGCACTCTGCTCTCCCTTTCTCTCCCACTTTTCCACCACGCATCAACACCCCCCTCATGCCACCCAGAAATCTCCCCTCTGCCCGCTCCAAAAACCCACGATGCCCCGGCGGCATGTATCCCCTCACCTCCTGGTGGAATCCCGCCGTCGTATGCATCACTCCCAACACCACATCCAGAAACTGTATTAGCGAACTCTGTCCGTTGCTTCCCCCTCTTAATGCGCGCCATTCCCCCTTTCCATTTCCCTCGTCATAAAATACACCACACGGTGAGAGACCTGCACACTCCATGTTCCGACTCCCTGCTAGAAACGGGCGGATGCGCGTATAGAATACTGTCGGATCGCACCGCTCATCCATCCTTTCTACTAGCAAAGCCAGCTCGGCAATGCCTTGTGCTAGGGTCCATAGACCGGAAGTCGCAGAGTGGTAATCCCCCCGGGACGCGGCGGCTAATGCCTCCAGCGAGGGAGAAATGAGTTTCGCACCTAGCGCTTCCATGGCGATGGATACGGCGTAGAACCAGGCTTCATCGGCGGTGGCGGTGAAGGTGTGCAGGATCTGGATGGATTCTAAATCGAGATTGAGATCGAGATTGAAATACCCTGGCGTAGTAATGTCCAGATTGCATGCAGGTCGTATTTGTATAGGTGACCAGTTCCACAGGTTTAACGCCGCATAGGTTGCTACGGGCGGTAAAGAAAGGGTGGAGGACACGGAGAGGAGAGGGACGGTGAGTTGCGGGGGGAGGACTTTGCTGGCTTCAGTGCCGCCCCAGATATACCCGTGGGCAAGGAAGCAGAGGATGAGGTAGGCACGGCGGTGTTCCGGAGGGGTAAGTAGGAGGTGGGTGGAGAGGATGGACAGGGCATCGACTTGAGTGCGGAAGGTTTGGTTGGTGAGAAGGGATGGGAGGTCGGCTATGAGGGTTTCCCAGGGCGCGTAGTAGGGATGGGGGAGTTTCTTGAGGGGTGGCGCGGCGGGGAGGAAGCCGTGGGTTAAGATTTGTAAGTGGTCGTCGTCGTCCATGAGGTCTTCATTGTGTATGAGATCTGTGTCTGGATTTGGGATCGTGGAGTTCACGCTGGCGAGTATTTCGGGAAGCATTGTGGCTGAGTGGAGATATACGGCCAAGGGACGCTCAGTCAGAACGGAACTCGTCCAAGCCTAAGAAAGGGAAGAACAAAGAAAGTTGTGATTGCTGCGTTTCCTTGCGCCTCTTGGACAAGGCCCTGCTAATATGTACCCCTGGAAGACAGGAATGGACGTATCAAGTCCCGGCTCCGCATCATGATGACATCCGAAGCTTGGACCTCGCTCTGTTCGTCTGATGTCATGTCATGGAATGCGACCGTTGAACTTTTTCCTAGGCTTTGCACCGGCGGCCATGTGGGAAGTTGAGTCATGTGGACCCTTGAAGCACGGAGCGTGGAGTGCGGGTGCGGAGCGGAGCGGATGTGCGGATGTCGGAACGGATGTCGGAGCGCGGCCGAGGATGGCATGTGGCCAGTCTGGCCGGTAATTGCCGGCTTTGGCTGATCCTTTGATAGCGCAAGTCAATTTGGCAAATGGAAAAGGTTTTTTTTTTCTTTTTTCTTTTTTCCTGGAGGTAAGTCAAAAATCCGTGCACAAGTATGGTTGCCATCTCTCATGCATCCAGTTCCGTATGTGCTTGCGCAGTGCATTTTGGTTCCGCGAGAAGGGTTTCCAGCAGCGCATGGCATCAATGTCGGGGAAGCGTTTCGCGCAATCCGCCACTCTATCTTTTAATGTCAACCATTACAAGATCAGACTCTTCCTTCAAACCAACTTTGAGAAAATACGACATGTGCATTCTATACTTTATGCTTTACTTCCTATTACTCATACTTGTATGCACCCAACTTACGCGGCACCGCCTGAGCAACCAGCTTGATCTTTTCGCAGTCGAGAAACTCAACATTGGCAGCCGATGATGAGTATATCCTCCATGTTCTACCCGTGCCCACGGTCCCACCGGGAAGAGTACGCAAGCAGGCAAACCAGTAGTGTGATGCCGAGTCGTAGTCAAAGAAGCCGTTTTCAGACACTACCTTCTGTGAGCACCATACCCATAATC
>Ga0247765_1000560_pt1 | contig 27625 bp, 26 predicted proteins | sample UWRJL106311C6_FD_179949 | JGI IMG/M metagenome (GOLD analysis project Ga0247765, IMG submission 179949) | Plant litter microbial communities from Arlington Agricultural Research Station in Wisconsin, United States - UWRJ-L106-311C-6 | ecosystem: Environmental > Terrestrial > Plant litter >...
GTGGATTTCTTTTTTTTTTTTTTTTTTTTGAAGCGCGACAGTTCTAGAGTACTGCAGTGATGCAGCGAATTGTTCTTGCATCAGGCAGCGCCAAATTTGGTGGTGTTGAGTTGCAGAAGTTTGATAGAAATGTTTGACATTTTTGAATGATAGTATTGAAACAGACTGGAATTCTATTCTCTTTCTATTCTCTTTGATAGATCGTTGGAGTGGGGACCTAAGTATATTGTCTCAGGTCCAATCCAATCGGGTTCAATCTTCTAGAACGATTTGATGAATACAGATGAGGTATCATAACACGCTGAAAAATACACATACACTACCTCGGTCTCTAGTGACGACTCTTATCCTCCACCAAGGTATCCTTGACAATCTCCAAAAACTTGACCCACCCCGGATCACTCTTGGAGCGTTTCTTGTTGTGGCCATGATCCGGTGCCGGTGTTTGTGACCTTGGTCGTGACCGCGATGGCGGCGGTGATCTTGACCTTGACCTTGACCTTGACCTTGACCTTGACCTTGACCTTGACCTTGACCTTGGCGGTGGTGGTGGTGACCTCGATCTCGATCTCGACCATGATCCACTGCGACTGCGACTCTGACTCCGATGATGAGGCGAATGTGTATGCGGATGCGGATGCGAATGCGTATAATGCATATGCTCTTCATGTTCCCCCCTCCTCACCGATGATGAGGCGCCTCGAGAATGAGAACGGCTGCTCCTCCCATGTCCATGTCCGTGCGGTACCATTGCCAGCCCTCTCTCCAGATCTTCATCTTCGTCACTATCCGTCAAACTCTCTGCGTAACCCGGCTCGATCATGTTGAAATGCTCTCGGTATTGCCTCCTTCCTCGCTCACTTTCCGTTTCGCTCTCCCTCTCCATCTCCTTGTTGTGTTTTTGTTGTTGACGCTGGAGTCGGTCTTTTCGTTCCTGATGCTCCCTCGCCATCATGGAGAACGCCGTAGTCGCTACCGCGGCGCCCAAGCCCGCTTTAGCAAGATGCATGGCCTTGTGACCTTTGGATTTGCGGAGCTTGAGGACCTGGTCGGCAGTAAGGGCCGTTGCGGTTAGCCCGACTACTAGGTCGATTTCTTCACCGAGATTGATGTCTTTGCTGTAATCCCTTATGAGACGCTTCGGGGATTTCGCACCCGGCGGTGGCGGTGGGCCGGGGCCGGGGTGGTGATGGATTGTGCTGAGCGTGTTGCTCATGTTGTGTACATGAAGGTTGTTGTTGTTGTCGTGATGGCTCATGGCTGGGTTGAAGCCAGTATAGATGTATCGTTCGTTGATTTTGATGAATGAGGTTTATGTTTTGTTGGGTTGTGGAGTGTGATGAAGGTGTCACGCAACCGGAGGTGACTGGATTTATATATTCCCCCAGAGATTGAAGGTCAGGAGATGCGTGCATCACGGGTTTGCGGAACGCGGCAAATGTCGGGAGTGGCAATCGTGCCAATCGTGTCATGGTTGCAGCGACTTTTTCGAAGGCGCACGCACTAACCGCGATAATCTGCACTGAATAGAAAATGCAGTTCTTGCGACGAGTATTTTCATGAAAACAACAACAAGATCATTGACAGCTGTGAACGGCGGATTGCCTACACCTATGGTCGCTCAATGTCGAGGGTACATAAACGAGCTTTTGACCACCCTACAGCATGGTCCGCTGGCTCAATGGCAGAGCGTCTGACTACGAATCAGGAGGTTCCAGGTTCGACCCCTGGGTGGATCGTTTTTTTGTTACTTTTTTCTCATGTACACTTTTTGCCTCCACTCTCTCTGCTCAAGACCCATAACTCGTCGGTATCCAGAGCATGGCTTGGTTTGGAAATCCAAGCAGGTCAACAGGGTCCGCAATAGCTTCAAACCCCATTGCCTCATACAGTGGCTTCCCTTCAGGAGTCGCAATGACAAACACCTTTTTGCCCTCGGCCGCTGCTTGCTCCATTCCCCATTGGACTAACATTCTCCCAGCACCCCTTCTTTGATGATCTGGATCTACCGAGAGGATTACCAAGTCTGAATTCAGGTTAGATATGTAGCTGTTTGTTAGACTGGCTGAGCACCTACACCACATTGACTGGAACCCGTCTGGTCCGAGTGCCGTTACGGCAATCTTGTCCAAAATTTCATTAAGTCGAGCAAGCGCTTCCTTGTCTAGCGAAGAAGGGGTGTCGTCTTCTTTTGCAGGCTCGTCTTGCGGCGTATCCTGGCCTGGAACCTTTGGACGATCCCACTGTGCATAGCCGATCACAGTCTCGCTCCCATCATCGGCAGCGTCGACGACCACATAAGCAGTTCGTCCTTCACGCATCCGCCGGAGAATTCTCGCCGCCCGCCATGCCGGACCCTCGTCTTTGTTACCCGGTGTCTGTAAGCGTGGGGGAAAGAGCACTCGATTCAACCCGTCTTGGAAGGCGCGAGTCCCCAACACGCCCATGGCAGGGGCGTCCTCGGCGCGAGCAGGTCGGAGTAGGAGAGGCATGGTTGACAATTTTCTTGCTTTCTAGTTTCCTTTTTTTTTCCCAAGTGTTTTCGACGATAATTTCAACAGATATTCCGATTCTCAAGACGACCCCTTCTCCAGCACACCATCTTCCCCGCGTGACTCATTCCCCGCCGCCAACGTACCTAGGTACACTAACACAAGCTACATGATTCCCCGCAGACTGATCTCCCCAGAGTAGCTAGCTCAACCCCGATCTGGCACCGCTTTTCAAAATCCACTGACAGCGTCACACCATGGGGTGTCGAATGACGACCTTTCAAGCTTCCCCTCAAACGAACCACGAATAGCTTCCAGGGCACTCGTCGAATCATTCACCACCCTCGGCCGAGGGAGGAGCGGCTTCCACACCGTCTCGTGATTCTCCACAAGCCATGTAACGATCCTTTCCTGTCGTTGCCACCACCCGGGGTATTCTCGCTCCTGCTCGGCGTCGTGCTTCCGTGAGTACAATGCAAACAGCCACTCCGAGTCCTGCAGCACCGGCAACACGCAGCATAATCGGTACCCATCCGGCCCGGATCCAGCGGCAAGAACCTCATCCGACAAACATCGCTTTGCGATCGCGCAGCTGCTGTCCGCATAATTCCCAGTTGTTACTCCGGGTGGTTCAAAAACACCGAGACCCTTCCCAACTGCGTCAAAAATCGCTTTCAACGGAATCCCCAACTCACGCACCGCTTCTCGAATCTGCTCGGCCACGACTGCATCCCCCACGCGATAGTCAAAACAGTGCGTCGCGCCCGCATCTTTCAGTAAGGCATGGTTCATCTCTGACGCCGTCACAAGAATAGCGCTGAACCCCGCCGCGCTGGCAAGTTGCACGGCAGCATGGCCGACGGAGCCAGCACCGCCCCAGATGAGTATGGCGTTGTTGCAGGGGTCAATACCACTGACAGTATCAGAATCGGCCAAAGGGGGGAACGCAAAGCCAAGAACATTGAACAGCGCATCTGCGGCGGTCTGAGCGGCAGAGGGGAGCCGGACTGCTGATAACGGTGAAAGGGATTCGGGTCGTCGCCAGAGGAGGTAAGACGATTCAGCGAGGAGGTAAGCTTGGTGCGCCCCGAGATGGGATGGGCGGTTGTGGCCTGGCTTAGTCATGCCGAGGACAGAGTCACCTGGTTGGAAGGAGGAGTCGGGACCAGTGGAGATGACGGTGCCGACAAAGTCGTAGCCCATGACGAAGGAATGCATGCCCATGTAGAAGTGGCGGAAGTCACCAGGGTTGATGCCAGAGTAGTCGACGCGAATGAGCGTTTGGGAGCCATGGGGTTGGTAGGGAGAGGGGATAGTCTTGATGGTGATATCGCCTGTGGAAGTAAGGTAGATGGCTTTGAAGGGGGCCATTGTGATGGCTCGGAACGTGCTGGCGCCACTCAGTCGATCAGCACCAAGGAGCTTATCCCCAGGCTCTTTATATCTCTTCTGTCCCAGGTCTTCTGTCCTAAAAGATCACAAATACAATCATGTTGCGGGAGTAGGACACATTTTGGGACTAACGTCGTCAACCGGCTTACCAATCATCCATCCGTCTTTTCTGCTCAGAGTCCGAGGTCTCGGGGCACAGTCGAGTAATAACTAACTCAAATCGCGTCATCCCAATACTTCATATAGTATAAGTTTATATAATCAAGCTATCCCACGCTCCAAATCTAATAAGGTACCAATTGATACACCTGGTCATCAAAGAGACGGCATATTCTAGGTAGTTCAAGGAACATCACTCCTTCAGAGATCATCAAAGATGGCACGGCCTTTCCACGTTCCCCCCGCTCCGGGCACCACATACCAGGCCGCGAGAATCTATGAGGTCCTCCATTTCCTCCATTTTGAGCACATCCACTCACCCCGCTCCACGATCAACACGCAAATCACAAGCAACGGTATCGTCGTCACGGCCCATATCCAGATCGACAATTCCCCTTGACCAAACTGGACAAAATTCATGCCGAATACCGATGTGACGAAGGATATCGGCAGGAAAATAAAGGTGAGACGGTTCGTCGTCTTAGTAAGTTGAGTGACGAGCTGAGCTTCCTTGGCGGATCGATTCGCCGCTTGTACCGAGTCGTTGTTCACGAGGGTGGATTTTCCGTCTTGGCACACCTTGAGGAGCTGTTCGGCGCGGGAAATCAGGTAGTTGAAGTCTCCGATGATGGGTGCTAAGTTTTCTTTGGAACCGGGATCATCACCCACGCTTCTTCTCCACTTGTCAGGGGGGTCGACCAGAAAGGCCAGAACATCGGAACAGTTTTGCTGAAATCGGGATAAAGATGTCTTTGATGTAGTCGTACTGCACGGCTGTCTCGAGTTTGGTGTGCTCATAGGAGGGGAACTCGTTCCGTCCTCCGGCCTCGGAAAGGACGCGGTCAAGCATATTGACGTACTGGATGCCAGCGGCGGCGTGGAAGCTGAAAATCTCTTGGAGCACAGCGAGGGGCGAGTCTACCGAACACTGAGTCCAGTCCAATGTGGCGCCATAACGACTGGTGAGAAGAGCGAGGGGCTGTCTCGAGAGCGGGCGCGTGTTATGGTTTGGCCCTTGAACAGGCTGACACTTCTGTTGGGTAAATGTGTTGTCGAAAAATACCGGGCAGAAGCTCAACTCGGAGGCAACGGATGTAAAGTGTTCTGTCGGTGGAACGGGAATATGATCATCTTCTGCTTGGCTTCCAGCATCGTTCCAGAGGATAACTAGACCAATCGGGGTCAGTCTTGGTACGGTAGAGTTTCAACATGGATCAATGCTTACTCGTCCAGTAACTACCTCGGTGGATAATTGTAGCTGTGATTTGCTGCTCCATGACCATGGTGCCGCCATCGTGCACCTCCAGCCGACGAATAATCGACCTCCCCGCCTCCGAAGCCGCGCCGTCTTGAAGGCCGAGGAAGGCTCTTCGGAGCTGGGCGTTGCATTTCTCTCTCGCAATCTCCAGGTCATGAATGGCGAGATTCCTACCCCGACAGCCTACCAGCACAATGGTTGGGATCCGCAGGGTGAGGACCTGCAGCGAGCGAGACGGCAGGTCGGGGCCAGCATCCCAGCGTTGCCCATGGCCGGATACGATGGGGCCTAAGTGCTGGTGGAAAAACCGGTGGTCAAGCGAGTATTTGGAGCCGAGGGCGTTTAGCCACATCGCTGATGGTCGCCCAGTGAGGAAGAGAATCTCATTCTCGGACTGCGAGTTGGTCGATTCTGAGAAATGATGCGAGTCAATGAAGGAGCTTGCGGCCGGCGGTTTGCCCTTCTTCAGAAGATATCGTGTCACGAATGGCCTCTGTTTTGCTGTGTCCGTGTTCCAGAAGACATGCTGTCGCTTGGGTGCTTTCTGGAATGGCTCCTTCAGGTATTTGGCAAGATATGTCAAATATGCGCCAGAGTGCAGAGGATCGACGTCAAAGGACTTGACTCGGTCGCCGATTGCTAGAGCGTATCGCCTTGCTGTTTCCCGACAACTGGTAGGGGAGTTTGTTGCATCGTGTGTCGAATCAGGCTTTGCGTTCGGGTCACTTCCATGCGGGCCCGCGGCCATCCTGTACTCTTCCTGCCGAGAGTTCGGCGTGGGGAAACTTGGGAATAAACACCGGGGTCAAATTGCTGGTTTAGATCGTATCATGATGATGGATGGAGAGAGGCCGTCCCAAGGGCCAGGACCTTGAAGGTGTGCAAGTAGGCACAGGAATGCTGTGAAAGGCGCACTTTTGCATCACGGGCAGGGTGTCGGGCGAGAGCTTTTTCCTGTCCCCAGATATGTACCTACCCGTCCCCCATGTTCAAGGCTGAGTCCCTGGAAGCAGGTTGGGAAGGTGGGGGGTGGGGGCGATGCACACAGCCTGATCAACATGAAGGCGACCTCCGTTGGATATCAGTGGAAAATCTCCTGATGACGTCGTGCTCATTCAAGAGCAGTAACCCAACCTGGAATGGGGGACAAACCAAAGGTACATCACATCCCTCCCGCAGTGTCCTGGAACCTTAGACCTAAATCTGGAGCTACGACATGAAAAGAAAATGCGTGATCTCTCATGCAAGCATAGGTGCAGCACGCCTGCCGCAAAGAGCGCAAGTGCGCCCATTGGTCGCGGGGGCGCTGGTTCATCGCGGAGGGGCAGTGCAGCCATTGAGGGCAATTTGATTGGCGTGCATTGGCTGGCGGTGCGGTGTCGGGAACGTATCGCAAAATAATTGGCTCGTTTAGAGCGAGCTGTGTCTGGTGTTCTTCTGAGGCGTTCCCCGAGGCAGGCACGATGCGGCTTGGTCTCGGTGGGTGTCGTCATGCCTCCAGCAAAAGCACCATCAGACTTCGGGCACGTATTTCACGTAGGTAAGCTGCAGTCAACTCATTACCCCAGCCTTTCCTCAGCATTCCGGCGGGTATCTGCACTACCCAACGCTTCTTGGGAATTTACGATCCTATCCGCAACGTCCCGATGGCATTGCTTGCCGAAACTAGGACTAGCGACAATGGCGACTCTCCCTACAAAAAGTAAGAGTTAAACATGCATGACAGCTCCCGATTGTTGCACTGTGCTAACCGTCATATCTACACGCAGCTTCGTTGTTGTCCCTGGCTTCGGCGGGAATAGCCTGGCTGATCGGACATGCCCGCACTTCGACGAGTGGCTTGGAAGAATTGTCGTCAAATGTGCGACCAGAGCGCGCAGCTTGGTATACGATCATGACCTCAGGCTAGATGCTTTGGAATCGTGGGAGAAATACTGCACGTCTGGGAACGTATTGTTGGAACAACTTTTGTTGATGCACAAAACAATGAGCGAAGTGAGCTTTCCGCCACTCTAAACATTAACCAGCAGCGAGGGGCCAAACGCTGACGACAGGCTAGGATGAAACAATTTTTATAATTGGACACAAGCTGGGATGCTACATCTTGAAAAAAGTACATCACCCCCTTTTCATGGCTGTCATGGCGCTAATCTTGGCTTGCACAGGCCCTGATCGAAGCATGGAACAATGAACACAAGGACCAGTATAGATTGTTACTCGAAGCCATCGAAACAATCATGCTTGTCGGCGAACCGTGTCTCAATCCCAACAAGCCAGACGAATGGATCTCGGTTATCTCGGAATGTGTGTCACAGCAGCGAGGCCTTCCCCGGCGGCTCTGCAGCGGCATCACGGTTGGTTGCCTCCAAAGCGTGAGCGACGTATTTGAGACTATCCTCCTCCGTTCGACAGTGTTTGACGTTCTCGGTACAAAGAGGCCGCAACAGAAGCGCAGGTTCAGGATGAAGAAGATGGAGCATGATGGCTGCATTGGTTGCACTACAATCCATGTCCGGCTTTTCACCACGTCGAGCGAGGAGACCATTTTGGATCCCGGGTCTGGAGAAACGAATATTTGTCCTTTCAACCCCAAAAGCGCCCACTACCCGAAGCTCCTGATGTTCAACTCTCCGGAACAGCTTCAGCTTGACTCACCGGAAAGCGACCTCTCTCGCACTAACATCGCCACCGTGGGCAGGACACCAAATACCAATGGCCTAGCTCCTTCCGATGAACTGGCGGGATCACCAATATCCGATCGAGTTTTTGAGGTGACAGACACCGAAGAAATTTCAGCATTGCTATCCGAGGAACAAGTCATCGCCGCGGATGAAACCGTTCCTTCTTCCCACGGCAGCGGGTGTGATGTTGAGGTTGATATTGCGGCCGAAGCGGAGGAGCCACGCGTCACAAGGGCACACCAAGAAAGCACCGCGAGCCCGCGCATACGAAATTCTTATTTCTCCAGCTCCATTCCCGCGAGGGACAAGAAGTTCTTCGGTCGCTCGCAGATACTCGAGAGACTAAGCCATGCTGTCCTGGGTACCCTTGACAGCAACGCCAGCCAAAACTCGGGTTCGATTCAGTCCGTAACAGCCAACTTGGTATGGCTCACGGGCCTAGAGGGCATAGGGAAGACAGCTGTTGCTGTCGAGTTCGCCTACCGCGCCATTGAGAAGTTCGACTGCGTCATATGGCTCAACGCAACCTCGAAAGCCCACCTGGGCATATCCTGCCATGATTCGGCAATAGCGCTTGGTCTTGTCAACGGGAGAGTATGCCAAGACCACCAGATCAGCAGATCACGATGGATGGATTACCTTGGTCGCTCCTCGTCCCGATGGCTCCTGGTCTTGGATGACTGCCGCAATCAAGCCGATATCCAGCCATATTTGTCCAGCAACCCCATGTGCTCTGTCATTGCGACGGGGAGGCAGCCGCCGGCGGCCACGGGCTGGACAGTGATTCAAGTGCCTCCATTTACACCAGAGGAAGCTGCCCACTGTTTTATCAACCTTCTTGAGCACGAGAATCCTGATCAAAACGCCGAAGGAATTTGTGCCGCCGCAGTTCGGTATTGCACCTCGCCGCTCACGCTCCGGCAAATTGCGGGATGGACCACTCGAGACGACCTCTCCTTCAAAGACATACTGGGCGATGTACTCGGCGGAAGTACCTCGCGAGGAGACAAAGTGGAACTGACGCTTCGACTAAAGCCTGTCGACAAAGTCATGGATTCATGTATGGGCAAACTCGACACAGAAGTTATCTCGTGGTTGGTGACGCTCTCCTTCTATGATGAACGCGGCTGCGCGGAACGTCTTCTCCGAATGGCCCGAAGGAAAGACGAGAGCACACTCCCCCGTGCAACTTCCATGTTATGGCGATCAGCTTTCCTGGACATCAACGATTCTCAAGCCGGATCATCATATCGAATGTGCAGACCCGTCCAAGATCACGTCCGCCGGACTGTGGACGACAAAACTTGGAGGGCCGGATTTGAAGCAGCTTGCAGCGGACTTTCTTACCAATTGCCTTCCAAGAGGAAACTCCCGAATATCATGTACGGATTCTGGGAGGACTTTGATAGTCTCCACACACACGTACATCACCTCGCCGATTGCCTCACCCGGGATCGGTTAGTTGATCAGATATCTTACGATCCAGGAGACCAGTTCAAACGGCTCCTGGTGTGGCATACTTGGTATGTGTTCCGCTTAGTTCAGGGAGGACGAGGCTTTTCTAACCTAGCATCACAGGTACAATTCCAGAAGAGGAAATCATGCCGAGGACGAAGAGCTCTGGACTCTAATGCATTTTTTGAACACAGCTGGTCGGGATCTTAATCACAAGGACGGCGGCACGGCACAATCACGGCCTAGTCTCCCGCGACGATGCATTTTGGTAACAGACGAAGACAACAAGCCTGTCGCCAAACTTGTCCACACGGCTGGTCTGAATGCCCCATATGTTGCCATGAGTTGCAACATATCGAGAGACCACGCAGCTTCCTTTTGCCTCAACTCTTCAAACATTGGCACATACTTGGAGCTGATCGACCTCTCTACGCTCCCTCGGCAGATTTCTGATGCAGTTCTCTTCACACGGAACATGGGCGTCAAGTACCTCTGGGTCGACTTTCTCTGTGTAGTCCAAGACAACTGCGCTGAAGTTTCCGAGGAACTGGACTCCTTCGCCCAGTATTACTCCAACTCATCCATGTTCCTCTGCCCCAGCTTACAGCCTTCCTCATCTTTCTCTCACCTCAAGTGGCGGCCATACCAGAGGCTCGACGTTCATCCCTACAGCATCCTCTGGTCAAATCCGCTAGGGGACCTGTCGGCCAAAACTTTTTGGAACCGGGCTTGGACCTTACAAGAAGCCCTATTCAGTAACTCTGCAACTAGCGTCAAGTTCATCACCAGCGGTGCTCGGGTGAGCGAAACCGCTAGTGAAGGTGCTAGTGGAGCCGCCAGTGAAGCCACGGACAAAACAGTCAGCGATTCGGCGTCGTCTGTGAACGGGACGTCTGAATTGAAATCTTCTTCCGAGGGCATATTAGAGCAGAAATGCCCTGCGGAAGGTACATCAACATTGAAGCTCGATCCAGCGCAACTGATATCGACATCGGAAGCCGATGGTCTTTCAGCAATCCAAATCCATGTCCAAGACATAACAGTCACCTACATCACCATTGCCATCTCCACGATTTTTGGTTTTCTGAGGTGGGTATCCTCGATTTTGGCAGAGGGACGGCAAAACATGGCAAGATACAGAGAGAATCCCTGGGTGGTGTGTGCTATGTTGTGCCTGTTTTCGACCACACTCTCTTTTTATCTGGGTACTTGTGCAAATGGGACGGGGAGTTGAAAGGTTTCTTGGCGTTCGAGAGTTTTTCATTGCCTGGATATGGTGTTCTGCTAGTCCTAATAGATAGCTATTTATTGCTGGGAGCTATTTTTCTTCTTTGCTTTTCTCAAAGGCCAATCAGGTCGGAGTTCATGGCAAGAATTGCAGTGGAATAATAGAAGAATACCAGAAATAAGCAACAAAAAGCTCACCACCAAGCTCTCTCACTTGAGGAGGTTGGTGGCTACGAAAAACCCTGGCGGGTTTTTGCTCCGGTGGGCGGGCCAGGCTTCGAACCTGGTACCTCGTCCCCCCGAGGCGAAACGACAGTCGGTCCAGTTGCCCACTTGAGCTATTGTACCTTCCGAAGTCTCCGTTGTAGTGCCCCGAGGGGATCGGTGGAAGAATCTTGCTGGACCTTGTATATATACCCCACGTGCACGTCAGACCTTGGACGCCAGAACACCAGCACAGTAATTGTCGAGGGGCGTGTTTGGGTTCAGAGGTCAAACTTGCCCACGCATGCAGCAAACAAACATGGCGTCATCTAAAATAGGCTAAAAGTTTGATATATTCATAAACAAGCCCCCTGGTGTCATGGACCTGGAGAGCATTATTACCATTAAAAAGAATATACAATCCCTTCATGTTCCTCCCGTCTGGCCCCATCAAAGTTCATGTCATAATCCCATCCGTATGTTCCTGACCCTTCATGTTCGTCCCTCATCCAGTTCATACAATGACCTTTGCTCTTCCCGCAAATTGTATTTCCAATTTTCATTCCCATTCCCATTTCCATTTCCATTCCCTTCAACTTCGTGATATTGTTGTGTTGCCGTGTACTGTCGATCCCCTTTTAGCTCTGCTGGCTTGGCCAAGTATGGATATATCTCCCTCCCGTGAACTTCCTGAGGAGGGATCTGGCTTAATCGGGGTAACGCTTCTGTACTTGTTGTCTCGACCGTGTCATTAGCCGACGCCTTGTTGGCGCGTCGACGGCGGATGAAGAATATCGCTAGGGCAATAGCAACTAGCAGGATGATAACACCGCTGACCACCCCACCGGCGATGGCACCCACATTTACCGGAGATGTTGATCCCGGGTTGTTGTTGTTGTTTTTGTTGTTGTTGTTGTTGTTGTTGTTGTTGTTGTTGTTGTTGTTGTTGTTGTTGTTGTTGTTGTTGTTGTTGTTGTTGTTGTTGTTGTTGTTAGATCCTGGCGCGTCAGCATCGGGTTTACCGTTCGTTCCGGTTCCCTCTTCGTCGGTACAGACACCGCTTGGTTGGTCCTTGTTGGAGACCGGAACCAAGGTACTGCTTGTGGACGGATTGGCCTGCCACATGGTGAAGGTTTTGGCATCGTGGTTGACCATGAGGTACGCAGCAGTGAAAAAATACCGGCCCAGAGTGGCGGGTTGGTCAGACAGGCCATTCATGAGCAATTCCCGCTTGGATCTGTCGATGACGCGGGATCCATTTCTGGCAATTTCCACAAACGGCGTGAGGAACTGGCTGTTGGGAATCCGAGCTGAGAACCCGTTGCTGAGGACAATGGTCAACTCTCCGTCAAAGATGGAGGTGCCGCTGCTGGTGGTGGTGGTGGTGGCGTTGAATAAGCGAGCGGACCAGTGTAAGCCAAAAGATGGGCCAATGTTCATTTGCGTGGCGGTTTCAAACACGTCGACGATGGCGCCCGGTGCCTCGAGGAGGAGTTGGCGGTGAGGGACAATGCAGGTTTGAATGGCCGAGTTGCGGGGCATGATGCTGAAGTCGGAGCCGTTGCGGAAGTTGACAAACAGGTTGGACACGGTCACTCTCATTCCCGTCCAGCAGCCGGTTTCTTCATTGTAGTCGAGGGGCTGAGTGAAGTTGCGCCCGATCACCTTGTCTCGGTCGTAGCCTCCCAACACAACCTGGCCGTCCGTGGCCCCGGTGTCAGTCCACATGCGGCCCCAGAAAATGGACCAGACTCGGCTGGGGATCTGGCCGGCCCTAACGAGGGCGTTGAGGTAGGTTGAGTTGGAACCAAGTCCCAATGCGTGCAGCGTGGTGTACCCGTTGTCCCACCGTAGCCTTGGAATGCCAATCGGCAGGGTGAGCGGCTTGCTGGAGGAGACAGCGAGGGTGTCGGTTCCGGGGAGACTCGATGAAATCAACCGCTTCACTCCAAGCTCAGTGCCGAGTGTGGTAATCTCTTGGGATGCTCCGCCAGCTGTGGCCAAGTCTGGGGCCTTGACAAAGGTGGACGAGTCGGTCTCAACGAAGTAATCGCCTTGCCGGATCTGGCAGATCTTCTCGTTGAAGATGATGGACGGATCACAATCGGATTGTTCGTCGTAGAGGTAGGTATTGTTCAGCTCTCTGTCCGTTTCTCGGCCGTTAGCATTCCGGCTCGTAAGGGGGACTGGAAGTGGCATCCAGCAAGGCTGACTTACGACCAAGGTAGCATAACGATGGTCTGAGGAGGCGTTCCAATCTTGGCAGCAATCCCCTTCATCAGGGAATCCGGGATGGATGGATCAACCTGGATGTCGGCAATGGGAAAAGCAATAGGGGTGCCCGACCCGCATGATGTCGCCCCGAGAACATGTTGAATCCCGGCCGATAGCAGAGCGAGCAAAACCGTGATTATTGAGACCATTGGATTGACAACATGACGCAAAAGAAAAAGAAGAAGAAGAAAGTTATGCACAATGGGGAGCAGAAAAGAAAAGGGGGTGCAACCTCAGCCCTTCCCCATATTCTTGTCTTTGCGATTTGACCTCGTTGCATCCATCCTCCTCTGTCTGTCCCAGTAGGCCGGTAACGAGAATGCAATAAACTGTTTTGTCCATCATGCGCTGAGGCGCAGTCCTGGGATAGAGGCCGATAACCCTAAGATGCAGTTGGTCGTTGAATGCGCGCGCTTATCTCCCTGCCGTCGTCCATTGGTCAGAATTGAGGTTGAAGTCTGGGCACTGACAGTTAACTGTACATATCTTGCCCCTGGGCTGTTTTAGTTTAAAAACAGCACCCTGACCCCGGCACTCCGCGCTGATTAGCTCGGATCGGCTCTCAGCCGCTGCTGATCATCAACCTGCCCGAAGCCGTGAACTTCGTTCTTTTCGTCCGCATGCCGTCCAGAGACATGCAAGTACGCCGTCTTGCACCATGACACCTCTTCCCTCGCTCCATTGCATTCTTTGCATTCTCGGGACATGAATTATCGTCGACGAAGCCCCTGGTTCCAGCGTTCGCTGGGCAACATTGCATTCGATCGTCGAGGTCCCCGCTACGGCGTTTTTGCCTGCATTTTCCTTGTCGTCGTCTTCCTCCTCCACCCCTCCCTCGTTGCCAGACCCGATGCCCGGCCATCTGCACCGCCCTCAAGTGCCCATCAACCGGTTCAGTTCAAGCCGAGCTCGTTCGACTGGTCAACAGTCAAGCAACACCACCCAGTTTCCATCTCGCACAAGTTGCCCACGGGCTCGCCGACGCAGCTCCCCCGAGTCCAACACGATTTTGTCAACTACAATCACGATGCGACAACCAAGCGCTGACAAACCGCCGTCCGCAACGCATTTATCAAGAGCTGGGGGAGCTACAAGAAACATGCCTGGCTGCAAGACGAACTAGCCCCGGTTAGTGGCCAGGGCAAGAAAACCTTTGGAGGATGGGCAGCAACACTCGTTGACGCCCTCGATACACTTTGGATCATGGACCTCCACGACGATTTCTACCTCGCTGCCGCCGCCGCCGTCCAACTTGACTGGGCCAATACAACCGAGACGAGCGTCAACCTCTTCGAGACGACGATTCGACACCTCGGCGGGCTGCTGAGCGCTTACGACTTGAGTCGGGAACCCGCATTGCTACAAAAGGCGACAGAGCTGGGGAACATGCTATACATGGCGTTTGATACGCCCAACCGTCTGCCAGGTTTTTGGCTCAACTTTGAGGATGTCCGACAGGGGAGCCAGATCGCTGGGACAAATGACCCGTCGGCCTCGCCTTGTTCGTTGTCGCTGGAGTTTACGCGACTTAGCCAGCTGACAGGCGATCCCAAATTCTTTGATGCCATCAGCCGGGTGGTGGATTTCCTGGAGCGGACCCACCAGGCCTCGAAGCTACCGGGGATTTGGCCCAAGTTGATCAACTTCCGACAGGAGCTGGTCAATCAGGAGGCGGGATTCACGCTGGATGCGTTGGCTGACTCGTTGTACGAGTATCTGCCAAAGATGGCGGCACTTTTGGGCGGCCAGTCGCCCAAGTACGAGAAGATGCATCGTGCGGCTATGCAAGTTGTGGCTGAACATATGCTCTTTCGGCCGATGCTACCCGTTGAGGAGAAGGACAACGATGTCCTCTTTGCCGGCGATGTCTACGTGCGTGGCAGCTCGATCGACCGCAACCCTGAGGGACAGCATCTCTCGTGCTTCACAGGAGGTATGTTTGGTCTTGGTGGCAAGCTCTTCAACATTCCAGCCCATGTTTCTCTGGGCGAACGGCTGGCGCGAGGCTGTGGATGGGCATACGATGCATTTTCCGCTGGGGTGATGCCCGAGATCTTTGGCATTGTCGCCTGTCCCTCCATCGACGAAGCCTGCCCGTGGGACGAGGAGAAATGGCAGAAGGAAGGCGACAAACGTCTGAAGAAGGGTTTCTCCCATGCCCGGGACGCTCGCTACATTCTGCGTCCCGAAGCCATCGAAAGCATCTTCCTGCTGTACCGCATGACCGGGAAGGAGGATCTCCGAGATGTCGCTTGGAGGATGTTCCAGTCCATCATGAAGTCTACCGAGACAGACTTGGCCAACTCGGCCATTCTAGATGTGACGGTGCAGGGCACGCCAAAGCGGACCGACTCGATGGAGAGCTTTTGGCTGGCCGAGACGCTCAAGTATTTCTATCTCATCTTTTCGCCGCCGGATGTGATTAGCTTGGATGACTTTGTGCTCAATACGGAGGCTCATCCTTTTCGTCGGCCGAAGTGAGCAATGCGACCACCTATGTCAAGTTCCGCAGTGGGCTCTGCCATGTCGATTTCACGTCTACGTCATCACCAACGCCCACTTATGATCGAGTTGCCTGGTCAAGGGGCGAAGTCTACAGCAGACGCTCTGCTGAGCCGCCCACCACGGGTCTGTCTCTCGAGTTTTGGTGGACAGGAGCTCCGTGTGGCCAAGTGGTGTTGTGACTGCATCGGGGGTAGTCCATCTCCGGCGCCGCGAAACATCTCTTCCCTTCTCCCCCACCCGTTTGGGTCGGGCAGGCAAGCATCTTCAAGGGTACACGAAGGAACCCGTAGAAGGGCGTGACTGTCACGTTGCGACAGAAGTTGCCGCACATGAGTGTGACATGCCTGAGTGCCAGGATTGCCACGGCCACTTATTTAGCCACGGAAATGAATATGAGAATAGAACTCCAGTAGCTCTATTATCATGTCAGCGAAGGAGACAGCGTTCTGTCTAGCGAGTGTCGGAGAAGGGGGCAAAAACCATGGCGATGACGGCATTGTCACCCCGCGCATGTATACAAGCACACAAGCACATGTATACAGGGACATGTACTTCAGGCTCCGTCCCTCAGACTCCGCATGTATTGTCCTTAGAAGGTTACGGGTTGTAAAGTTGTCACTGAAAGGGTCCCGCGGGGTCAAGCCTTGGGCAAGGCGATAAGATGGTTCTGGACCGCGTTCCACCAGGGGAATGCCCCTGTAAGGAGACCGACAGGGGCATCTCATGCGCGGGGTCAGGCACATCTCCAGCAAGTGCCGGCACTGTGCCCTCGATCTAACCTGAGAAAGACGAGAACAATGACTTATTTTTTTTTCCGGCGGCAAAAGGATCCCAAGAGCCGCAATTTGCGCCAATAGTAACAATTTAAAAGCCTCAGTTGGGTTCCGTGGCGTTCAATATTTTGTCCCCTGCAGACCGCCCCTGTCTCGGGAGCCGGCGCGTTGCAAGCCACCAAACTCCAAAAGTCACACCACCAAAGCCTCGTCACTGTCGCTGTCACTGTCACGGAGGGAATGTGAATTCTGCAAGTTTGATCACACGCTTTTTTTCTTCTTCTTCTTGACTGCTTATAAGGGGATGGAGCAAGAAGTATTCGTATTAGTTTCGGAAAGGGGGGAAATCTTCGCCGACAACACAAGAGTACTCGCGTTAATGCTGGCAAATATGCTGGACGACGTCGTGGTCAATGCTGGCTGTCAAGACTCAACATCATCATGCGCAACAGCCCAGACAATGCTCGATGGTCCAACAAGCCGCCCTTCCAAACAGCATCAACAAGATGCCGCGCAGCACCACGAAAGATATTTTAGCTTGCCGCCCTTGTTGCTTGGCGCACGCCGAGCCCAGGAAATTTTAGATAGCTCCTCAGCTGAACACCAAACGGGCCTGGAACGGTGGCAGCCTTATGCTCACGGACCTTGGAAGGAGCGCCGCGATGCAGGGGGACGAACCTTGTCAACTGAACTCTATATTTGATCGCGTCCCGGCCAGAACCTCTCGGACCCGCAACGTCGGTCTTTTCTCCTCGTCCCTACCTATGCTGCCGTCATGGAATTGTCGCTCCTCCTAACACTGCTTCTTTGCAGTCCCGCGCTGGGCGCGAGACTCAACTTGCGCCAAGAAACGAGCCTTGATCTCGCCAGTACCACCTCCATCGCCACCAGCACATTGAGCGAGACGAGCACGACCGGCGCAACAGACACGAGCACAACAGGTACAGGCACAACTAGTGGGACGAGCAGAACGCGCACGACGAGCTCGTTGAGATCCAGCACTTCACTTGCCAAGCCTGTACCATTGCTTCCCTGTAGATTCGCTGACAGGGACCTCTTCGCCGTAAGCTTTCCCCCATTCCTAGGAGAGAGGGGGGACCCCAGCAGCTAACCCGAGTGCAGAACATCACATCGGCGTGCAAAGCCCAGATCACGGCCGTGCAGAGCTGTCCAAAACCTGGCGCCCACATCGAGGGCCTTCTCCGCGCGGCAACGTCCTTCTCGGACTGCTTCGAACAACAGTACGGGACCAACTCAAGCACACAAGCCTTCGACTCTCTAACGCTTTCGTGTCTCCCAGGTTCTATGCGTCGTACGAGTGCACTGGTTGGGAGGCTCGCAAGGATGGCGCTATCTCGCTGTGGAAGCCGTTCGGCCACCCGACATTGACGACGCCTCGCTTCGACCCTTTGCCCGTGCCGGAGCTTGAGAAAGGCGATTGTCAGTACCCGGACTTTCTCCCGGTAGGCAACGAATCCCCTGTCCACTCCACCGGCCGGAGACTGACAACTGTGCTTAGATCCTCCAAGAGGCCTGCAAGCCCCTCTTGACCTCCGTCATGAACCAGTTTGACGAATGCTGCGACGGGCGCCTCACCAAGTACAAAAACAGCCAGCAAGTGCGTGACCTTGTGGCGTGCGTGGTTCAGGGGTAGGGTTCCCAAGTCGACCATCGAAGACTGGCTTCTAACCTCTCCCAGATCACAGCAGTATGTCCGCTGTGCCAACACGCAGCGCATCGAAGGTGACATTCGATCCTGCACGATCGCGTCGGCCCCCAAAGCAGCATATCTCCCGCCGGGCATTTTTGTTTATGATGGATCCTCCGTCTGCAAGCCCTTCACCTTCATGATGGTCTACATCGCCATTGCTTACTTCATTGACATTGTCGAGCTCTTCACCCTCCGCTGGAAGAACGGCAAGCTCTGGCTCGTCGAGTGTCCCCAACAGGGTTTCTCCCTCTACCGTTTGTTGCTTCACCTCGTAGTGCACATCACCAACCCCTTCATCATGGCGGCCATCGTCAGCGGTCCCGTCTACGAAGCCTCCGCTATTAACGAGCTCGCCCTCTTCCTCATGGCCCCGCGCGCCTCCCCCATCATTGCGCTAATCTGCGCCTTCATTCCTGGCTGGCGCGGCTTCGGCGCGCAGCACCTCGTCGGCGACATCATCTTTGCATTCATCACCATCTTCGGCTGGGGCGTGGTTCCCGGAACATCCATCGAAACCTGGCATGGAGACGCAGGTGCCCCCTCAGCACTAGTCAGCGCCTATAACACGGGTGTGACCCTCGCGGTGATGCCTAACTGGCTCGTCATCGTGTTCGTCATCCTCGTGGTATCGTGCATCGTATTCTTCTCCTCCAAGGGCAACCGCGCCCGGCGTGCCGGAAACATTATTGGTGTGGCCCTCTTCGTTGCCATAGTCCTGGCGTCGATTCCGTTCGTGGCGCTGTACGAGTTCATCTACGGAGTCAAGGAGCGCAGAGAACAGCGCAAGGAGTACGAGTTGATGCAGCAGCAAAAGGCGCTGGAGGTGATCAACGGAGCGATCAATGCTATTTCTAACGATTCCCTGCCCGTCAAGCCGATTACCCAGCGCCAGCTGAGTCGCGTTTGGAGATTTGTTCCAAAGTACTTCCGCACCCCAGGTCCAGACGTCGAGCCGCCGAAGCCGCATCTAGGGTGGCTCAAGTCGATTTTCCGAACTTTCTTCCCGCAGGACTCGACCACGTCGAGGAAGTGGGGGTACATTGTCCTCTTACTGTCGAGTTTTTGCATCACGGTGGGGAACTGGATGGCTACGGTGACGTTGTTGAACATGGCAGGGGAGGTGTTTTGTCCGTCAAACGTGTGGGCGTTGGTGTTTGCCAAGTTGGGCATGTCGTTTTCGAGGATTTTGTTGGATTTCGTGCACATTCCTTAATCTACAAGAAGGTATCTAAGCTTCGAGAGAGTAGAATATTTCTTGTCATGAGGTGCAGGATGCATGGGAGTGTAAATCGTCTCGGTCGCCTCAGTAATGCGCAACCCATGGCAAAACATGGAGGTAAGCACACCTATGCCCCCGTGCCCTGCAGCGTCCTCTCAAACACACCAGCCGTAAACTCCCACGCCCGCTTCGGCCATCCAGACTCTCGATATCTCACCACAGCCCCCGGCGCATCAACCACATCGCTATGCTCATTCAGTAGCCACACTCCAGGTTGGAACACCGAGCTGGTGAGATGATACACCTGCCGTTCACCAGACGTTCTCGGCGTGATCCCAAAAAAAAACATCATGGTCGCCACCAACCCGCGAACCATAGCAGCATAGATGCGCTTCAAAATACCAGCATTATCCGGTGCCCTCATGTGCGTTCCGATATCCGTCTTGACGAGACCCGGAAACGCATGCACGAAGGTGACGGTGGGGTTTTCGGCAGCGAGATGATAAAACGCCAGGGTGTGGAGGGTAGTCGCCTGGTTGATGACGGCGAAGGGGGACCAGTTTTTTTCGAGGCCAAGGTCATCTTCGCGCAGGGAAGTTTCCTTGCCGCCGTTGAGGACGCTGAGGACGCGGGGGTGAGGCGCGGCGGTGAGGAGGGGGAGGAGGTTGGACGTCAGACGCATGCGGCTGTAGTGGGAGAGGGAGAAGCAGCGTTCTAGGCCCTCAGTGGTGTCTTTTGGGCACGTTAGCTGGAATATGTGTTTTGATCCGGGGGGGCATACATTGTGCTCCGCTGGCGAGCGGTAACAGGCCGGCGCTCATGTAGAGGTAGTCGACCTTAGTCTCACTGCCACGAATGAGCCTGGAAAAAGCATCCACATCGGCAAGCAGAGATATGTCGCCCTCGAAAAAGACGAGCTTCACATCCGGGTTGACATTCTGGAGGGTTTCGCGTTGACTAGTAAAGCGGGCTGCAGATCGTCCGGCAATGTAAAAAGTTGCCGAGTGCAGTACCGATGCAAGCTGCTCAAGAGTGGCCGCGCCGATACCACTGGTAGCACCGGCAAAAACGCATACTAGGCCACTGTTTTGCTCGGCAGCGATGACCCGGTTGTGCTTTTGGATTTCCGATGTCTTGACCATGGTTAATTGTTAGCGGTTTGGTTGTTTGAGAAGTAAATAGAGAGACAAACGATTGAGGCCTCTTGACCTGGCAGATCATGGACTTATATCCCTATCTCGCAGTACGCTCGCTTTCGAGAACACACCTATATCCGTCCGAACCAAGTGCTCTCCCAGCAGGACGACACTGGGGGATGCAAGCCATTTATCCAGGGGAACCAGGGTGTCGACGTAGAATACGAATTGGGGTTAGCGCGCCATGACAGGCTTGGCGGGCTTGGCGCTTTGGCGGATCGTGTGCGCCGTTTCGATCCCGTTGCGACTTGGGTCAACAATGACGTAACCGGCGTCATACCAAGTGCGGTTCATCCACTGCCAACACAAACTCTACGTCGTGTAATCATGGGCATGTTGCAGGTTTTTGGTCCCAAATTTGTTGGGATGCGACGTGGAGAGATGCGCACGCTCCATACCTTCCTCTTCAAAAGTTGCCCTTCTTCATCGTCAACAGGTATCAGCTCCTGTCCCCGGATTGTATCCTTCCACATCACATCGTGAACATTGAGTGTGATACCAGGTGATCAAGATGGACGACTTTGAAGAGCGCGGGCCGAGAAAGGCCCACGGAGGCCCGTACACAGCTAAACATCCTGTGCCCACCATTCGGGGGTATCGTGAACATCGAGCCGAGATAAAGCGTCGCGAGGACGAATCTCAGCATGATCCTCAATACCAGCAAGAAGAGGACGACGGCGAAGACCAATCCAAGACACGGCGTGCCTATGAGTCGATAAAGTCGATTGCAAAGGACCAAGACCGACAAAACGATCGTGATCTCTACCCAGCAGCCATCAGGAATGCATCTGCACCGCAGCCCGGATCGGACCAAGCTAGGGACACCTCGAGGGATGACAGTGGCAACGACCACCGAGATGACCACTCCGACAAGCAATCAAAACAGCACCAAAAGTCGGCCACCGAGACGGTCGCTGGGTCCATCGACCCCAAGGAAAAGCGCAAGACCATGAAGAAGGCCAAGCGTCAAGGCGGAGGCCGCGAAGTAACCGATCCAGTCACCCATCTCCCTGTCGTTGTCCATGACATGACCGACAAAGACCTCAAATCCGCGCCAGAGAACGAACCCGGCTGGGGAGAGGATCCCCGGACCTTGACGGGTCTCAGCTGTGCGTCCAAATCCGAGGAGCAGGTTGGCCGAGAGAAGCAGCAGCTCGATCGGGGTTATGACGGTATGCGCCAGTTGTTTCCGCCACCAGATTTTAGTGACACCAAACGAGAGTTGATGGCTGCGTTCCGAAAAGCCATGTTCATCGGCTTGGGTTCCGTCTGTGCACTGACGGTTCTCGGCCTGACGCTTCTGTATCTGATGTCGGGCCAGCATTCCCAAGGGAGGAAGTGGTTTGTCCGCTCAGATGCCCGTCAGGGCTACGCACCCTTACCCGCACTTCTTGTCTTGTTGGTAACTCTCGGGACTGGATTCGGGCTTGTTTATGCTGTGTCGGGTTGGATGTCCCAGAAAGTGGGGGACATTTTTGAGGATGAGGTTTGGGACGCGGCCAGAGTCCAAGAAATGGAACGGAATGATTTGGATACCGAACTTCCGGAGTCGGTGGCTTGGCTCAACAGCCTGCTTGCCTCCGTCTGGCGTCTCATCAATCCGGACCTGTTCGCATCCATGGTTGACACCTTGGAGGATGTGATGCAGGCATCCCTCCCTAAGGTCATTCGCATGGTCAGCGTTGACGACATTGGCCAAGGAAGTGAGGCCTTTCGGATTCTCGGTGTGAGGTGGCTTCCGACGGGCGCTGCGGGACAGTCTGTCGATACAGATGGAAAGCTGAAGTCCGTCAATGACAACGACCGAACGGTATCAGAAAACAGCCAAGACGGTTCTGCGGGAGAAAGCAACGAGATTCGCGAAGGCATGGAAGCTGAAGAGGGCGACTTTGTTAACATGGAGCTGGGATTTGCGTACCGCGCCAGGTCCTCGGGGAAGTCGATCAAGAGCAAGGCCAAGAATGCCCACCTCTACCTCAAGTTCTACCTCCCGGGGGGCATTGCTGTGCCTGTCTGGGTAGAGCTCCGAGGCATTGTTGGGATCATGCGTCTCCGTTTGCAGCTCACGCCAGACCCCCCTTTCTTCCAGCTATGCACCCTAACATTCTTGGGCCAGCCTCGAGCTGATTTGTCTTGTGTGCCCTTGTCGAAACATAGCCTCAACGTCATGAATGTTCCCCTTATTTCGTCCTTTGTTCAGTCCTCGATCGACGCCGCCTTGGCCGAGTATGTCGCACCCAAATCTTTGACGCTCGATCTCAAGGATATGCTCATGGGTGACGACTTCAAGAAGGACACTATTGCCCGCGGTGTGGTGCTCGTCCACATCAAAAAAGCCCGAGGCTTCAAGGAGGGAGATGGAGGCTTCGGACCGATTCGTGGTTCGAGCGACTGCTATGTCAGTGTGTCTTGGGGGAAGCTTGGAAAGCCTGTGGCTTCGACTCGTATCATTATCGATGACCAGGAGCCGAACTGGAATGAATGGGCCACCATCGTCGTGACACCGGATGAGATCAATGCCGACGAAACCTTGCGGCTGCAGCTGTGGGATTCCGACAAACATACCGCCGACGATGACCTCGGCCGTGTCGAGCTCGACCTCAAGGACCTGATGCACAACTCGGAGACGCAAAACAAGATGAAGGACAGAGAAGATCCCCTCCGGGCAGAAGACGCCGACGAGGGCATGCCGGGAACCCTCACCTGGTCGGTCGGTTTCTTCTCCAAAGCTCACATCCAGCAATGCCAGCTCGAGAAACAGACCTTCGACCCGAGCATACGGTCCGTTGACGCCATGAAGCAGCGCGTTTCCCGGGATGCACGGTCCAAACTCCGCGAAGCCATGTCCTCGCGCGATGTCAGTGATGAACTCCGCCAACAACAAGCCCAGGATTACCAAGAGCTCGAGTCGTCTCTCGCCATCTCAGCGCCTCCTCCCGAAGGGTTCCCTAGCGGGATTCTTGGAATCCAAATCCACAATATCACCGGCCTCGAGGTGGCCAAGCTCAATCGCAATCGGGAACACGGAGCCGGCGATGGAGAGGATCGCGAGGACGAGGCAGAACAATCAGACGACCTCCCTGATAGTTATTGTACCATTCTGCTCAACCATCGCCAGATCTACCGGACGCGTACCAAGCCCAAGAATGCCAAACCCTTTTTCAATGCTGGCACTGAGAGGTTCGTCAAAGATTGGCGCACCGCAGAGGTCATTGTTTCTGTGAGGGACAGTCGCGAAGGCGAGAACGACCCGCTGCTGGGGATCGTGTATCTGCCGCTGCGAAGAGTGTTTGAGAAGCGTAGCCAGACCATGGCGACGTATCCGCTCGCCGGCGGAATCGGGTATGGAAGGGCGCGCGTGAGCTTGGTCTGGAGGAGCGTGGAGTTGAGCATGCCTCGGGAGCTGGTTGGGTGGGATTATGGAACATTGGAGATCAAGGCGCCGATTCGCGCCGTCGGTGGTTTGTCGAGAGATTTGCTCGGATGCAAGCTGCGACTCAAGACCAAGATTGGTAAGGCCAAGATGCGTGCGTCCGATGGGGACGGGGATGGCGACGGCGGTATCTGGGTGCCGAAACGCCAGCGGGATAGGGACAACGAAGGGGTGTTTCTGGGTGTGATCAAACGCTATGCTACCGCCATGATTGTCGAGTTTCGGACTTCTTCGTTGACATCAGATGATAACCCTGCATTGGCGGTGCTCTGGCTAGGCGACTTGCCAGACGAGGAGGAGCGTACCGTAAAGTTGACGGTATGGAAAGGAGGAAAGAAACAATTACAGCGGGCGCGGAGCTGTGCTGATTACCACGGTCTTGAAGACGGCGAGGAGCCGCTTGGTGAAATCGAGCTGACGGTGCGGTTCTGGCGGGGGCTGAGCGGGTACCACAAGGCATACGCGGGCAAGGCGAAGAACAAGGACATCCGCAGCGTGATGGAGGTGTTGGACACGGTGAACGACGAGAAGATGACTGACGATGGGACCGACGATAGTGGGGAGGCGAATTCTTCGTTGGCGAGTTGGGACTCGTCTGATTCCGGTTCAGATTCGAATTCCGAATCGGAATCAGAATCAGGGCCAAGTTCGGGAGAGGAGGTTCGGTTCGGGGGCATAGGCAAGAGGGACTCCCAGGCCGAGGCGGAAAAGCGAAAAATGCTTCGAAAGGCGGGTGACGGCTCCAGCAGCAGCGAGTCAGACGGAGAGGAAGACGAAGGGAGTTTAGGCACTGTCAAAAAGGTACCTTCGAAGATCAAGAATCAGGCGTCGTCTCTTCTTGGCGCGAAGAACGGGGATGGGAGCGATGACGATGGAAAACGAGGACCAGTGGCGCAGATTCAGGATTACAAACTGCATCGGAAACAGCTGCATCGAAAGCACAGAGGGATCATGCAGTGGAAGGCGACGAGAACGCTGGATTGGATGGTCGACAAGGTCAAAGATGGGAAGGGGAAGGTGGGAGGGGCGTTGCAGCATGGAGAGAAGGAGCAGGGAATTGAGACGGAGGTTTAGTGGGGGTTGGGGAACACATCAAATGGATCTGCTCGTTCCTTCCTAGTTCGCTGTTGGTCACTGGTGAAAAATACTGCGTATGCGAAAAGACAATGAAATGCGATTTATTTCCGCCACCAAGATTTCCCACGCTCCTATCCTGACCAGTAACATTGTGGCATACCTAGAATCCCCCATGCTTGATCCTCGCCCGCTGCCATCGCCCTCATTCCGCGAAGTCGTATCTCGGTCGGTCCCATGTTTCGTAGAGGGATTCGCATCTTGCTGCGACGCCGTGGGAGCATGAGCATGCAGTCTGTCGACACTGTTAGCTGGGACAAACTTCCCCCCGACGACGGCGCCAGATGACATACCCATCTACCCAATGTCGAAAATCCAATCTCCGGTGTGTGTATGAGCTGTACAGCTAACCCTTGTCCCCGGAATACAGCCATCCATCACCAGCCATTTGATTGCTGGACCAACCACGCCAGCACCGCCTGATGAACAGCAACCCTCTTGTCCTCTTGTCCTCCACATGTGCGAATAAATCCAATTAAGTCGAGTCGCAGGAATTATAACCAATGACCAGGCCAGACTAGGCTAGGCTGGGCCGTGATTACGAACCACTGCCGAAGCCCAGGAGCGAAGCAAATGAGGCGACGGCAGATGTGGCCACCAAAACTGCAACCCCCACAGTGCTGTGTTCCATTTCGTGCTTGCGGGTTCTTGGTCTTTTCTTTTCTTTGCCTTGACTCGGTGCCTGCATCATCTGGGACGTAGACTCAACGTCTTCGAAGGTGTCAACGTCACCAGAGGCGGTGATGAGGGTGAGCATGAGGGCCTCTGTTGACTCTGAGGCTGTCACTGCCACTGGGCGGGCGGGCGGGAGTTAGCCGCGTCGTGCTCAACTGGCCACGAGGAGGGTATCATCTGGGAGAGGCATGGGCAAGTTACCTTTGGAAGTCGAGCCAAAGGGCTTGACGCCTGACTTGTTTGTGTATTTCTTCAACATGATAAGATGCAGCGAGAGTGATGAAGCTGCCTCAGGTTGTTTAGATGGAATCGGTTGACGACAGTGAAGATTCGGTTCTGATTTGAAGATCCCAAGTTTGAGTTGAGTTGGTTGAAAAGTTCAAAAAAAAGTTGTAGAGAGAAAGAATTGGGAGAAGCCAGGAAAGAGGGGTTTTTATTTCTGGGCGAGGAACGAAATCGTCAAGCAAAGATTTAGGGATCGTGAGAACGGTGGCAGAGGTAAGTCCGTCCCAGAAGACCAGACCAGAATTGAATAGAATCGAATTGAATTCACTGTCTTGACCAGACATGACGCAGGGACCACAAGAGCAGCTGAGAGGATTGGGAAAGGAATTTGATGGCGAATGTTGAGAGGCGATAAAATCAGTATTGAGTTTCATCACAAAGTTAAGTGCTGGGTCCAAAACAGGACAGGCTTTGCTCTGGGCTTCTTCTCGACAGCTCTAGTCTAATGTCACCCGTCACCATTGAGCTTAGGGCAAGTGACATTTCACTACCATATTTCTCTTTACACCTTAGCTGTGAAACTTCAAGATCATTGCCATCAAATGCTTGTTGCTCGGGCGCGGAACCCGATTCACTGCAGATACGTCGTGTCATTTTATTCTTCTCCGTTCTTTTCTTCTCTCTTTCTTTTCTCTCTCCCCATTTCTGTGTGTGTGTGCTTGCTCACAGATTCCACCCCGACAACACCGGAGCACAGCACAGCAAGAGAGAGACCCCTGTTACACATATTCTTTGGCAGTGGCAGACAAAGATGCCGCATCCGGAATGGCAGGAGCTGCTTTGGGGGTAAGGCGGATTTCTGGGTGGGACAAAGATGGCCACGGGACATATTTAAGCTGCCCTCCTTCTGTAAAATGGCTTACCTACCTGACCTTACCTAGACACTGGAGGTCGAGACAGACACCTAATTATATTCCCCCCCCCAATAGGTACGCAGATGAATACTTCAACAACATGGCGGCCTTTATCCAACCACACGCAAATCCCCCTCAGAATCTCGCGCCCAACTACATGGGTGCGCAGGAGCTGAATGACAGGCTTGCATTCGCTCGCATGGGCATTGACTGGGACAGGCAGGCTCGCCTGCCCATTTACCGCACCCATCATGTACCATTTCGAGCGGGACCATGGACTGGTCCAGACTTGGCGCGGGACTACCATAACCCTTTGGGCCAGTATGGTGTGCCGCCTCCGGCGATTGACCCGCAAAACACGGCGCTGAACATCTGGGGCCCCTCCCTGGGGCGATGGACGAGCGTCGCGGGGGCGTCTCCGGCAATAATTCAAGCACAAGCCGAGGCCAGGGCGGCCGTAGTGGCCAGCAGGATGTTCCCGCACTTTCCGGGCGGTCCAGCCCCGAGATTCACTTTTGTCAAGCTGTTGGGTTGGGGTGGCCAGGGAATTGCCGCCCTTTTTCGGGAAGACACTCCAAATCCAAATAATCCAAATCGACGCATCCGCAGCTATTATGTCGCCAAGGCGTCGCTCGCAGGGGGGAGAGCCGTTATCCGCGACGAGCGGTCGGCAATGAGAGCAAGCCCCCAACCCCCCC
>Ga0247765_1000561_pt1 | contig 27621 bp, 20 predicted proteins | sample UWRJL106311C6_FD_179949 | JGI IMG/M metagenome (GOLD analysis project Ga0247765, IMG submission 179949) | Plant litter microbial communities from Arlington Agricultural Research Station in Wisconsin, United States - UWRJ-L106-311C-6 | ecosystem: Environmental > Terrestrial > Plant litter >...
ACGGCATTGCCCCCCCCCCCCCCCCTTTTTTTTTTTTTCTTCCGGTTTCCAGGATGGGAGTTCTAACTTCATGACAGGTCGAATACCGCCCCTCTCGTCTCCACGGCGTAGGCTACATCGCCCACGTGTCCCCATCCTCAACCTCTCCTGGATCTAACGGCGGCATTTGGACTCCCGAAAAAGTCCGCCATGATCGGAAACAAGGGTATATCGCCCTGGAAAGCGCCGCCTCCATGGAAGTATTCGGCGCCTATCTCGGCCGCAAGATGATGACCTCGCAGCTCTGGGAGAGGGCAATCCCCTACCGCCGCTATGCCATTTATGTCGATAACCAGCTCGTGCATTCCAGCTGGCCTAAGCCTGGGCCACACATGTATGCAGGCCAAGTTCAAGTTCAAGATCACGTTCACGTTCACGTTCTCGACCCTCACTCTGATTCTGATTCTGGACCTGAGCCTGTTTTTCTCTCAGAGGAGGAAGAGGAGGAAGAGGAGGAGAACACTCTTGGCGTGCTTGATGAAGATGTAGACTAAAACTAGACTGAGAGTTTGGGGATGTAAACTGAGAGTTTGGGATCTGGTATCTGGGATCTGGTGATTTCACGGGCAGGAGTCCAAGGGAGCTGATACCCAGGGTGTTCTGTTATGTTCATCAGTTGTCTTATTGTCAGTCGTTTTTGTCACGATTTCTGTCATGCACACACACAGTACATGCCTCACTGTAAAGATTAGTCACCTCACTTCACTGTAGAAAATACAAGTAATCACACAGCCAGTCAAGAATCTGCACCACGTACGCAATGCAATGCAATAGATGCAAGAATCTAACCCACCCATTTTCATGCTCATCTTCTTTTTAACTTACATACATACAGGTTTAATATACAAAAAAGAGGTTAAAGAAGAAAAAAAATATATAATCGGGGTTTTTGTGTTTTATTTTATTTTATACAGGAGAGAAAAAAAAAGATGAGAGAGAGAACAAAAAAAACCGCCAGGGTTCTCTCCAGCCCGCTGTTTTTCCCTCTCTCCCCACGTCCAGCGCTGTCCAAGAATCTCAACTGTTTTTTTGTTTGTCATTTGTCCCTGTCGTGTACATGTCTCATATCACGGTAAAGTCTCTCTCCCTTGCAGAAAGGTGACTAGTCTTATCATCGAACCCAATGAAGTGCTGATGCAAGAGCTTAGTGCGACTTGGCCGCACCCCGACGAGCGCGCGTCGTCCTCCTCCGCACCTGACGGTTCTGTGCAATGTCGACAACCTGCCCGTTCTGGTCGACAACAACGCTGACGGGAGCACCAGGGCCAACGGCCAGGTTGTCGGCAGCGTTGTTACCCTTGCCCTTGGCCTGGCCCTTTGCCTTGCCCTTGCCCTTGGCGCCGAGCACGTCAGCGGCATTCCCGCCCAACACAGCGTTGATGGCCTCGACAACATCAGCGGGGAGAGCATCTAGGATAGAGCCAGCCTGAGCAGCCTTGCCCTTGCCCTTGGCCTCGTTGCCCTTGGCCTTCCCCTTGGCTTGAGCATCGGCGTCGTCTTTGCCCTTGCCCTTGGCCTCGTTGGCCTTTCCCTTGGCTTGGGCATCGGCGTCATCTTTGCCCTTCCCCTTGGCTTGGGCATCAGCATCGGCTTTACCCTTACCCTTGCCTTGGTCGTCGGCATCAGCTTTACCCTTGCCCTTGCCTTGGTCGTCGGCATCGGCTTTACCCTTGCCCTTTCCAGCGGCATCAGCGTCGTTCTTGCCCTTGCCTTTGCCTTCATTGTCGGCGTTGTTCTTGGCGGCCTTGCCCTTGCCCTTTCCGGCGAGGACATCAGCGGCATCGGGACCGAGGGCGGCAATCACAGCATCGGCGAGGTCGGGGGGGAGGAGGTTGAGGAGTTGTTGGACTTCAGCGTCGACGTCCTGTTGGCCCTTGCCCTTGCCCTTGCCGGCGTTATCCTTGCCCTTGCCCTTGGCATCCTTGCCCTTTCCAGCGTCCTTGCCCTTGCCCTTGGCGTCGGGGGCGGTGACGTTGTTGGCGGGGGCGGTGATGTTGGCGATGGCGCCGTTGTCGACGACAAGCTCTGGGTCAGCAACCGCCGTCTCAGTGGCGGCAGCCGTTTCCGTGGCGGTCGCCGTCTCCCCAACGAGATCAACAGTGGGGGAAGCGTTGGGATCCTCGGTCTCGGTAACGACAGGTGCACCGTTGACAACATCGGGAGCGACAGCGATGGCGTCAGGAGTTGCGACGGCGTCAATGGTTTGCACACCATTGCCACCAATAACAAGAGCTTCGTTTCTGCGTCCCCGCATGTCCCGAGCTAGTGCCGTGTTCGAAAGGAAAAGAGTGGCCAAAACGGCCTGCCGCAGAGTGGGAGTGGTCACCATCTTGGAAAACAGTTGAATTTTCTTGGTGGAATGTGGAGAGGAAGAAGAGGAAGAAAAAAAAAAGGAGTGTGAAAGGGCTGAAGATGTGAAGCGAAAACACAAAAAAACACACCGACCGTCTACACAGTAGACCAAGAAAAAAGAAGATGAAGAAGAAACGGATGGTGATGAGAGTAGAAAACTTGGGACTCTGGCAACGATATATATCATTACCTGGTTTAACCCATGTCGAAATCTCCTGCGACAACAACAGGCCCCTTTGTTGTCACCCTGTTGTTGCTGCCCTGCCATGGCTCTGCAAACTAAAACATAAGGTTATCCGCAACCTCATTGTTAGTCCCCCGATCCATGTTCGTTTTCCTTCCCCCTCAGTGCCGAGACCCAGGAGAAACAGAAGCGAGACAGAGGCCCTGGTCAAGCAAGAATAGCAACCAGCCCACAACAGCCCACAGACGGGGGGAGGCGCCAAGCAGCGATCAAGATCACCACACACGGGCGATCCGAGCATCTTGCAGCATTAAAGCTCTGAAGCATTGGGCCCAGGTCTGCAAGTGCACAGTGCTTGGTTTTGGTTTGGTGGTAGTTAGTGGTGCGAGACTCTTTTGCGGAGGCGGCGCCACTGTGTCGTATCGAGAAAGCTTGCGTAGCTATTGTCTCCAAAAACCTTGTTCTCGTTACCGACCGGGGGCTGAAACCAGCTACCGTCGATCATCTGTTTCTGGGCCCGGTCGCCGCCTTCCCCCAACCTGCACCACTGCACAGCTCCCTAGTACCTGGGGTAACACCAGCCCAATGCGACCCGGCCTTGCGAGTTTTGTTGGAGAGAGGGAAAAAAAATTGGAGACCCTCCTCCAGAAAAGGCCTAGCATTTCGCGAGCGCAAAACGGGCTGGGGCCAGTCGCGTGAAGCGTTGTTTCAGCCATGGGCATTTTGGCGTCAAGCAAAACTTGACAAGAGAAAAAAAAAGATGAAAGGAGCCATGACAGCGTTCTGGAAGGAGGCCTAATTCGCTTTTGATACGTCGCAGACTCTCTCTCAGCTTTGGGCTTTGAACCAAATTGACCTCTTTCAGTTTCCTGCCCTGCGGAGATGGATTGTTGACGAGTGCAAATCCCAGCGAACCATGGTCAATGCGGCACTTCCCTTCTTAGATTCGCCTCTCCTCGGCATAAGGCCCGGCACTGCGCAGTCGGACCCGCTGTAGCGTGTAGCGGGCAGGTGCAGACGGGCCACACCTTTCCCAAGCGCACGAATCGCATTTCCGTTCCAGCAGCAAGCCACGCAAGCCTCTTGCCAAACAACCTAGTGTTCAGTGTCGGATGGAGACAGATCCGATGTTCGAGAACCCCGCTCCGATCCCCTGGCTTGGCTCCCGCCGCGGGTCCCTCCCAATCTCTAGTGTAGCCAAGATGATTGATGTCAGACTCCAGACCTGGGGGACGACAATCCCGTCGATTACGCCAAACTGAAATGGGCCGGATTGCGCGTTCTTTGGTCCTAAAAATGGCAGCAGGAGAGCAAAAACGATGTGCAAGCTTTCCGCTGGATCTTCAGCTGATCGCGAACAAGGCATTCATTCAGATGAACGCGTACACACCCCCATAATAACCTTACTTTGATGGATTGCGTGAACTGCCCAGAGGTAAATCGTCCTTTTGTGGCTACGGAACTGGCGGAAGGAAGTCCTGCCGTGATGATTGCCCGAGTTTTTCTTCTTTCTCATCTATGGGTGAGAAAAGGGGCTCACCATTTTTCCGTGTCAAAGGGCTCACCATTCTTTCAGTGTGCAAGGACTCAGTTATTTTAGTCTGGAAGCACAGGTCAATGTCGCGGCCAAGATGGCTTCAGGTCAGGGTTGCTGGCGCTGCCGGCTTCTGTCACACTAGCCTGTGCTCCAGTCTCCTCAGAGTCCAGACCAGACCTCACACAACACGACGCCACTTGTGTCTAGTCTGGTCTGGCGTTTTTCATCCAAACCGCCCGCATCGCAGCCTTCCAGGTTCAGGTTCGGCGCTTGCCGCTCCAGTCTCCAGCCTAAGAATCTGAAACCTTGGGTCGAGAAGAGACAAAACAAGCGTGCGGTATCAAGTTGGCTGCTAAGCTTTCCAAGCCTCGTCCCAATGCGCCTGGTCTGGCCCACCCGATTCATCCAATCGTAGTCCGGCAGACCCCTAGTAAGTTGGGGATGGGTCGTGAAAATGGAGACAAAAGTCCCAAAAAAAAAAAAAAAAAAAAAAAGGAGCAAAAAAAGAAGCTGTAAACAACTTGTATCTGATGACAAAGGTGAGATTCGAACTCACGCCCTTTCGGACCACGGGGAAGGAAAGTCAAGGATGAACCTTAACGTGGCGCCTTAGACCAACTCGGCCACTTTGCCATTGGATTGTGTTGTGGTGGTGGTGGTGGTGTTTGTAGTCATCTTTTTTTGTCTCCAGTACACTAAAATTCGGCTCATATCCACTTTGTTCTCCACCCAAAACATGTTCCAGAAAACATTTCTCCGTCTCACTCTCTCAGACTAAAACTTCACAAAGCCACATCTTTTTTTTTCTTTTCCCCTACGTGTTTTTATTCTTCTAATAATCACACCGCTCACTCCACTTTTCCAACCCTTTCAACAACAAAACATGTCTCTCCGCTCCTTTCTCACTACCACACTCCTGTAGTAAACGTTCCCAAATTCCATTCCCCATCCGCTTACAAAACAGCAAAAATCCCCCCCACCAGAAATCCACATAGCCCACTTTCTCCCCCTCAAAAAACGGACCCTCCTCCGCATTCTCTTCTAAGAGTGCTGTAATCTCTTTCAAAAGAGGCCGTACTAATTCCCACCCTTTTTCTCCACCGATTTCCCTCTCTAGCGTAGCGAGATCCATTCCCCCATTCGCAGCTTGTCTAGTCTGATTCCAATACGGAATACTTTTTTCGGAAAGGAGAGTTCTCGGTACAGTAGGGAGGTAAATCCCTTTAAAGCGGGTCATCAACTCTCCGTAGTTGAGCGTGAACCAGTCAAAATAGCGATTCTTCACCGGCAAAGGAGGCTCGGGATATCGCGTGTTTATCTGGTCGAGGATAGAAAGCGAGTCCATTGTGTAGGTGCCGTCCGGAAAAAGCACCGTGGGAATGGTATATGCCGTGGCGGGCGGTGCGTTGGGTTTCACGCTGAGATTTTACAGATTAGTTACATGTACATGTAGAACTAGGCGACAAATGAGAGAGGCAAAGGGGGGGGAGGGACAGGCTGACTGGTCTCGCAAACGGGGCGCGATTTCTGGATATTCCAGCCATTCGGTCCTGTAGTTGAGGCCCTTGTAGTTGAGGAGGAGACGGGCTACATGATATGATCTAGTCAGCTCATCTTGCACAGGTTCTTGTCTGTGATCAAGTCTGGCGGGGGAATTACTCTTCCACGGGTTGAGCGACCAGGTGCTCCGTGGCGGGCGAGATGCCAGGTCAAAGAGTACAATCTGATCTGACGCCATTGATGTTCACCTTCGTCTACCTTGTGTCGAGACGAGCAGAGGCAAAAAAAAAAAAAAATAATAAAACGAGGAACCCCAAGGTAGTTATTAACAAAGTTCCTATAGAACCCCTCACGGCGGGGTCCCAAAAGGCGTGTTTGACATGCCGATTCAGTGCATGACGCACCAATGAGATCGCTCCGACCCGCTCCAACACCTCGCAAGGCGCGGCCAGACCCATCACCAATGCTTGGGTGACATTCAGTTTCGATGAGTAAACATCTTTGGGGTTAAATTGATCCCTTTAGCTCTAATGCACGAATATACCATCCAGTGAAGGGCGTAAGTATTACAAATCTAATGGTCACTCCATATTACCACCCTTCAACACCTCCAAAGTCTAAGCCCCCATGTCCATGATACGTCAGAATACAAGATACACGTAATAATCTACAAATACATCACGGCTTGGTGACCTGCTCCTTTCTAAAGAACTTGAAAAAGCCAAAGGGTATCACCAGCTGGAATGCCAGGCAGATCCAGAACCACTTTTTCCCCAGGCCCGGCATTGCGCCCTCTGTAAAATCAGGAAATGTAACCGTAGCATGTGAGGCATTCGGACTCGTTGCTCTCGCCACCATAGTAGCCACGCTTCCAACGATCTGCGACCCAATCAAGACGCCCATAACGTGTTGCCGTGTCAGGGTTGCAATCAGCATCATGCCGAGTCCCACAATCTGGACCGTGTCGAGCAACCCGAGCCAAAGCCACAGGCATCGTGAGATAATGGCCGAAGCCACCGGACCGCCGGCCCAAGGCAGGTACAGACCGATCCCGGACGTGCCCCACAACTCCTGTGCCCAGCGCGGAACACCCAGTCCCAGTCCGGTTGCAAAGATCGGAAGCAGCCAAGGATGGCTGTTCGAATAGACTGTAAACACAACCAACAGCCCGCTCCAGAGGACGACAAAGAACAGCACAGCCAGCAGAAATATAGCCCATCCGGGCACGTGCTTGGATGAGAACAAAAACTCCCAGCTTCGACCGTATGGCGCAGAGAGCCAATAGTTCTGCAAAATGACCATAACAAAGAACCATGGGACAATCTTGCGACGGAATAGTGAGACGTAATAACCTGGGATGGTCTCAGGTGACTGCCGATAGTAGTCTGGCAGCCCGAGAAAAAGAACGATGCCAATAGCCCAGAGAAGAATGGCGATGGGTATTCCGATGACGATGCCTTTGGGCACGCTGCTAGACCCGATGTTTCCCGAGGCAGACCCCCTCGGGTGGAAAGGGTTGCTCATGAGCGAACCCCAGAACCACAGTGCGGCCGAGTAGAGTTGCGCAAAAGCTGTGATGATGAGAGCCCGAATAGCCCAGAGTTTGGTTGGGGCACCGCTCTCGTCTCCAAAGTTGAGAGAGAAGATGATGGCCCCGGAACTCGCTGCTGCTGCGTAAAACCCGGTCGCTACATCCTGGGTCATGCCGCGGTCGACGTAGTCATCAATGAATGACGCAATACCGAGGAGCAGGAACGCAAGGCCGTAGAGGAGCCAGGGCAGAGAGAGTGCGTAGACAGCCTTGAAGCGGCGCACCATAAACCACCAAAACATCGAGGTGGCGATATAAACACCTGCCACCACGTAAAGCTTTTTTGATGCCTGGCCCGATTCTCCCGTGAGTAGGACAATTTGGTATGAGTTTGCCGAAATGATCTGACCAAAGGCCAGCAAAAGCGAGTAGACAGGCCAGTCTCGGAAAAGGCGGATAGACAATAGTCTACAGGATGTTAGCGCCATGGACAGACTAGAAACCTCACAAAAACTCACCTCCGTAAGCCCGTTGGCGGTCTATACTCGCTCCCAAGAAGAAACTCATCTTCAATGACCATGGGGTGCGAAGACTTCTCAGACCTCGGAACACCATCTCCGCGGGTATCGTTGCTGGCTGCTTCTCTTATCGAATCCGAATGGGAATCATGTCTGTCAGGTGTAAACGTGCCCGTGGGAGTACTGAAGCGATGTCTGCCCAACTTAGCGTCCCGATATTTGCCGAACCATTCCTTCTCGCTGCGCTTCAGGAAGTCGGCAATACACAAATCCCCTTGCGAGTTGTCCGCAGTAAGCCCGTCGAGGGACTCCTCATAGCGGGTATAATATCCACCCGTGCTGTCGGTGAAAGAGGCATCCACGTGTTGGAGCTTGAGGTCGTGACGCTCTCCAACAACGTCCTGGAGAGATACTGTGCTGTTCCGTTGAGAAGGATTCGCAGAGCGCGCAAAGGGCGGCGTCGGTGCTAAAAAGTCCTCACCACCAATGTTAGGCGGCCCATGGAGTGAAATCAGACTTGGTGACGTATGGCCGCTTGAGTCGTCTCCATCGAGGAATGGCAGCCGCAAAGTGGGTGTTGATGCACCCGGCGGCGACGCGGAGGTCGGTTCCATATCGGGCCCTGTGACTGAGATGGAGTCCCGGCTGTTGGCTCGAATGGCATGAGTGGATGGTGAACGGGACAGGAAACGGGGCTTGCCCAGAGCAGCAATAGAGCTCGCAATGCTAAGTGGCCTCTTCAACTGTCGTTTGGTCTCTTGCTTGTGGATGCGGATGGATTCGTCATAAAGTGTGTTCAATCGTCGCACCCATTCTGCGACAGGAAAGCGTTGCTTCGAGCTCCACGCTCGCATGCTAGTCCTCTCCTCGAGGGTGGACCGCAGGGCTGCATTGATTGCCTTCTGGAACTGGGCAAGCAAGTGCTGGGGGCTGATTGACTCAATCGTGTACCAGAAGCCGGGCATCTGGCCGAGTCCACCTACACGTGCACCAACTCCAAGTGCGCCTTTCCTACCAAACTCGACAGCGACCAGTCCAAAGGGTTCATCTCTCGATGGTATCAACGCAAACTCGGCCCCTCCAAAAACACAGTCGGGCATCTTTGTGAACTCGGCTCTAAAGAAGACACGTCCGGGAAACAGGTCCGATATTTTCTGGAGCTTAAGCGCCGCAAATTTGCCGTGAAGGTCTGCATTCCGCCTTAGCATGCAAACACCAAAGGAGTTGGGTATTTCTTACCAATGACTGGCCCAACGCAAATAAGCTGCGTTGAAGGATACTTTTGCAGGATAGAAGGGAAAATATCGGCAATCAGATCAATGCCTTTCTGATGTGACCATCGCCCGGCAAAGACGAAGAGCTCAGCTTCTGGATCCTGCTCGAGACCAGCCCATTCCTGCGCCTGAACCTTCAGCTCCCGCCTCTTGGCCTGCTCTGCCTTTGGATCCATCCGCCTCGCATTTTCTGCGCCAATGTCTTCTAGAAACTTGCTTCCCCCACGATGGTGATGCTGGTGATGGTGTTGATGCGTGGGTTCTGGGGCTTTCCACTCGGCCGTGTCGGTGGGGTCCGGGTTTGGGAGGTGTCCAACTACCTTGAGTGCCCAGAAGATGGGATATCGGGCCAAGGATCTGTCGCCGTATTTCTTGGAGACCCCCACGGCACCGAAGCCGCGCTGGTGGACCCGCAGATAGGAGGCGCCAGCATGCAGGAGATTGAAGGAATTTCCATACTGAACATAGGCCTTGACAATTTTTTGACTTAGACCAAACACATCGCACACCTCTTTCGTCTCCTCGGGTGTGCGCATGTTCCACATTCCTTGGAACTCGGCGTTATGAAGCGACAGGCAACATGGTATTGTCCGTCCTTCTTGGAGCAAGTAAAGAGGGGCCGCAGCACCGTGGTAGTCGTTCATGTGATAGATATCAATCTGAGGGAACCGGCGCATTGTCTCAGCAATACATGCATTCCATGTGGTGTACAGGATAGCGCTCTCGATGTCGTCCATGCGCGCGTGGTACGGGTCTCCTTTCGTCTGCTTCCGGAAGATGGGGGCGTCAAGTAGCACGTATGTGATGTTGTTTCCTGGAGAGGACTGCGGCTTGTGAAGCTGAACCTGGACCTCATATTGCTGGCCCAGAACTGTAACAGACATGGGCTCAACGATGGTGTCGATGGGGTATTCGATATCGCCGACACAGGGCACGACCCAGATGACATCCATGCCACTGAGAGCGAAGCTCATCAGCTTGGCCATCACACCCAATCCGCCAATACGGATGACAATGTCCCAATCCTCAATGTTGTACTCCATCGTGGCTAGCAAAACTGTTTTCCGAGGCCCTTGGCCCTGCTCCGTGGCGCCTAGAGCCCCTGGGGGTGGTGACAGGTTTGCCGTCTGCCGCACAACCACGACGCCGTCCGATGAGAGTTCCACGCCCTTTTCCCGAGTTGATTTGTGGTCAGGAATAATTCCCCATGGCCAACCCAATAAAGCATGCCGTCGTGTGAATCCCTGTCTGTTGATTTTGACCTGGTAAAAGCTGCGATAGAAGACCCAGGTTGCGAGGAGTGCGATGATGACGGGCAGAATTGCCAGGACTATAAACAGCGCAATCTGCGACCGCATATCACCTTGCGGGTGGATTTGGACCTTGTATGTCGCATCGTCCAGGGTCAAACGGTATGATAGTGCAGGCATGGGTGGGGGCCCAGAGATGTTGAACACATTCTGGGGGAGCCGGTGAGGGGGAAAGCGGTTGGCAATCTTTCCATCTATCATGTCTCCAAACACCCAGCTTTGATCCGGCTGGCCATCTGGATTGACGCCCCATACGTTGAACTGGAAGGTTGCTGGCCATTCATCCATGTAATGGAGTTCCCATGTACTATTCTCAACCAAGTTGAGCTTGTTCGGAATGCCTGTGTCGAAGCCCCATTTGTTGAACGGGCCTTGCAGGGAGAGGTGAGGGAAGCGCCGCGTCATATGGTAGCTGTCACCTCTCTGAAGGAAGGACGAGGAGCCCAGCGGTTCGCTCCAGTATTGCACCATGACGTGAACTCCTTGCCACTCCTGGTGCTTTGCACCGCTCCACTCCAAAATATTGATCTTGGTTCGAGATTCCATACCACCCTTGTAAGTTCCCCACGGACTCCAGGACGAACCCCAGTTCGTGCTGTATCGCCACTTTGACGCACCGGGGGCCCGGTGGTTGACGTAGAAATCCCCGACGGCATCCTCCTCCAACAATGTGCTCGAAAAGTTTGCCTTGAATGGGAAGACGATCGGGTTGTCCATCTGACCGACACGAATAAGAAATCTATCTGTAGATCCAGTTGACCCTCTCTTTGACTTGGCGTCCTTGACCGTGATAGAATGAATGCCATCTGCAACTTCAATGAGATTAGCCGTCCAAGAGTATCGAGATGCGATCGCGCCGGCGTAAGGCGGCTTATCCTCATTACCAAGTTCCTCGCACTTGACGGAACTGAGGTCAATCTTGGCGGTTCCATTTGTTCCCTCGACTGTTGACTTGATAGTGATTGCGTCTGTCACTGCGGAGCAGCTCTCCATCACCTCGGAGAACCGCAGCCCAATCTTTACAACCCCATTCGCCTCTGCTGCATTAATCGGCGTATCATGTCCAGGCGTGAAGTCGGTGATCATCGTCGATGGGCCAGTCCACTGATTGACGGGCACATAGGCGCGGAACCCATATGGCTCCATGGTGATCATGTCAATGCATCCCGTCGCGCCACTGCCAAATCCCGACTTCTTCGTGGTCGCACTGCCGAGAGTGATCTCGTCGTAAGGTGAAAACAGATTCTTGACAGTCGTGCCGGCGTCAAACGGCGCAACAAAGGCATCCCTCCCACTGCAATCCAGATTATAGTGGAACTTCTGCCCGCGATTATGGTACACCAGCCAGATGGGCGTGACTTGCTGGTCGGTAATCGTGCTGTGGTGCATAGAGCGGGCGACACTCCAAATGCCAAACTCGGTAGCCGTCGTTTCTTCCACCAACATGATGTGCTCTGTTTTGTTGGCTAGTTTCGTGAGCACCCAGCCATCGTCGAGAACGCGGAGGTTCGGTTCTGCGCGTAGCTCGAACATGTGCTTGATAACGTTCCTAATTGGGTGCGAAGCATCACGGTGATCGTAAGCAACAGACTCATCATTACAGCCGGTAAGAACCTTCTCAGCCGGCCAGTCAACATAGATGGTTGTGCCTGCCGTGTAGCAGCCGTGCATTTTCCATGCCAGAGCGGCTGACATGCCTTGACGACCGTAAAGATAGTTCTGTGCCGTACTGTCGAGCACGTAGAATGCTTGCTCTTCGCCATAAAACACCAAAGGAATTCCGGGGAGCAAGATGGTGGTGATGAAGTATCCCAGCAGCATTCGTTCGGTACCCTGCTTGATCCCCGGCCACCGGAAGACATCCTGATTGGTAACACCGAACATGTGTCTGGGATCGAAATCTCCCGTGTTTGCGTTGTACATGTCATTGGTCAACATAATTTGGTTCCTGTAACAGTCAGCGACGGCTACAAAGTGTCGGCAAAGGAAGCCGCTTACCATGTCTCGACCCAATCGAGAGGCAGATCAAAACCAGCCTCAAGATTTCCACCCATGCCCAGAAACCTCGTCAAGTACCGGTATATGGAGTAATGGAAGGCGCCGGAGTCGAGAGCTTGAAGATCGTTCGCTCGGAGGAAGTAACGGGATGTGGCCAGATCCTCAGGGGCGATGGCGATGGCCCTGTTGATGGAGGACGGTGTCATATCGGGACGGCGACCGCGACCAATGTAAACGGCACCAAGGTTGTTCCCAGAAGTGATTTCTCCGGAGACAAAAAAATTGGTCTTTTTGTACCTGCGAGCGCATTCCCGTATGGCCCGACTTACTTCGGCTTGAGCGTCAACAGTCACCTGAGCCCACTGTCAGTATTACCCAAGAAGCTAGGACCGCATTGGTCTTACTTGGACTCCCTTGTCAATGCGGAAGCCGTCAATATCAAGCTGTGCTATCATCATGCATGTGAAATGCTCGATGCGGGCACGCACTGGCGGGTGCCATTCCCTCAATCGATCTTGGACGGAAGCAAACTTGGCGAGCTGTCTCTGCCAGTCGGGGTAGAGACCAAAGGCTTCAATGTCTCCATACTGGTCGAAGTCGCTATTGTAGCAGCCTCGGAGCTGGGATGTGACAGAGTGGTCAACGGGGAATCCTGTCTCATCCCAAAATAGCGGGTAGTCGCATGTCTCGTTGTAGTCGTTGCCAATGTCGAAGTCCATGTAGCGCCTCGAGGATTTCCAGACTGCTTTGTGTTCCTTTGTATGAAACGGGGTCGACTCGTTCAGGTGATCTTCAAAGCCGATGAGATCTCCCAAAGTCGCCATGGTGTGGTCCAGGATAATGTACATCTTGCGTCGGTGAATCTCGTCGATTGCCGCCTGCCATTTGGCTAGATCGCCGAAATGGGCATCCAAAAGAGTGAGATCCAGCGGCGAGTAAGAATCAGCGCCCCATGGCTGGTTAATGAAAATGGAGCCTGCGAGGTAGATGCCCTTGATGCCCATGCCCTGAAGATAGTCGAGCGAGTCGAGGAGGCCATCTACATCACCGCCGTGACGAAGCTGGTTGCTATAGATGTCGTGTTCGAAAATTGTTTCATTGGCATTGTCATTCGTTGGATCACCGTTGACAAAGCGATCCAGCATTATGGTGTAGATCGGGAAGCGCCAATTCTTGGGCGATTCGGTGTAGTTGTGTCCATCTCGTTCTCCCCAGTAATCCAGGGGGTTCTCGGCCGATCTCTGCTGATTCAAGTTGTATCGGGCGGTCTCTGCGTCGTAACGAAGACCACTAACGAGCGTGGTGATGGAAGCGAGTGTGGCAAGCAGCCATCCGGCGCGAAGCATCATTTTCTGCTTCATGGCCGTTGGCTACCTGGAAAAACGGATGGCCATGCGGGGAGGGTAGGAATAGAGATGAACAGAGGATGCAAGACAAGCAAAACAAAAACAAAAACCGCAGCTCAATGTGAAAGGGGCAAGGTGCAAGGACGGGTGACTGACGAGAAAATCTTGGGATATTCCCTGGGCGGGGCTCATCGATCCATCTGGTGTCAACACGAGCTTGGGATAGCTAGGGACCTCCATGTTCCGGGCCCTAGCAGGGCCAAGTGAATGAAATGGGGGCCCGGCGATAGACAAGCAAGGCAGGGAACATGATGTCGATGTATCCGTGTTGCCGTTCGAAAGGAAGCCTAAGACATGGAAGTCAAGATGAAGAAGGGCGCTGAAACCACGGCATGCTGGTGGATCGAGTCCATTTTCTCGGTACCCGCTAATCGCCCCCATTGTGTGGATATGGATTGTCGGTCGTCCAGGCTGGGAATGAGATACATCGGCAGCATGCTGGTCGGCGGGTTTTACTATATCTAGACAGTGAAGGGGGAGTGCGTATTAAGCAACGTGCCGAGGGTGCGACAGTCGATGTCGCAAACCAGTTGAGTTGTGGCTATTTTTCTCTCCACGAAGGTGCCTCGCACCTTCCATTGAAGTAATGAACACCAAAGAGGGTGGCTGCCATTTTGGGAACCACCCAAAGCTGAAGCGGGAAAAATTTCATGGAGGCTCTGGGACTGGAAGTGGAAGGAGCCCTCATGCCAGTTCCGTCTCCGCCAATCAGATGGTCTTCTGATGAGATCTGGATCCAGCACACAACAGGCTGCTGGGGTTGAGCGTTAGCCTCGAATCAAGCATTTTCCTGGTCTCTCGACGGGTCAGTGGATCGCTTATCTTGTGTATTCCGATCTTTTGGTCGGCATGTTCCATGTTGCAGCTGGAATATCCACGCCATGTCTGGACTGGCTGTGGACACACAATGGATACTCCCAAGAACTCGTCGGGCAACAATCGCACCGAGCAGCTGTATTGAAGTGGGCCGACAGATTTGGCAAAAGCTACGGCAGAGACCCGATGATAAGATGTCGTTTCGCCACAATAACCCCTCTTGGCGCGATCCCATCTTGGTTGTCGGATGCCCCTGCCAAGCCGATGACAACACATCAACCTAGATCCTAGCAGTCAAATTTGGAGTCTGGAGTTCCGCTCTTTCGGTCGGGTCATCCCAGAAACCGCAACAGAGTATCAGATGGGCATTATCAGCAAACAAAAAATAACAGTGATCGTCAAGGGGCATCCGTGGGGGCATGAGCATCTGGATTTCCAGCCATCTTCGGCGTAGGATCGTTTTATTCTTCCAGTTGTCTAACGCTCTCAACTTGTACTCATTCTCCAAGACTTGCTTTACCCAAGACCCTATTTAACCAAGGTCCCCTATGACCTCACTCGGCCCCACGGGTTCGGGCCTTCAGGTTTGTTGTCCAAGATACCCTCGATTTCTTGCAGAATTTCAGGGGTGAGCTTGTCCAGCAGCTCGAGGGCCTTCAGATTGTCAAGCACCTGCTCGACCTTGGTTGCGCCAAGGATGACAGTGCTGACATTGGGATTCGATGCCGCCCACGCCAGCGCCAAATGTGTGACAGTCGAACCCAGACGCTCTGCCACAGCTGAAAGCTTACGAACCTTTTCGATCTTGGCCTGGCCTTCGGGAGACTTTAGCTGCTTGATGGTGTTCTCAAAAAAGGCGGGATTGGTCGCGAAGCGCGAGTCCTCCGGAATGCCCTCGTTGTACTTTCCGGTCAGGAGGCCGCTTGCCAGCGGGGACCAGATCGTGGTGCCAAGACCATACTGCTTGAACAGCGGGCCGTACTCGATCTCGAAACGCTCACGGTGGAAGGCATTGTATTGCGGCTGTTCGACTACGGGCGCAATGAGGTTGTGTTTCTCGGCGATCTGAATGGCCTCGGTAATCTGGGCTGCGCTCCATTCTGAAGTGCCCCAGTAGTACGCGAGGTTCAGGTTGCGAATAACCTGTGTAAAGCCCTCGACGATCTCAAGCATCGGCGTGGCTTGGTCAGGACGATGCGCAAAGACGACGTCAACGTACGGGGTTTCGAGACGAGCGAGCGATGACTTCAGACCCTCGACAATGTGCTTCCGGCTCAAACCGCGTGTGTTGGGTTCCTTGCGGCCGGTGCCGAAAAACACCTTGGTCGTCAACACGTACTCGTCTCTTGGCCATCCGAGCTCCTTTAGGGCCTGGCCCATTTCGACCTCGGATGCGCCATTGGCGTACGTCTCTGCCGTGTCAAAGGTTTGCTGTGGGCAATTGTTAGCTCAGGTATCGCTAAAAGTGTCGCAGAAACCTACAATGCCATGATCCCACGCCGTCTTGAGGATCTCCTTGACAATTGACCCCTTTTGCGTGCCGCCGTATGTGAGCCAACCGCCGAGCGAGAAGACTGAGACCTGGAGACCCGTGTTGCCCAAGTAGCGGAACTTCATGCCCTTGGGCTCGTAGGCGGTTGGGACGACGCGATCTTCGGCCATTTTGAGTTGCGGAAGCTGTTGGAGCTGCTGGGGGCCGTTGGAAGCTGTTAGGAAGCGTTTGGGAACTTGAGATGGTGGGGAAGCGAAGTGGGGGCGGGGAGCTGGGAAGTTGGCAGTGAAGAAAGAGCGATTGGGAATGGACTCCGGGAGAAAGGGGGCGAGGCCTTTTATAGAGTCAAAGTTCACATGTATCTGGGCTTGGACGTTTGTTTTGCGTTCAGCCGGATGAACTTGCCCGTTGACCTACCGTGGGGGCTGTGGGGACAAATGACCGTCACATTTGTGCCCGGCATCGTGACGCCATCTGGTCGCCCTTTCCGCATATCTGGCCGTCATCGGCGTTAAAGACCCAGAGCACTGGAGCGGGGATAGGGGACTTAAGTCGCCTAATTAAAGCCGCCGACGGGTGAAACTGTTCATCAAGCACTGACGTTGCGAGGCTTCGAGCGATGCCCAAGCAGCGGCCCTCAGACCAACAACCAGCTGCGCCGTATATTTCTATTGGGTCGCTGTAACCTATTTGGCCCCAATTTGTTACACAAGAGCCTGAGTCACCCGGCAAACCGTTTTTCCTGTCCGTGTGGTCGCTACTTCAGACAAATTTGAGGTCGCGGGCGATGGGGAACCGGCCCCGCGGACCCCGAAAGAGGGGTAGAGGCCGATTAGGTCATAATCGCCGACGGAATTTCCTCCCGACATCACCAAGCTCACACTCCGCCACATGATTTACCTGTTTGCTATTGAGGGTACAAAAAACTGACCTTGCGCGAAACCAATTCTCCAGCTGGTCGATTGCGAGCGAGACACCGTAACGAGAAGGGCAATGGGGAAAGGGAGGTGGCCTGCCCGAACTTTGGAAACTGGAACCGAACAAAACGTCGATGATCGCTCGGACGAATGTAATCCTTGAGGACGAGACTCCGTAAAATCTAAAGGGTTGAAAGTCATACACTAGAAGGGAAGAGAAAGAGAAGAACAAAAAAAAAGAGGGCAGAATACAGATACCCCTGTGCCGCCCGCGCTGTCCCTACTAGGGAGGTTGGCATCATCGCCGAACAGAGGGAATACGGTCAGTATCATGAACTGCTCTTGGACGAGCAAACAAAGGAGACGGTAGAGTAGATAGAAACCAGAACACTGAAGACTGGCTCCTATGTGGTCGGATCGCGATGGTGAGCATTCCTAAAGACAGCTGATCTGCATGAGTAGACTCGGCAAGGCTCTTTGCTATGATTGGAGAGTAAACATTACCCAGAGCGAAAGTAAAATGGAATCAGATATTGGTAATTAGGGGAATGGCGATGATAAGGGGAAGTAATGAGAGTGTCCGCTTGGGAATGGCCTCACAACCATTGCGGGGTTGCACCAAGGCTGATGGATCGCACTCGCGATCCACCAAGTTCACCAAAACACCAATACGCCAAACAGGATGCAGAACATTACCATCATTAAAAAAGTCAAATATGTACACCAGTAAACGACATATGTACAGGGGTATCGGTTTGTCCCAACCTCCACTGCTCCAAAACGCCAAGACCTTTGATGCTAGCTGCAATCCCGTTTCCTTTCCCTCGTTCTTGTCCGGAGGCCATTGGGGGATGGCTTCCTAATACACATGGCAGGCTCGCCGCGATTCCTCCGACTCCTGCGCACCGTCGCGCATACCAACCGCTTATGACTCGGAGCCTGCATCAGTGATGATGTGTTCCGAGGGTCGCGGGTCTCCGCTTCGCATCGCGAGAGCGGGAGTGGTCGTGACGGTGAGAGGCTTCGGTGTCGTCGGTGAGGAAGCGATGGCTTCGACTCGAAGAAGGACGCCAGCTGGCGTTCAGGTTTGGGCGTGGGCGTCTCGGAGTCAGCGATATCGAGACTCGAGAACATGCAAGGCGTTTCTGTCTCGTGCGCGAAAGCACTAGTCACGTCGATTTTGCTGTCAACATGGTGGCCCACCACAACCGATGCTGCAGATGCGGGAGTGGCAGGCAAATCGGCATCACAAGGCTGAGACGTATCTTCATCTTGGAAGTCGGGCTCCGATTCGGAGTAGGAAAGAGTGTGAGGAGGGGTTAGTGTGTTGAGATCATATTCGAGGTGGGGAATGTCCATGGGAGAATTGACCAAGGATTCGGAGCAGGTCGTCATCGACCGAGGAGAGGGCGGCAACACCACGTTGCACGAGGACGACTCGAGTTCGAGCGGTTCATCGGTCATGATGGGACCATCATCGTCGAAGAAAGAGCCGTGGGAGATGGCGAGAGAATCGGCAGAACTGCTGATGTCGGAGACCGATGAACTCGCCGACTTGTGCCATGGATGATTGGAAGGGAGGTACGAGGCGAAGTACCGCACGAGAGAGTCGAGCGACTTCGTGCGGAAGAGTTGAACAGCGTACTGCCACTGATCGGTGCCGATGAGACTGGGATTGGCAATGATCTCAAAAGCAGCAGACTCGAGCGACTCGTTCAGCTCCCGTAGGCGCTGTTCCTTGCGGTCCTGGAGAAGACGGTGGAAATCATCAGTGGAAGTGGCCTCGTGGGAGATCTCGTAAACGTCGTGGTGGAAAGCCTCGGGATCCTGGATAGACGAGGGAATGGTATTGTACTGCTCATGGAGTTTGGTGAAGAGGTCCTCCCGCTTCAACCCAAACTTCCAATGGGGCCAACTCCAGCACGGGTCGTCGGGGTCCTCCATTGTCTGTGATCTAGTGTTGGTACGATTCGGGAAAGAGAGCGAGGGTCGAACGAAGCGCGCAAGGGAAAGTGGGTATCGATTATTGTGCTGCCCGCCGCTGAGTCGGCGGACGCGTTTAAGAGGAGTCCAAGTCGGGAACCGGTTGCTGTCGAGTGTGGATTTTCGGTGTGGTTGTTGTTGTTGTGGGCCTTGCAAAGGCCTTGCCTGCCATCTAAACGCGGGATATGGAGAGAGCCATCGTGATCGCTGTATTGGTGCAAATTCTGGTATCTTGGCTGTGGGAGAGTGCTGTGGTGAGGGTCGATGTGTCTGTGAAGCGGACGACGGAAGGGGGCTCCTGGGGTCGACATACTGGCGGGGGCCCGTCGGGACTTTGGAAAGCCTCGCCGCCATCACACTCTGGGCGGTGCGCTGGACTCCCAAACACAAAGGGCTGGCTGCGTTTCCATGTCTGTCGCTTTCCAGCCAATCGAATGCTAGGTTTGAGGGGTGGTGTGGAGCAGGTGGGTCGTTGTGTGGGACGCACTGTGCACCGCCTGCAGCCGGAAAAGACAGGAATATGCACTAGCGCCATTTCGGGCTACCTCGCCACGGCACCTCGCATGCACCCGGCCAATGAAAGCTTGTGGTCTCTCCGTCTCCCCACCCGTCAGCGTCTTGAATGCTCCACCAGGCAAATTCTGTTCATTCCATGATGCCCGAGCAACACACGGTGGCCGTTGTTTTAGCGGTCGCCCCTCATTCAGTGTCGTCACACCACCCTCCGGTCTCGTGCCCTTCTCTGGCCACCGTTGTCACAGGCCTCCCCCGTTCTCTCCAGTCGCCCTCTTCCCTCGTGCCATTGCAATGGTGCAACCCCATGAAATCGCTCATCGTTTTGACAGCGACAACCGCAGCCTGGATCTCATCTCTATTCTATCTTTTGGAAGATCATCAGGGGTTTTGACTGTCCTGAAGAACCGATTTACCTCGTCACCAGAGCAGAAGCCGTCCAGCGAGCGAGGCTGACGTGTGAACAGGCAGACCGTTGCGGACCTGGAGGGTGTGAGGAAAGATGGATAAAGGAGGGGGGTGAAGCAAGTTCGTTGCTGACCTGCTTGGAATTTCTTGACGACCAATGGCCATGCAGGATGCATCGATCAATTTTGCCAGAAGTTGGCGGTGAGTCCGAGTACTGCACAGTACGAATAGTCTCAGATTTCAGTTATAATCCTCACCTAAAATGCTATGGGCTCTTACTGTGCTGACGTACCTTCATGTTTCTCTACTCCCTGACTTCACAACGAGGAATGCCCCTTGGATGGAAAATCCCGCGATGCCCGCCGTGTGCACTTGGCGCCCTGCACAAGTCTCAGCCCAACACGAACAGCGACCAACACAAGTGTCGCGCAGCTGACTGAGCTGCCAACCAGCTGCCATCCGGAAGGACGGCATCGATTCCGCCGACGGGTCAGTCGTTGAGCCAGCGAACCAAAATACGTGTTAGGACAGTGCCTTGAGCCTGATCAGTTGGAACCTCCAACTTAAAGCTGTCCAGCTCCCTCACAAGGCCTGTTCTGGCGCGCGGCGAGCCTGCATTGGTAGGATCAGCCGCATCCCGAGCAAAGCTCTCATGGCCACTATTTAACGGGGCCGTTCTGTGCGAATGATGGCGGTTTTAAAGTTTTGACAGCATCAGCTGCGCGCTACTGCCATGTCGCGATGAGAAACTAGCAGCGCCTGGCACTAACAGCACAGCACACAACGGGCGCGACAAGCCTGCTAGGCATCCACAGGCCACTCTTCTGGGCGCTTCGATGACTGTTCCCAAATCATCCCCCGCAGAGTGAGGCTGAGACTCCCAATCAGCAGGGCGCCCATCAATCGCTCGCACACCTTCACCGGCGCCCATCTGACTCTCTCGCCAACGTCAACGGTCATTCAGCACTCAGCGAAAATGGCGAGTTGACGCGCGAAGCAAGCGCGCCCTTTCGCAGTTTGAGAGAAGCTGGCTTGTCCGCCTCTCGTTTTATTCCTCAAAACCCCCCGCGACCCCTTGCTTGAGTTGAGTTTGCACTTGGGTCGGTGCCTGGCCATTTCCCCAGGCTGCCTCACTTCATTCGTTTGCATCTTTTGATCCCGGCGCGGCGCCGTGCCACCCTCTATATCGTCTCGTCAGTTAGACCGCGTCATCCGTTGACTCTTTAGTCTTGTGGAAATCTTTTTCTTTTCTTGTCATCGCATCCTCTCGATACTTGGCTCGGGCCGGCCCGCTGTTAAGGCCCCGACGGCCCCGAAGGCACTTGTTCTCCCCGCCATGGGCGACGTCAGGGAGTACTCGGAGGTGTCAGAGGAGAAGACTGAGCCTTTTTCGCAGTCAGAGATCCAAGCCAGGCTTGAAGCTGCCCGTCAGGCACAGTTCAATCAGGACACCGATGGGGCAGTTCCCCTCGATGACCTGGTGGTGCCGCCAAATGAGGATATTCGCATTTTGATGCGCCCGCTCACTCGGGATCGATCAGTTAGTCCGGGAAACCAGGAGGTGTGCAGGTGGTTGGCGCTTCACGCCGAAGTTGCCGACCAGGAGCAATCTCAGCACAAAGTTTTGGCCGTGACTCAAACACCCAGAGACATTTCATTCTCTGTCAGGATACCCGGTGAGCGTGGAGCCGACGACGTACCTAGGCCGCCGCTATGGTGTGAGCTGTACTACGACCCGACCAGCGACAACCAAATTCTTGTCAACCGCTCACACGTCCCCTTCACGCTGTCCAAGGTGTCGCAGACGCCAGCGGGTAGTCCCGGGGAAGAGTACGATGTCAACCCTACGTTTAGCAAGGCCTTGGCCCCAGGGAGCTGGAGAATCAGGGTGCACGAGTCGGAGGTTTTGGACTTCCGAATCTTGGAGAAGCGACCCGCAAGACTGAGGACGCTCTCGACCGATTCTTCATCGTCAACGTCAGAGCTCAGTGACCTGGTAAACTCAACGGGCAAGAGGTCGTTTGTGGCAGATGACGACAATCTGCTTAGCCCCGGAAAACGGCTGCGGCCATCCGAAAACGGCGTCAACGAAGACGACGGCGTCATTATGTTTCTCCCACCCAAAACCAATCCACTAGTGTTTCCGCTACCAACCGCCGAAAAAAGCAAGGAGATGATCCTCTCTGATGGCCATCCACTCCTCGATATGCAACAGGACGAAACGGTGACCATCCCGGGCGGCGAACTTGACGAATACACCATTACGAAGCGGGAGCCCATTGCGTCGTCGAGTCTATCTACCGTCTTCAAAGCTAACCACTCCGACGTTCCCGAAAACGTCATTGTCGTCAAGGTTCTGAAGACGCGGACGCCTGCAACTACAAACAACGAGGCCCTGGCAGCGCGGAATGTGATCCACCAAGCTGACATCTGGCTACGGGAGCTTCAATACCAGGAAAACCTCCAGCACAGGAGCATTGTTCGTCTTTATGGTGGTGACGCGCGCTATCTGTCGTTGTATATGGAACATGTCGACGCTCGCGACCTTGCTTCTCGGGGAACTTGGCGCATTGCCGGCGATATGTTCTCGGGGGATCGAAAGGACGCTTTGCGCATCTTGCACGACATCGCAAGCGCCCTGCAGTACATCCATGCCCGGGGACTTGTCCACAACGACATCAAGCCAGGCAACATTCTCTACAGCCGGGAGCGAGGTGCCGTCCTCTGCGACCTCGGCTTGTCGACGCAAGCCAAGAATCGCCCGTCGACGGGTGGAACGCCGTGGTACGTACCACCAGAGTACATTGCCGTCAAGCAACGAGGTCCGCCAAGCGATGTCTGGGCACTCGGTGTAACCATGCTCTATGTGCTCGGCAAAACGCCATTCCCGGATGCCAGAGGACACAGGGGACACCCAAAACACCTGCACTGGCTGATAGCCAAGGTCCACCAACATCAGCGCGCTGGCGGCCCTTCAGAGGCCGCCGCGAGCATGCGCCAGTGGCTTAGCGAGGTCAACGTCATGCGATCCAATTTGAACATGAGCGACAGGCTTGAGCGACTCGTGCATGATATGCTGTCGCCCAACCCAAACATCCGGATCACGACCAAGGATATCGTTGCCCGATTCGGCGAACCAACGGCCGAGAGGTGAACGCTCAAACGCATACAAGATGCCAGAAATATATATATCGTGATCAGAACATACGAGTCCCAATCTATCAACATTAATTTCCTTCGTCGATTCAAGGTCCGGGCATCTATACGACTGGGGGGTTTGCAGCAGTATGACATGCTAGTGAGTGTCTCGAGTTTTTCACACGTCGCTTCCAATCAGCTATCCACGGTGGTCAAGGTTTTTTATTGTCACCCGCTCAGTGCCCCATCATGCGTCGTTTCCCATTACCCTTCACTAATATGTACATCAGAACTAAATATGAAGTCCTTTTACAAACTCATGCCATAAGCAAACACCAAAGCCAAAGCGAGCACGGCAACGTTGACACCAGCGGCAGAGCCTGCGCTCTTCTGCTGGACCTCGACGAATGTCACATTGTTGGTCTTGCATTGGTCGCCGCTCAAGGGCCTTGCGTTGGCCTTGAAGGTGATGTCGGCGCACTGTTGGCCACGTTAGCTACAGCCTTGGACGTCCGACTGTTGTGGGCGGCAAACTCACATTGTACAAGCCGCTGCCGGAATCACCAACCGTCACGACCTGGATGCTCGCTTGGGTGCCATCCTGGACCGTGAGACCGCTCGGCAGCTTCAACTCGGGCACGCAGAGGGTTCCGTTGCCGGTGGCGTTCCAGAACTGGGGGGTAAGGGTGTAATTAAAGTTGGAGACATTGGCGCCGAGGCCGAGGTTGATGAAGACATATGTCCAAGGGTGGTGCAGGTCGAGAACAACGCTTCCGCCGGTCAAGGGCCATTCGGTCCGGTTACCACCTGGAATATCGCCTGGCACACCGGCGCCTGTGAACATGAATGGGTCAGTAGCTGCGCGCGCTGTCAAGCAACGGAGGGCATACAAGGGTATTCCCATTGGGAGAAGTTGTGGCCTGTCCCGAGAGTCCTGGACCGCCAGACGGGGTACTCGAGCCCGAAGTGGGCAGTCGCAAGCTGCGCGACGGCGAGAAGGAGGAAAGCAGCGACAGCCATTCTGGAGGATGCTAGGGGTATGGAGGGAAGATGGAGGAGAAATCGAGGAGCGAGTAGAAGCACCACGATTTGTATTATACTACTGTACGATAACACGTCTCAGGCGGCGCTGGAAGAACGAGGAAAGCCGAGCATGGAAACAAGAAGGTGGAGCTGGAAGCACAGGAGCTTATATATACCCACATCATGACTCGTCTATCGAGCTCCCGACACAATGGTTGGCCATATTACCCTCCCGTGGGATGGATGGATACGTGCATCGCAGGACACCCCCAATGTTCCGATGTGGGAGTTGTGAACCCACAACGCAGGCGCCTCTGGACCAGTTGCACACTGCATCAACACCTGGGACACCAATCAGCATCTCTGCCACAGACGCCCACAGCTCTAGTTGAGCAAGTTTTCTTCCCTCGCCCTGTCAACCCAACCCCGCTTGCACCAAACGAGGGGCCAAAACCGTGCAGGTACCTAACCACCCGTCCTTTGCTCTTTCATTTTTTCTTTTCTGTTTGTCCTCCATTGCACAATTGTACCCCATTTCAATGCATCTCGTCTGCCCTTTCTGCAGTGCTGCACCAGTTGACCAGCCGGGAAGGTTCCTCGATCCAATCACGAAGCTCAATCCACACGCGGGCGCCGTCTTGGCAAGTACCGATCCCGCTTAGCGTTGCCCCGCGTGGGGATGGACAGGCGTGGCAGGACGGGGGATGGGGGGGAGAAACTTGCTCAAATGTACGCAGTGGCTGTCCTCTCTCTTTTTCGCGTCCATTACCGAAGGTCGAGGGTCGAGGGTCGGGTAGGGACTGCTGCATCAAATTGATCTAGAGCTGGACTTGGATCTGCTGGGAAGGGGGGGAAGGGACTGGACCGAGGGACTGGCCGGAATAAACTTACCTAAAGAAGGAAGGGTCTCGCGATTGAGGAGACATTGGGTGAGCTGCAGAAATGATGGGAACGGACGGGAACCCCAACACAATACAGCTGTGATCTTTCGCAGAACACAACTAAGAGGAAGACATGCGAAATGAAATGGAAGCTTCGTTCCAGATATCTGGGTTGAGGTGGAGATGTTGAACTGTCAAGCACACGCAAGCAAGCAAGGAAGCAAGGAGTAGGTTGAGGCTCCGCGGCGGGATTAATTAACAATTAATTGCAGCTGGGAACAGGGTGAGCTTGTTTGAGTCTGAGTTTACCCCGCCAGCCAGCAACATCGCTTCTGCCCCTCCAGTCAGCCAGTCGTCTTGTCTTTTCGGCTGCCCCGCCTTGTCCCATGCAAGGGGTAGTGCAGAGGGTCACGAGCAGGAGCAAAGCAAAAGAAAGCCAGTGCAACATGTCAAAAACCATGATAATAAGAATAGCTAGGTACCTTTAAATTAGCGTTGCTGTTTTTTCCTGTATGACTTTGCACCTGTCTGGCGATGCATGTTCAGTGGAGGGTCCAATGGTACTCTCACCCGCAAGGTGTCCATGACCCATCCCAGCATACGAATACACGAACACTGAAACTCTTACATTGAAATCTCTCGTGTGTGCATGGCAGAACCATATCACCAGTTTGAACATCACTAGCTTTAACACTGATTCCTACTAGAGCTAGTGGTCTTAACTTTTCGATGACATTATCGGAGGAGGAACCTTTCACTCACTAGAGGCCGCACATCGATATGCGGGCCTCATTCGTTACGAAAACTTGGTCAGTTGTCTATACGATTATGATGCTGGTTTCTGGTGATGAAGCACTGTGAATCGATCGACACGTGCCTCGAGCTCAATCCAGTCTAGTCACATGTGCGTTATTCTTCATCTAATGCCCTCGATCTGAACTGGTGCAATGGCTCCAAGAGATGCAGTGTTGCACCAGTCAACTGTCTCAGAACACAGCATGGTCACTAAAATTTATTCCGCACACAGAGGGGGGCTAAGTAGAGCAGGTTGTATGAGAATCTGTATGAGAAGCAGTCAACTTGTACAAAACAAAGCCCCAGTTTAACTTGAATCACCCAGCTCGCTCTGATCTATCCGTAAGGAAGAGCAATAGAAACATGTGAGTGTGGTCCTTAGAATATGTCTATTTCCAAAGAGGCTGCATCGCCTCGTCGTTTAAGACGCAGCGAGGTTGGGCGTAAATGCAAAGAGACTTCCAAGCTCGACTAAGCATCAAGTAACAACCGGAATTTATCGCAGATGTAGTGGGGCTTGTTAGTGCTGATATCTCCCGAAATACCTCGGACAAACTTTAAGGGCCGTCTTATTCAACTGACATAGTTTCCCTTAGAGAATTAAAGTTTGATACATACTAGATAACCTTATTGCATCCACCAGACCCAAACCGCCATGCCGTATGGGTAGAACATCGGAAACCCAAATGAGTTCACTGCGATCCTGAAAAATAATTTGGGCCCTGGTTCCTAGGTACTCTACCTGAACTCCGATAAAACCCTGGTCGCCAACTTCCCATGAAATTCAACTCAGCCACTGAGGCTCTGTGAGATGATAATTTCCGAGTTGTCCGCCCTTTCAGACAGCACAGTCCAAAGCGTTGGCCGCAGTGAGTGTTACGAAGTAAGCACGACAAGCGAGATGAAAATGACCAACTGCTAAAGTTCCCTCAATGCCCAGCAATTGAGACCTGACCAACACCGAGATAATCTACCCCAAGCGAACAGTACAAATTCGGAATGACCAGACCAGGCCTGGTCTATCATCAATGTTGGCTCACGGTTACCATGTATGTAGGTCACTATCCAGGCCTGGCCTGTTTATCCGACCCTGTCCCGGTCCCGGCCCCGGTCGACCAGACCCGATCGACCAGGTCAATATTTTCGCACCTACGTGTTCAAGTCCGACCGACTATCCGAATCTGACATGTCACCCACCAGACCCGTATACTTCGTACAATACCCCATACCATGCAATCCCATGGAATCCCGAGCGGGAGATCTACAATCGTATAACGCCAACACGTATCCTTCAGAAAAAGGCAGCGAATAAAACAAGCCTTGATTGGGATCTTTTTTTTTTTTTCTTTTCCAATCTGGTTAGTCTGGTCTGGCCCAGCCAGCCCAATCAAGTCAGCCCAATCAAGACAAGTCTGGGAAAATCCCAATTTAATTTTCTTCCCCTCAGCCCTCGGCGAGTCAGCCCTTCAATTTTTGTTTGAGTCCGTACACAGTAAAAAGTCAGCCGCTTCGTCCATGGAGATTTCGCACAGCTTGAATTTCCAATCAACACCGATACAACACAAAAACAATACCAAACCATCTCAAAATGGTTTTTTGCTTAGCCACCCGCCCCCCCCGCTCCGAGACGGGAAGAGGACAGGAGTCACGCAAGAGGACAAGAGGTCACGCAAGAGGACAGGTGTGCAAAAAGCAAAGCCTTCCACATGAAACATGAAACAGACTAGATAGAGAGATAGATGGTGTGTACACTAGTTACACAGCCAGATTCCAGATTCTCTCCTCGGCAAATCATATCAAATGGAATCGAAGCCAATCCCGGAGTGTGTGTGGGGGGGGGGACAGATTCCACGAACCAAAGCACCATGAATCATTTATAATGTACACCTCCGCCGGGGTAATAAAGACTAGTGCGCTACATGCCAAGCCAACCATGCCGTTTTCGTAACGCCGATCAACGCCATTTACGCAATACGGTTCGAAGGTATTCTTTCTATTGTTTTCTA
>Ga0247765_1000562_pt1 | contig 27560 bp, 23 predicted proteins | sample UWRJL106311C6_FD_179949 | JGI IMG/M metagenome (GOLD analysis project Ga0247765, IMG submission 179949) | Plant litter microbial communities from Arlington Agricultural Research Station in Wisconsin, United States - UWRJ-L106-311C-6 | ecosystem: Environmental > Terrestrial > Plant litter >...
TCTTCTACCTTAAGCAAGATAGTTTATATATAGCCTTAGGGCAACCTTTTGACCTTCGTGATCTCTGTGCAAAGCCCACTGTAGTCACCCTATTACAGGGCATAGACCCCTGTATTTCTGCTTATTATAGCAGGTTGGTCTGCTGATCTTAGCTTCATTTAACCCCATCCCAGGCAGTCATCGTACCCTCAAAGCCTTCTGCTGCGCCCGTTACAGGGGACTCACCCCCTGTAACCTCCTGTACTGGACCTCACTGAGACCAGTCAGGTCACACAAATTAACAACTATTAATAAGATTTGGCTGATAGGGGGTAGCCTTTGCGGAAGCGACCTATAGTGGAGATGGAAGATAAAACTAGATTGAGGGGCTTTGGAATCGGGGCGTGGAATTAAGAGAGTACTACGAAAAATCGGATCCTAACTTAGCCACTTTAAGTTCCGCTAAGTGAGATGCTGATGGCTGTTGTGGTTGTCATTTTTGCCTGGGTTTGTTGAATTTTGTGTATGTCATCGATCTTTGGTAGTGTTTTTTTTTTTACTTTGGTGGTATATGAAGCCGTGGCTGATATATCCAGTCGTGGCCGGACTTGCAATAGCAGTTGTTTCAGGGTTACATATACCATGTGGGTAACCGCAGGAGACCGCCATCACGTGATGCAGACGCCACATTCAAGCGTTCATGCGTCATACGGGGTCTTTCCCTCGTTTTTTTCCCTCGGTTTGCAACAAAGCACGATTCCGTCCATTTGCAGAGAATCGCGCAACAACAAGATGTCTAGAACACGGCTCGACATGGAGCCTCGTATCACATCCTTCTTCCAGCGATGCGCAGACGCGCAAGTCGACTTGATCGAGTGGGATCACCCCCTGTTAGCACGCCTGAATTACCCTCTAGTAGTCGACAAGGCAAGTGGCACTTCCTTTCTTATCTGTCCACGTATTGCTGATAAGAATTGACACAGGACTACACATTCCTCGTACTCGATCATGCTCTTCCCAACGCTACGGCTGCTGCTACCGAGTCCGGCCTTCCCGTCGCCGACGAAGGCCTCAGGCGCGGATACTCTTCCGAGTACTGCAGCAACGCTAGACGGTTTCTCCTAGGCGATGCGATTTCCGAGTACCATCGCCCACCAGTCCTCGTCCTCGCGCCACTGTCATGGAGTGGCATCTCGACTCGTGACCTCAGACGCCTGCCGCCTACCGCTGAACGCTACCCGACGCCAGTACAGGGACTGAGCGTCTACACCGCGTCGCTGCCTGTTGCATGTGCCGCGCTTGTCCGTATTCTATCATCCAAGAGCCTGGCTTGGGAGTGTAGGATCCGCATCGAATCCGATCTGAGGAGCCTTCTAGGCTACAACTTCTTCGACATGAGCAAGGAGCACGAGATTAACTATGAAGTGGATGCGAATACCATGACACCTGAAGATGTCGAGGGCTTGAGGGCGGCGGTTTCGACTATCAAGAGCTGGCCATACCCGGCTCAAGACCAGTGGATCAAGGACGCCCTCGAGGAGATGTTGACTGGCGAAATAAGCGGCAACGAGCGTCCTGCTGAGCGGAGGGGGCTTCGGTTATAAGGGGCACAGAGAATGCTAACGCCAACCTCGCTTCGCCTCGCACCTGTGGCCTACGCTGACTTTGGCAACCGGATTCCCTCTCCCCACGCGCCTGTCCATAGTTACGGCAGCGGCTCTGGAAATTAGAATGGGAATTCCTTCTTCGCACCGAAGTGCCTCCTAGCATCAGTCTCTTCTCGAGGCTGCAAACTATCAGCATAACTACCAACACATGCAGCAGCCTATATCGGCTGCTGGAGTGGCTGTCGTCTAGATGAAGAAAGGAGAAAGAGAAGGCACAGGATAAGCCGAAAACAGATAGCAGCATCGTCCCAGCGGATTCATCAAAAGGTGTAGACAGCGACGGCGACAGTGATAGCGGGAATCGAGGCGATACTACAGAAGCAACAACGACACGGCCGAGAAAAAAGTGCCCACCACCTCTTTGGCTCACGGAAAACTCTCCGTGAGCCACCTCTCTTCCACACACTCTCATACCGCAATACATCACCAGATTATTTCTGATTGCTCGTCCCACACGACCACCTCATTGCCCACAACCAGCAAGCCCACCCTGGCAACTCAGAGCACAGCAACTCGCCAGCCCACCACGGCCCTGGGCTTGCAATTGCTTACGTCAAACAGGGTGACCTGGCACAAGGAGCCTGCAATTCAACTGCAAAAGCCAGCCGGCTCTATCCGTCCAGCGAATGGTAGGTTATCGAGTGCGCGGTAGGCTTAGCGTGGTGTGATCTTGCCGTGGTTGACTTTGCCGTTTTGTGGTGGGCGCTGGCCGTGGTGAGCTTGCCGAGGTGGGGTGGGCTTGCTGTGGTGAGCTTGCCGTGGTGGGCCATGTCAGGTCCCGCTCGGTTTGAAGATATGACGTTCCCAATTTTTCGACGTTCTCTCAAACCCAGGACCGCATGTTGGTTCAGCCCCCTCTGACCTTTCTGTCTTCTACCTCCACTCTATGCCAACATGTCGTCCGACGCGGAGCTTCGCAGAGATGCCGCTGATGCGCTATCTCACATCCTCAGCAGCCACAACATTGCGCATGCCTGGATCGGCGGTTTTGCGCTGCAAGCGCTCGGTGCCACCCGCAACACCACAGACATCGACATAGAGATCGACGTCCCAAGTGTCGATGACATTCACAGCCGAATTGGCCCAATGATCGTCTCGGCAGACCCTCGCTTCTCAATCCACAACCTCAAGCTCTATTTTACCGCTTCTGGATCGGATTGCTTGACTCCTCGTCGTGTACCAATAGAAACTCTTCCCATCGGATCTCTGAATCTCCCCCGTCGTCTACAAGTTGTACCTGACGGTAAGGATTACCTGATAAAGGCCTTCAATCACTTTTGGATGGACTGAGCTAATGTGAACTGTAGCTACTCTACCAGTCCTGAAGCCCGGAATCTTGATTTTGACCAAGATGAAGCGAGCTTGTCATCTTATCGGTAGCACCCGGCCCCAATCCCAGGCCAAACTAAACACCGATATCGTGGACATCACCTTTCTCGTGAACCTTCTTGTCCAATCACGGGACAAAATCGATTTCACCGGTTACGACGCCCAGTTTCCGGAACGATTGTACGTGGCAGCCCGGATCATGTTGGATTACTTCCTCGCGAAGGATCTGGCTCTTGCAGAAAAGCTGGAGGCTTGTTTTGAGGCAGCAGACTGTGAGCGGATTACAGGCAGAGTTTCAGAAATAGAATATCCGTTCCAGGGACAACCTGCCCATGAGCATCTTTTTCATTGTACTGGCCCTAGGGGCTTAAATTTCCCGCCCATGGGAACCCGTGGGTACCCATGGGCGGGATGCGTAAAAGTGGGTTTGGGTACCCATGGGAAATCGCACCACTGTGATAATCCTCGGATAGCTGTGATAATTCTCAGAGAGTTGTAAGAATCCTTAGAGCATAGCAAAAAGCAGAAGTTAAGTTGTTACGGATGCATCGTATCATCGGTAAGGCTGTGGCCTAACTAGTAGTTTTTATTATTAAAACTAGTAGCTATCTTAATGGCCCAATCTTGCACTGCCAATTCCATTTCCTTGGTAATGCTCAAAATTTTATTTGCTCTGCTTAGGGCGTAAAGCTTCCCTCCGAGGACCAGGAGGGTATTTTTTTTTTTCCAGGCTTTCCACCCGACGATTTTCCACCCGAGGAGTTCGCAACTGACTTCGTTTCACCGAAAGGATCAGGAGGTGGCGTTTCGGGTAGTGAGCTCAACGATGAACGGTTAGACGGAGCAGGCGAGGGCTCCGGGGCCGGCGAGGGGACCGGGGGGGCAGGGGCAGCCGGGGAGGAACCGGGGCCGGCATTATTAGACGCTAAAAACACACTTAGTAGGGATTAGCACATAAATTAGCACAAAACTTACGTGGAAGCCACTCTAACGTTTAAGTATATCACCCCATTAGTCAACCGATTGGCTGTAGCCTTACATATTAGACACAATTATGGCAACAAGTTACATATCTCGTTACATTAAAATTACTCACTTAGCGTAAATTGCAGCGAAATTAGCATCTAGAAAAATATTAATCAAATTATTACACTAAGGAATTAGGTAACAAACTCTCGAAAAGGGAGGTCAAAAACTCCTCACATACTACGCGAAGTACTTCAATAGCAGTAGCTTAAAAGCGGAAATCGGAGATAATATCATAGGATATCTCCCTAACTAAACAAGTAAAGAACGCAATTTTAATAAATTTGAAATTCACATCGCTTTAGTACCGGCAAATTTCTCAAAATGCAACCACTAAAAAAATATTAGCGTAAGGTTATCACAGGATTAGTATAAACTTACTACCAAACTTAAAACGTCTGCGAATCGTCTTAGCTTTTCCTTTGCCCTTGCCACCCTTACCTTTACCCTTTCCACCTATACCCTGACAAGGGACTACCTTCACGGGTCCTACTTTAGGACGCCCTCTTAAAAGCATACCCTTTTTAGCGACGTTTCTTGTCACGGTACCGTGATGCTGCCTGCCTGTGGCTACGCAGCTAGATGTAGAAGGACTACTGTGCAGTGCCCTGACTGCACAACGTTCCGCTTTTTGTGGTGTTTACGCATTGCGTCCTTTGGTGCCGTGACACTATAGCCGGGTCCAAAGATCGCTTCCCTAAGCTCACCTCGGCTCAGGGAGGTGCTCGCTGCGCCTCACCCTCGGCTCAGACTCTGCGACTAATCTGGACTTGGCCAGAAAATGTTGCGGGGGGAGACTATAGAGGTAGCTAGTCTTCCTCAAGGAGTTTTGTATACAAACAACACGGTCTGTGTGTCGTTCCTGTTCCTTGCATAGACAACCCCCCAAATCGGACAACCCCGTGCGTTTTATGCGCGACCTGCAAACGGATGGATAGCTTGAGACGAAGCATGACCAGGAACGTGGGGCAAAGCTTTCTGTGGTCAAATCCTGCCCGTGTCTACGCCGTCCCCTTGCTGATTCTGGGACCTCGGCGTAGTCGGTGCCAAGAGTCAGCACCTTGTCTGTACCTACCTACCTATCTACATGTGGGTTACAGTAAGAATATTTTCTATTAGTTTAGTGTCTGTCCAGTGGTGTATCAGAAATGCGATTTTTAACTAAAGGTTCGTAGTTGACGTAGGTGTCTAGGACTACCCGGAACACGGAGCATGAATGGCCAGGTACAAGAAATACATAGGATTCAGTCTGCAGCAGAATGTCCCTGCCAGGCACTTCTGTGCCGTAGTAATGATCCCACGTGGTACTGCATCCTGAAAAGCTACCTTACCTACCAACCTACTGGGCTATGCTCCCATTCATTATGATTCCAACAAATGATTTAAACAAAATCAATGCTGAAGGTTACTGAGTCAAGAATAATAAGTTAAAAGCCGCGCTTTCCGGTCAATTTTCAACATACCTAGATCATTCCAGCTCCAAGCAATTGACCTCTAACCATCACACTCACACACACACACATCGACAAGATGAAACTCACAACCCTTCTTCTCTCAACTCTTGCCGCCCACCAGGTTGCCAGTCTGGAAATTACCATTTCCGGAACAAGAAATGGCGTGCCCATTCCCCAATCCGAACTCAAATTGACAGAATTCAACCGCACAACAAGTAGCCCGCTCCTTCCGGCAGGCGGGTCGAACAAGAAGCTGCGCAGGGCGAACCCTACAGAGACGAGTTCAAACTGTTAGTTTTTTTTTTCTTTTTCTCCATTTATTTCCACTTGTGTGTCATATGTTAACGGGGATACAGGGTGTGGTTCTGCTGCAAAGGCCACCACCGCCAACCGTATCAAGACCATCACCGGTGTCTTACAGCATCCCAACTGTCGCGGCCGCGCTGGTGTGCCATTCCCACAGGCTCTCGCGCCGTGGGTGGGCATCGACGGAGCGCGGGCTCAGAATTCCATCCTGCAGGCGGGAACGACGTGCGCTGTCGACGACACGAGCGGCAAGGTCAACAACTTTGTGTGGATGCAGTGGCTTCCGGCAAACAGTATGATGGTCAACAATTTCCCGGTCAAAGCGGGGGATTTTGTAAAAGTCACGATCGAGACTAGTTCAACGACTTCGGCCAAGATGTATGTCCCTTCTCTCCTTCTCTCTCCTTCTTACCTCCTTTCTTACTTTCTTACTTTCCTATCTACCTACCCACACAGTATACCCCCATGGTGGGGAGATGCCTAGAGATAAACTTGCTGATCATCACATGTAACAGAACCATGGAGAACCTATCCCAAGGCTACGCCAACGTCCTCAGGCTCAGCAATTCCCCCACGCCGATTTCCGGAATCGACGCCGTCTGGCTGATTGAGTCGCCTGTGCTCAATGGACAAATTGTAAAGCTTCCAAAGTACGATGAGCTGTGGATCCAGGAGGCTTCGGCGACGCTGATGGATGGGAAAAAGCTGGGCATTCTGGGCGCGCTGCAGTATCAGATGACGGGACAGTGCAAGTCTCAGGAGTATGATGACTCTACAGTGAGCTTTACCTTTCCTTAGGGGATTGGGGGGGTGCATGTATCTACGGAAGGCATAGTTGGGTGGGGGGATAGCATAGGATAGGATAGAATTTTTTATTTTTTTTTGGATGAATATTTAGATTCAGACTCCAGTCAATTTTTGCAAAAGTTCATAACAAGGTGAAACAATGTCGATTCTTTGGTTCTCGACGGTATCTCACATCATCACGTCACAGTGACTGTTCTAATTAATATCCACCTGTACGCGCACCCGGTGATGTTGAATCTACTCTATCAAATCAACGTACCTGCCTTACCTAGGTAGGTAGGTAGGTAGGTAGTCAGACAGTCCAATAGTCCCCATATTTACCAGGTAGAAACTCACGAAACTGTTTGGACTTGGGGAAGGGGCAGTAGCAAAACATAAACAAAGAATACAGCAGAGCTATCTAGATGAGGACCTATATTGATTCCGTGGTCCGGGCTCCTGACCTGGGAGATGGTTCTGGGCGGTGTTTATTGTAGGCCTGGCCCTATGATCGGAGCTGTGGGGCCCCGAAAAATTCTTTGACTTGTATTTAATCGTGGATCGTTCCGATCCGCGCAAAGATGAGAGAGAACATGCCTTTTATTTCTTTTGCTTTCTGGACCTATTGTCAAGCCATTTGGGGCTTGCGTGACTTGTTGCCCTCTGCTCAGAAGGAGGTGCATCCATTTAAGTATGTATTAGGCCATTCTGGGCCGTAGCGTAAATTCTCAGCAGTTAAGCTGTTTCTTGGCTGCACATCCTGTGCAGCCCCACTATGGCTTGGTTTGTGGGTGTGGTGTTGTTGTCGGGTGTTTTCCACCGGATTTAGATGCCCACCTCTCTCAGCAACTGACCGGCAGGCCAGTTGCCGCAACCCTTGTGACACGGTTTTCAGCGTGGAACAGAAAAGTGGGCCTGTGGCCGTTAACTGGTATCATATTTTGTCTATGGCCTGGAATCCTTTGGAATCCTGAAGAACAGGGAGGATTTGAGGGCCTGAGGCCACAAGAAGTGGTGGTCATGTGGGTATCCGTGTGACAACCCTCATGTCAGGCTATAGAGCTATGGTAATTGTGGTGGTGTGGTTTTGTTTAGTCTTTCTCTTTCAGTGTGTGTGCCCGGCTAGATGCCCAACACTTCAGTCATGCATGTCTGGTACCTTATTCCTTCCTTAACGCCGAAACTGACTAATATTAATTGAAATCAATCACAGGGTCTTCCGTTTCCGTAGCACACGATTTTGCACAATGCGCGGAAGCTCCTGCTGGAGCCCCTCAAGCGCCGTCTTTTCCGCGTCAGTAAGCTCGCTGGTAGCCTTTTCCTTGACAAGTTCCCGCATGATGAGGGCCATGACTTCTGGCATGGCCCGCTTGGTCGCTTCGGCGACGGGCTGTGACAAAAGTCAGCCTGCTATGCTTGCCCCTATCAATGACACATATACATGTGCCCTCTTTTCAGGTGAACAGACGGCAATGTAAAAAAAAAAAAAAAAAAGGAAAAGGACTGACTGACCAGGAGGAATGAATTCACAGCTTTCTGATAGCGTTTGACCAGAGCATTGGGCGAGATACGAACCCCCAACTTAGCATGGATTTCATCGGAAATGCCGTCGAAACCCATGCCCGCCTGGCGAAGCTGAACCAACATTTGCTCCTCCAATTTGTGTTGGGTGAATTTGTCGTCGGACACATGGACATGAGCCGAGGTCGAGGTCGAGGTCGAGGTCGAAGTTGAGGTTGAGGTGGGTGGAAGAAAGGCGCTGGCTGGGCTGGTAACATCCATCGTGGGGTCATTAGCGTAATACCCAATGCCCAAGTCGAACATGTTCAGCCCAGTGAAGCCAAGTTGCGATGAGTTCGTTGCCGAGGGAACTGTCGTGAGCCATGTTTGTGCGGGCCCCGGCGGATAGGTGAAAGTCAAGTCATCACGGGTGGTGGTGGTAGCCTCAAAGCTAGAGCCATGGGCATTGTTGTTGTTAGTGTTGTTGTTGGATGCACCGGGAACACTAGTAGGTGACGCCATCGAGTTCAGAGGCTCAGTCCAATTACCAACACTCGACAGCAAGAGCTGGAGCTGCCAGGCCTCACAATCGTCAGCCCCAGTGCTGCTGCTGTCGCCGTCACTCCACCCGTTCATCGTCGGTAGTGATTAAATAGAAAAAGTGTGTTGGTGATGCCGGAACCGAGAATTCGTTGAGGACGACAGCAATGGTGGGGAAAAGGAGGAAATATAACAAGTCATGCGTGCACGGGCCTCTTGAAGTTGATATTGATATCTTTAGCGAGTCAAAACTACGTGCCAAACTGTCTGGCTGGTGAAGAAGGCATGCGTCCGAGGCAAAACATATCACCGCATCTGGGCGTGCCCGGAGTTATGCTGCTTTTTCAAGGGTAAGAGCGGGCTAGGTCCACATTTTCTTCTTCCACTGGCCCTTGGGCGTTGGGCTTGGTGCCCAGGTCAAATAGGTTGAGAGCTAACCATTGGTTCACCAGTTGTGCATCCACCAATCGCTACACTCACCTGGGGTTTGACCCCACGCTTTGGCATAGTGCCAGCCCCAAAGGTTGCATTATACTGGTCTTTGCCAGCAAAAGCACTCTGCCTCTCTCCTGTCATGGCTGTGCTGACCGGGCACTCTGCCTGGTGCATGCGAGTGAATCAGCTAGGCATTATGCCTGTCGGAGCCTTGTGTCACTTTTCCGGCATAGCGGTATCTTTCGTTGGGCTGACGTCGACTGGCGCGTCTCAAAAAGTTACTCGTGATGTCCATATTACCCTGACGCTTCGCCATCGTACCTGCTGAGTTGGAATATCCTCATCATCACAATATTTTAGTAGTCACGCTCAACTCAACATTTCTGTGTCGTTTATTTACCATCAAGAGAACCCCTGCGCAGATTCTTTGCTGCCACATAGACCACTGGCACCTCGAACAAGACATGGACAACGTAATACCTCTGGCCTCCTCCTTTGCAAACAGCTGACAGCAAACAAGATTCAACTAACAAGTGATAGCAGATTCTCGCCAACATACTGAAGAGGCTGGCCCCAGATATTGATATGCTCATCCACAGAGAGCTAGTGAGCATCTGGTACTGTTGCCATTGCCAATGCCAAGAGCGCAGCCCGACTCAAGAGTGCAGCTCGAGACACATTGATAGCGGATGCTCCGAAACACAGAATCCACCCCCGGACATATCAATGGAGCCACAACGCCCAATGTCTTCGAAACTATGAGGCACTTCTGGAACATTCAGATCAACATCTTGAACAGGCAGCGGCGCAATTTGTCCCGCTAGATGGCTAAACACGGGGTACGCATAGCATACATGTGTACAGGGTTACAGGGTGGTGTGCGCATCAGGGCTAGAACACGAATAACTTGGGCGGTGGATCTCTCTGTCTTAAAGAACTAGTCTCAGCCAGTATCCAGCTCGGTGTCCAGATATCCCGCCCTTCTCGTCTTCTCTGTCTTTTATCCCTTTATAAAATGGGAATTGCTACGGGGGCACCCTGGTTTTGCTCCGGGGGCACCCCCCCCCACCCCCCCCACATAACCCACTTAACAATTGCGCGCCAGCTGTGCCGGTCTGGCCCATTGCTCACCGCCTGGCTTTCTGCCATGTGCGCAACCCACAACGACTGCCATCACAACTGCCATCACCACTGCCCATTGCAAAAGCGATTCCAAAGCCAGTTTTTCCCATTCTACAGCCAAATCTCATGGCGAAATTACATCTCAATTGATTACGTAACACAAAAATCTGCTGCCCTGATTGGTCAGATCTGACCGGTCCTTCAGCCCTGGTGTTGAATGCCCAGCGACTACTTTAGTCTTCAATAATCTCAACTTGGCAATGACCAGAACCAGAGCTGCTTCAAGACCAGGTGAGGTGAGGTGGGGCGGCATTGTAACCCATATGATACCGACGCTCGCAGAACCCCATCATAGATAGCTCTCTGCCGTGTAGGCGAGAAATGCAGATACACACTTTTCCTCCAACTCCCCCCGCCCAAAAAAAAAAAAAAAAAAACCAAATCCCGCGTCGTCGTACAGATCGTCACTGCATCTTACTACTTACTACTTGGCAGAGCTCCTATTCTAATCATACTTTGAGCTTGTAGTGGCTCCGGGGATAACAGAGCTGAGATGAGTTGACAATATTGAACTTAGCGTGTTGTATCTTCAACGGTCCAGTCGGAAGTAAGCAGGCCGAGCCGAGTCTAGCTAAAACGACATCAATCAATCCCCCAGACCAGACCAGACCAAACCAACAACCACAAAAAGACGTTGTGAAAACTGTTTTAATTTTTCCTTCAAGTTTGAAACGGAGTAAAAAAAAATATGTGTACAAAGCCTACCTAGGTAAGGTACCCAGTTCCTACAACATAACGTGCATGATAAGCGAGTGAGCATTCTAAGCGAGTGAGCACTTTTCCACTGCTTTATCACATCTATCCTTAATTATATAACCACAACACTAGGAAATAGCAATAACTAAATTGGAAATAGATGAATCAGATGATTCTGCAACCTCCTTACATGTACGTGCATTATGACCAGGCTTGCCGCATACGCCACAACACTGAATCTTCGTACGAGACCCCCCTGCACCACCACAATTTTGACGTTCTTCCTAAGCCAGCTGCTCACCTACAGCCTTACCATCCAGTAAATCCCGTACATCTTGTACAGTAAGTGACCCTCCAAGCCGTATACGTGTTTTTTAACTCTCCGTCGCTTGCTAAATCCCTTATTGGCTTTACGTAGTACTGAGACCTCCGCGCGTAGAAGAGCCACCTCGTACATTACAACCATCGTACCTTTCGCTAATCGGTCTATAGTAGTTAATATCGAGGTTAAAGAGCTACCTTAGTAGTTGGATATCCGAGTTTTAATAAGCTCTGATTATAAGGTAGCTTCTCAAGGGTTATAGGGTGTTTGGGAGAGCCAAGGTAGTGCTGTACCTGGCCTTGAGGTTAGGGGTATTGGAATCCAAATATATATATCCAACTTAGATATCACCCTCTCTAGGTTATACGGTATAAGGCCGGCTCCAGTAAACCCCCCTTAGATATTATTTTCTGTGATGGAAGCAAAAAACGCCTCCTTAAACGTATAGAGAAATTCCAACTTGCTAATATATATAATGTTCATCCGCATTAACTACTTAATTTAACGGCTATACACCTTCTTTAAAGGCGCAAAACAATTAACATCTAATAGCTAAAGTAGATACGAGAAGTAGAGAGGTATATAGAGTGTAATGATGTTGTGTTCCTGGTAGTAAATCTCGAATTTTTCGGAGTAGTGGCTATCATAGCCGTTAAGAACTAATAGCCGGTATTTGCTTTTTGTATAAAATACTATGTGGAAATTAAAGTACCGAATCCAATCTATACCTTTTTTATTAGTAATCCAGCTATTATCGGTTAGTACAATACGCCAGGTCTCCGGGAGGTTGCACTCTTTATACTAGTTGGCGAAATAGTACTACCCAGCTAAGATAATAAATAATGGGATGGCCCAACCTAAGGCGTTCACCCTTTGGATAATTATTACCCACTCTTAATTACTAAGCTAGGCCTATTTAACCCTACTACTACGGCTATCCGAGGTAGTAACTACTATAATAGCGATAATAATACCCATCATAAAGCTAGTTTCGTTAAAGTTATATAAATCGTCGTCGAGGATACCGTACTTGACCTTAACGTTATATACAAGGGCAAACCACTCGCGAATAACCTTTAAATCTTCGTATTTAGCCCTCTGGTAGTTGTATTTACGTATAAAACGCGTCCGAAGTTCTGGTTGGCGCTTAACGAAGTTGTAAGCTTATCGTATACTAACAGGGGGCGCGTTACGTTCGCGTAGCAATTAATTGGCTATATCTTCTACGTAATAAAGCCGGGGATGGAATATACGTGTATATAGCTCAATTATATATTAAATAATCGTTTTCTCCTCTAAATCTGTAAGTTTGCGCGAATTAGCTGGTGTATCGCATCGTACAGGTTTGCCGTCGCGTCGTCGCGTTAAAGTCATACAATCAACTCCGTAGATCTTTATAGCAATATTAACCTTAAATATTACATCTCTTTCAAGAGCTTTGAGGGCCAAAACTATCATATTTTCTTTTAAAATAAAGGGCATGTTGGGTGGTGGAGAAAACTGAAGTCAATTCGAGGGGTGGTGTTATTGGTGGAAAAGTGCTCACTCGCTTAGAATGCTCACTCGCTTATCATGCACGTTAGTCTGGTGTGAACAAACCTAACCCACCCGCTCTCATCTCAATCACTCCCAGCCAAGCCACGCCACACAACCCAACTACCATCTCAACACATAAACACCCAACAAATCTCATCAAAACAACCACAGCCCCCAATTACAACTTTAAATGCGTTTCAACCTCATCCCCATCCTCCTCCCTGCTCTCGCCCTCGCCGCCGACTGCAACCGCGCCGACTTTCACAAACCCGGCTCCTACAGCTTATACATGCCCTTCCGCGGGGATTCCATAAACTGCCAGCTAGCCGAGAACAACAACAGCAACGCGGTCAAGGCGCTGCAGCAGCAGATGAATCTGTGCCATGGCAAAAGTCTCAACGTCGATGGGAATTTCGGTCCCAGAGCCAGAAGGGCCATGCAGGAGGTGCAGAGGTCAGTGGGGGCGGATGACGACGGGATTTTATGGACCTGAAACGAAGAGGAAGATGAATTTTGGCTTATATTTTAACTTGAATCCGAATGATAAGTTATGCAAGAAACTTTCGGATTGGTGAGGAGTGGGTTGGACAGGGGGTCCACAGGGGGTCAACGAGTCCGAGGTACCTAAACCTGAACATAAACTAATCAAGCCATCCAAGTCCCAGTCTGAACCAAAATACATCACTCAGTGCCCGCCCATGCAAAAGGAATCTATTTTTTTCTATACTGCCATGCAGATGGCCATACCGGACGTATGCTTGACATCCCTCGGAACGGAGATGATCGATTCAGCAAAAGTAACCAAACACCAACAGTGACTAAACGCCAATAGTGGACTCAAATATAGACAACTTATGATAGGAATGTGCAATACACCGTGACTGTCGTGAGTTAGACTAGAACCCTGATGGAAGATATATCGACTCACCACCCCTTATCAATGAGATTGCTCATGTATATATCCGTTGCATGGACTTCCTGCTTGGTTGCGTTCGGTGGCGTTACATCCGGGAGATGCTCTGTGTCCCTGTAGTCCTGCCCCAAACATGCGCGGATGGAATCCTTATCATCCGTGGCGGCAATGATCATCCGTGCAAGACAGGACTGGAGTGAGGGGAGAATTGGCCGACCCACCCCACGGCGTCATGACTCAGGAATCCTGAAGTATACGCATTCGACATCGGTGACTACGACACGTCTATCCTTTGTCGTTGTAATTGTCGTCCGAGTCGTCCGAGTCATCGTTGTGTTGGCTGATGCTCCCAACGAACAACTTGTAAATATTTCCAGAAATTGGGCCGGTATCGATGATATCACTAATCACGGTTAGCAAACCAGTGCCATTGAAACAGCATAACGAATCTTACCAAGAGGAACTTCCGTTCGGTTCATCATTAGACAAGGATTTCCCGAAATCATCCAGATACTTGAGATGCTGTTTGCCAAAAGGGTCATCGCCAAATTGAACAAAGGAGATCATGACGCGGGTCCGCCCAATGCGCTGTTCGAGGATCGTTTCGATGAGTCTTCTGACCGGATTCTCGACGCCGGCTGCCTTCTCAGCGTCATTTCCCCAGCACCCGTCGGTAAAAACCAAGACGCTCAAGTCACGCTTGGGACCTAGGCGACGCTTGAGGCGTGGGATGAGTATTTTATCAACGAACTTTTCAAAATGGTGCTCCATCAAATCGTGCCCAGTCTCGAACTGCTGTTTCTGTAGCTTCTTAGACAATTCTGACGTGTGCTTGTTGTTGAAGAGCTTGTCGGCGTTGGAACCAAAGACCAGCTCGACACCATTCTCGTCGACCTGTTTGGCAAAATAAGACATCAGGGCGAAAGCCTTTTCCACTTTAGTCTTATATACGGCCATGGTGTTGGAGTCATCGATGTAGAAAATGTGATCGCGGTTCTTTATGTCTCTTTGAAGAAATTCCATGTCCTTCAGTACGTCTGGGGAGATGGGAGTTTCGGAACGAATCCGCTTCTTGTAATTCCGGTACTGCTGGAGGTGCCTTAATCTAAGATCTGGTTTCTTTGGCGCTGAAGAGGTGGAAGTTCTGCGGCTCACAGGCCCATTCAACTCGGGAACTTCCAGCAGATGATTCTCCGTCGTCCCTGCCGGGTCTTGCGAAACAGGTGTTCTAGGTGGCACATCTTCGCTGGCGGGCAACTCAACCGTGGAGTTGCACGCCGCTCCCGTCACTAGAGGGCTAGGACCCGGTCTTCCTCTCGCCAGTGGGTCGCAGGAGGATGGACAAACGACCTGCCCGTTGGCTTCTTGGACCCCATCCAATGTCTGAGCAGACTCAGGGCGATAGGGCGTCGAGAAAATGCTCGACGGAGAAGATACTGGGGACGTGACACCCACGGAGCTTTCGTCTGACATTGATCGGTAGTGCCCTTTCATGCCACAGGCAGTGTGACCCTGCCACGAGGCAATTGGTGTCGCTGGAGGGATGGAATCTTGTGGGGACGATGGACTGGACCGAATGGGCGAGATCGGGCAAATCAAGCCGGGATGATCAGCACACATGAGCCTTTTAGCTTCCTGGTATATATTGTCAAAGTGCTTGACGAGCGTGATGGCGGTATTTCGGCCCTCCTCGACCAGCATGCGTTCTTCCACGAGGTCGATCATCTTGGGCGTGATCTGGTCATCAGTTGGCAGTTCCGCGCGAACTTTTTGATGGATTTGGCTAACTTCGGGCAGCGGCCCCACGCCGTTGTGGAAGCAACCAGCATATCCGCTACCCTCGAAGGCTTCGATCTGGTCCGTGGCTTGTTTGCGGAACTTAAAGTATTCGAGAATGCCACCGTAACCGGAGACAACCCATGTGAAGACCTCGGAGGTGATCGCACCAAATGAAAAGATATCGGCGGGGAAATCGATTCGATTCGTTCCGCGTGACGTAAAATCGTTGTGGTGACATGCTTCGGGGGCGCCTGGGAAAGAGCGATTAGCTATTCGTTGTCTTTGTACCCGGGGGGGGGGGGAGGTAGCGTCAGGAAAGGGGAACAAACAGTATTGCTGATTGCCATGACGGTCAAGGCCGCGCTTGTCTTTTCCATCAGCGTCCACATGCCGGAAGTCGCTACAGCCAAAGTCGGTAATCACGGGGATAAAGTCATATTTGTTCCCGGACGGACCCATTTTCAGCAGCAGGTTTTCCGGCTTGAGATCCCCATGCACCCTTCAACATATTGTCAGATACAGAGACAAGAACAAGCAATGGTGCAAAAGCAACTAACCCACGAAATTCCACTTCAGCAGCTGACTGTGCGATTTGGTGAATGCCATGAAGGCCCTGGAGATACCCCCAATAGCTCTTCCAGAATCGCAGGCGATCGCTGGGTGTCCGGGGGGGCGCAGTGTGTTCAAGGTAGCTAAGCAAGTTGCTCCCGTCAACATATTCGAGGAGTAAGCATCGGCAGTTGTTCTGGATGAAGGATCCGTAAAACCCGATGACGTTTGGGGACGGGTAGATGCGGAAGTGGGTAAAGGCGGCAACCTCGTTCCTGTGGGAGCTTTCGGATGACTGCACTTTGAGCACGAATGTGTCTTGGACCGGATTATCATCGGCATCCTGCAGTACCCCTGTATTAGCGGGCCGTCTGAAAGGGAGCGATCAAGCGGCGAAGCTCGAACCTTATCCACAAGCTTATTATATGCTGGGTCCAATCGAATCTTGTACACAACGGCTCCCCCCTGTTCTCCATTTCGTAGTGTGTTGAGTTCGGTGATAGGTAGGATTTGATCGGGCGAGATGATGCGGTCGTGGAGATCGTCACGGTCGAAGGTAAGCGGGAAAAAACGATACTGATGTTTTTGGATACACTCGAAAATTTGTTGGGCAATGGGGGCGTGGCGGGGCCATTCGGCAGGCATCTGAGACAGTGGGAAGAAGCGATCGCTGATGGCAGGGGCTAAAAAGTAATCCTTGAAGAATTCCAGGAGGTCACAGAACGCTAGCAGTGAGAAGACCCCGACGTAATTCGATCTCAGTGCTGTTGGATCGGTTGGCGATGGCTGTGGCAACTGGACCTTCAGGATTCGGGTTTGGGTCCAGTACTGGAGTTGGGCATTGCGCGACAGGTAGGGGCGCGGGTCCCCAGCGACATTGAAGCCGGGCGACTGATGTGCACCGAAGTACAAGTTGAACTCATGCTTGGGCCCGACGCTGGTACGCGAATGTCGATTCAGAGCCGCCATCCGATCGGCCGTGACTGGATCGAATGCGTGCGGGGCCGCCGTGATGCTCATTGCTGCCCAAGCTCCAGGGTGGGTCGGATTGGCGAACGATTCAACGGCCAGCGGCCTAGTAGGTTGTGGGGCGAATGACGACTGGTCGCCCTGTTAAGGTGTATGGAGGTTGTAAATCATGGTTAGAAGGGTTAACCCGCGAAACTAGAACGCAACGCCTGACCAAGTCGCGGTAGAGTTGGCCGTCGCAGTCATAAATAAAGGTCGTGAACAAACTGAGTGGCGAAACTCGACAGAAAGTGGGGTTTGGACGGACGCCTTTTCCATCGAGATCTGGGCCGCCCACTGGAGCCATACGTTGTTTAGTCATCCATAGTTATCTGCCTTGTGGGCGGCCTGCGGAAGCCGGGGTGGGGAGCCTGTGGTTCGCGGTTCGCACAGCCCTGGCGACCACGGCTACACCCGCCCTGACCAGAATGACCCGCAGAGAGAAAGGCCCAGACTTCTCGGGCTCAGGCGCCCAGGCGCCTATCAGTGCCATTTCCGCCGGGTTGGGGCGCCCATCGCATTATCATTGGATATTCAAGCGTTCGGTCGGAATCGGGCATAGGCAAATGTGGAGGGGAAGTGCTCGTGTCAAGAGGGCTTTTCTGCTGAAGAGGCCATGACGTCACAGCGGCACGCGACAGCCCAAACAGAAGCAGGCACCAAAATCGCGATAAAGACTTTTTGTATTACGGAGTGAGGCTTCGCAATTGCGGCTGGATTGCGGTAGTAGCAAAGTGAACTGGGTGTCACAATCTGGAGTCGGACGATTGCTGCTGCAGAACGTTTAGCAGGCGGGTGCTTGCATATGAGCCCAGACCCCCACGCCCGAATTTGATGATGAGATTCACGAAAACTGAAGTGGCCTGGCATTACTGAACCTTTTCCCGCAAATTTAGTTAGTTACCGCCCCCCTTTTCTCTTCCTTTTGCCCCCCTCTGCATCCGACATCGTCAAATGGCTATTCATGGGTACCTACCCGGGTTGCGGAAAAATGTCACTTTGACGGAGAGGGAAGAGGACGGAACTGAGTGTCGCGAGATAAATCTGGAGTTGTTGTTGTTGGGAGAGAAAGAGATAAAAAAAAAGATTTGTTGCTTTGTATCGAAGGCGGGTATATCGAGCCAGTAGAAGCACGTTAAAACAGCTCCATCCTTTTCCACGGACAATCCTCAAACAGGCAAGGACCATCATAGAATCTGAACCGGCCAATAGCCAGTTTAATATGATCATACGGTGTATAATCATCAGGTCGCGGGGGTCTTGAATCCCCTCCAACACCCGGTGTGTGACGTGCAGCAGCATCTCCTAGGCATAGCTCAACAACCAACCCAATCCATTTCGCATTGCCGAACAAATCCAGCTCCGGGGAGAAATCGACGAGCAGGCATTCCACAGTTTTTGAAACGTGGCCGTCCTGATAATCCTGGGTTTCCTCGACGGGAAGGGCGGATGGCTCAGAAAGAAGGACCCAGGGCGCAAGGTTGTCCGGGTAGAATGTGGCAGCGTGTTTTCCGGTAACTGGGTCTTGGATGCATGGTTCTTTCGTGAGGAGACCCAGCTCCAAGATGGCGCTCGGTAGTTGCAGTTTAGCTGTATTTGTTTCAGGCTCTGAACGAACCGCATCTCAACGTACCATACCAGGCCACGGTGGAGATCGTGTTGGAGAAGGCCAGCGAGGTAGCCGTCTTGCGAACCGCCCAGGAGCCAGTTGGCAATACCAGACAGCACTAGGAGTTTTGTCTCCGGGCTCAGTGAGCGATCTCTGCGAATACTCACAGACGATGTGGTACCACATCCTTTCGGGGCTCACATCAGCACCAGCTTTCACTACTATTATTAGTACTAGTGCTGGAGTTGGTACTACGGGTGAAGCGATAAAGCGCTCCTTAGAATAGGCCCGCGAGGTCCTTTTAGGTAATGGATTAATTGGGTTTTCGTTAGATTCCGTAAGTCAAGCGGGAGCGGATTGATAATTCTGGATAACTCGGCGTCGGGTTGGAGTACACTTAAGGGCTGGCCGAGATCGAGGGTGCGGGGGCGGCTGAATCACTTGGGACTTGGTTCCCTTAACAATGCCGCCAGCCTTGGAGATCGCCGAATTGGCAGGCCTGACTGATTCTTTGCCGCCGTCTGTCCCTTGGCCATTCCTCTTGCCTCCTGCTTCGGGCCCTCGTCGTCGTCGTCGTCGTCGTCACCGTCATTGTCGTCCAGGTACATACCCGTGACCAGGAGCGTGCGCGAGCGGTCAAGAGCGACGGTAGCTGGGCGCACCCAATCGACGACGGCACGGCCGGCACGGACAGCATCACGGCGCAGAAACTTCCAGGGGGCCATCTGCTGGTTGAGCATGTCCTGCACCTCCTCTGCGGCCGGCATGGGCATGTGATCGGGAAAGGCAAAGGCCTGCAGGGCGCTGGAGTGGTCCAGGAAGTGGCCGGGGTCGGCGCGACAGCGTGCGAGCCAGTCGGCTAGGACTGCACGGTACTCGTCGGCAGGATGGTCGAGGAGGGCGTCGGGGTGTGCGATCCACGGCTGGCGGAGGAGGGCGTTGGTTCCCCTGCCGTTCAAGAGGTCGATGTAGCGGCGATCGGTCGACCACTCGGCAGCGTCTGCTGCGCTGCGCGTGACGAGGTCGTTTACCAGCACGATGACGGAAGCGACATCGTGGTTGGCCAGCATGGCTAGGTCGTCTGGCTCCTCTTCTTCCATGTCCCTCGCCAGCCGGGGGGAGGTACCTGGCGGGGCGTCTGCTCTCGTGAATAACGTAGAGACCGCCGGGGCCTCTGTCCTCGTAAACGACGGGGAGGCCGTCGGTGGCGGAGGGGGATGACGTGCAGGTGCCCCGACAGCCGGGCCAGCCACTGCACCTCCAGCCACACCCTACGGATGCCGTCCGTGTCCGAGTAGTGTTTGAAGACGAGCCTTTCCGAGCGGCTCGACACGGCGTCCACCCAGGGCGCGAGGCGGCCCAGCTCCACCAGCTGGTCGCGCGTGACCGTCTCCACCTTCCGAGGCAGCCCGTAGCTGTCAGGGCGTGCGTAGTGCACGTAGGGTGTGGCGTCGTCGTCCGTGTCTCTCGAGACGGACAGGATGGCGCCGCCGAATGTCATGGTGACGGCCGTGACATCGGGCCCTAGCTTTCCGCTGTCGATACCTGCCCCGAGAGCCGAGTGGATAGGCGCCCAACCTTGCACAGCGTTAGGCCCATCCCACATGATATGGGACTTGGCCCGGTCGACGCCAACAACAGTCACGCCGAGCCACCTTCTAGTGTCGCCATCGTAAATGGTGAGCTGCACATTGTAGGTACCGTCGAGGGTGACGAGCCCATAATCCAGGTCTGCGAAGCCAAAAAAGCGAAAATCGGCCTGGTCCATGTTGTTATGTTGGATATGTCTGCATGTGCGTTGTTGGATGTAGTTGGATGTGAGTTGATGTATGTTGTTGGGAGGAGGAAATGGCAGAGGGAGGAGGAACTTGGGCGGCAGAGGGAAGACGGGAGCCCCGGACAGAAAAGTATAAAGGAAAGGAGAGAGATCTTTGTGCTGCCGAGCGCGAGAGCCAAGCGAGTGAAGCAACAAAGAGCGCGGTGAACCCCATAGTTCCCCCCCCCCCCCCGCCGGGGGCAACGCGCTAAATGAAAAGGGGTACCTTTGATAAAATGCTCTTTGTTAAAGCCACCAACTGGAAATATCCTCATTTTTTGGAAAGTTCTCATTTTTGGAAACCTCCTCAGTTGCTTACCGCCATCACAGGCTTCTCTCACCGCAACAGCAGCGGGGCGCCGCACGATTTCTAGCTTCGGTGGGGTGGGCGGACTGGCAGAACTGTGGGAGACATGGTGCAAGGAACAGTTGACTCCTTTTTGGTCAACCATGTCTTGTTGAAGCACGTAGCCAACAGCCAGTTTAGCAACTTGGATGGAAAATGATGCCCAAACGCCAGTCAGCAACTTGGATGGAGAAAGCCAAGTTTAGCCCCCGCCAGATCTCGGATGCAACCGTCTCGCTGCATTGCTTCACGCAACCCATCTCAGCCTCCCGATTGGGCACGGCGGCGCCCTGCCCTCTATGACGCAAGAAGAAGCATGGCAGCTACCTGGAGAGCAGCACAGTGACCATCTCCACCGCAGCATCCAGCTTCATGGCTTGTTTTGGTGCCACATCAGGCTCCTTTGGGGATGGTGTGATCATCTGGGTGCTGGATTGCTGCAGGTAGATGAAGCATGAGACAGCAACCGAGCTGTCGGAACAGCCACGATGCATGTCCGCGTAGGGGGAGAAATGCCCGTGTGCAAGGTCTGGATGCGCGCCGGATCAAACAGGTTTTCTCCCAAGCCAATGACAAGTCCACGGGTAGGAACAGGCGCTAAAGAGTTTGGACGCTCAGCCATCCTCCCGCTTGGGGGTTCCCCTGAGTGCACGCCGTTCCGCGCACGTGACAGATTGTCTCCCTCTTCACAAATTTCTCGCTTCTCCTCTCCCCGTTTTCTCTTGGCTGCAATGGCGAATGTTCGCTCTTAGGTGTCGAGGGGAAGGGGGATCCCCGCAGCCCTATGGGCGCTATCTCTGGGGTCATCTCTGCAGAAGCAGAGTGCAGGTTACCCCACAATGGTGGGCAGGTTGCCCAGGGACCCTTCAACCTGGCCAATGACATGGCGTAACCGTTTCTTTCCAGGCGGCCTCCAGGGGGTCGTTTGCCTTGCAGGCCACCGAAAGGAAGGAGCGTTTCTGTTTCGCGCACCGCCCCATCGTCTCCGCAGCCTCCGTCAGACGCGCTTCCTGTCTGCCCGATTGGCCTGGCTGCGGTGAGCGATTGGCCCCGCAAATTGCCCTCATTTGGCCGTTAACTGAGGGGTTTTCTCTCTTCAGCTTCGGCTCAACACCCCACTTCTCGTGATATCTCCAAGACAGCTTTCCTGAACAAGCGCTTTTGCGCAACCTCAGGCTTCATATTCGAGCCAAAATCCTCAACCAAAGGCGATGAACATGAATTATCTTCTTCATGCTGTGGGGTGAGCACACCAGCAGACTGATCCTTGTCCTTCCTTATCCCCAGAACGCGCCGATGACAATTACAGGATGGAAGAAAGATCATGTGGCCATTTCACTGGCGTAACAAGTATGGCCCCGGCCGACGGCCATGGCGCTCGAAGCCCGCACAGTCCGCGCAGCCTGCGGGAGAACCCGCCTCCGTAACGTCTCACTCCAGCGCCAGCACCAGCACCAACAGCAATGCTATTCGCACCGAGGATGCTCGCGCCGGGGATGCTCGCGCCGGGGATGCTCGCGCCGAGGATGACCGCCCCGATCAGTCACTTTGGGACCGCGCGTACAATTCCCTCAAGGCTTGCGAGAGGCGACTTGTGGAGGAATACGAAATCCTGCTCTCTGAAGAACTCGGGGACCCGACGGGCGAGGTGGTCACCCAGGTCGGAGATGCTTCGTGTGAGATCAATCGGCCACGCCAGGAACAACTCCACATCATCATCGACCAAAGTTTGCAGCAGCTGAGCAAGAGAACAACATATACCGTCGCCGGCCATGAATTCGTTGTGCGCGAGCAAATCTCTCGGGCGTCCGAACTTGTGCTTTGGGCGAAAGATTGGATCGGTAAAGCTGCCAGTGCCTCTCCGGAAGCTTCAATCGCATGGGCCGGTGTCTCTGTCATACTCCCGCTTCTTACCAACCCTGTTACCGCAGAGGAGGCGAACCGCGATGGCTTCGCGTATGTGACGACCCGTATGCGCTACTATGCGGCGTTCGAGACCAAGTTGTTACACGGTCTGGGAGAAAACGACGGCGTTGATGACGACACTATGGTGGAGATCGCGACCCATATCGTGGAGCTTTACCAATATATCCTCGACTTCCAGATCCGCAGCGTGCTTCGCTTCCACCAAGGCCGACTCAAGAGACTCGGCAGGGATGCTGTGCGGCTCGATGACTGGGAAACAAAACTGAACAAGATCAAAGACCTTGAAGCTGTTGTCAACCGCGCCCTGGAGGTGGTGAATGCGTTTGCCTCGAGGCAAGAGTTGGAATCACTCGAAACAACAAGCCGGCAATCTCTCATCCATATGGGCCGGTTACTCTCTGCCAATGAAGAGCAGCTGGAAATCGCCAAGAAACAACTGCAAATTCAGGAGCTCACAGCGCAACAGAGCCTATCTGAGAAGGAGCAGAAATGTCATCAGTTATTTCGACTCATCGAGCGTAACAAAGACGTCTCATACGAGTGGTACAAGAACCGTGTCGACGATCGAGTGGAAGGCACTTGCCAGTGGTTTCTCAAGCATGAGCATTTCATTCGATGGTCGAAGCAAGAGTCAGGACCTCTGCTGGTATCTGCAGACCCTGGATGCGGGAAATCCGTCCTGGCGAAGCATTTGATTGACCAGGTTCTGCCGAACATCAAACCAACCGCCTCGGTATGCTATTTCTTCTTCAAGGATCGGGATCAAAACACTGCCAGACAGGCCCTTTGTGCACTGTTGCATCAGCTGTTTCTCTGCAAACCGCATCTCATTCGACACGCAATGCCTAGCTTCACTAGCGATGGCACGGCCTTGGCGAGCAATACAATGTCGATGTGGGCAATCTTGGAGTCCGCTATACGGGATCCGGAGGCTGGCTCGGTGGTATTCGTGTTGGACGCGCTGGATGAGTGTCGCAAGTCGGATTTTCTGAACCTGATCGGCATGTTGAAGCGGCTTCACCAAGACAATGACGAGGACTCAGAAGTAAAGACACTTTTGACCTGTCGCCCTTATGACCATATTCTCTCCGAGTTTCAAGAACTCCTCTCCGAGTTCCCTTATATTCGGATACCAGGAGAAGAAGAGTCCGAGACTATCAGTAGCGAGGTGGATCTGGTCATCAAGCACAGGGTCAGACAGCTGGCAGTGGAGAAGCGACTCGCTCAACCGGTCGAGGAGCACCTGTTACAACACTTGCGGGGAATTCCCCATCGAACTTATCTGTGGGTGTACCTGGTGTTTGAACATTTAAAGACCACAGACTTTAAGAGGACAGTCAAAGGAGTTGAGTTTACCATGGGATCACTTCCAGAGACCGTCAACCAAGCATACGAGAAAATGCTGAATAGGTCCGGCGAGAACGAAAGACCCATGGTTCGGAAAGCGATTAGCATTATTCTTGCTGCGTACAGGCCGTTGACGCTTTCTGAAATGAACGTAGCTATGAGCGTCGAGGAAGCGCTGGAAAGCATCGACGACCTCGACCTTGAAGAAGAGCATCACTTCCTAGCTCGGTTGAGATCCTGGTGCGGACTGTTCATCTCCGTTTACCAGGGGAAGATTTACTTTCTTCATCAGTCGGCCCGAGAGTTTCTCCTGACGGCTAACGTTCTTCCATCCGCAAAGCGCACTCATCCCCACCGCTGGCGACACTCCATAACCCCCCACAGTGCTCACAGAGTGCTCGCCGGAGCATGTATAACCTATCTCAGAATTCACGAACCGATGACCACTACTCACGGGCTTGATGGAAGTCAGGATCGGTGCACCGCATTGCTGGCTTACTCGGCCGAGAATTCCATGAAACACTTCAGCGACGCCGCGGTTGATCGTGACGACCACCTGGTCGACACCGCTATGAAGTTGTACCAAGAAGGCTCGAAAATCAGGTCGACATGGCGCAAAAACTTCAAACACGCGTCTAAATACCTAGATCTCACCGCTCTCGGCATGGCAACCCTCTTTGGACACACCTCGATCGTCGAACGCCTGCTAGTTGGCGGGGCTGATCCCAAAGCTCCAGAACGGTCAGCTATCGAACCACATCCACTTCACGTTGCAGCCAACCATGGGCGAGCCGCCATAGTCAAGCTCCTGCTTGACAGAGGCGTCGAGGTCGACGAGACGGCACTCCACTATGCTATAAGGGCTGGTGGAGAGCAGACGTTTCAACTCATGCTCGATAGGCTTCGTGATGTGGAGGCCGCGGCCTCTTGTCTTGACAACCTCCTCGGACGAAGCGCGGAAGAAGGACATTCGACACTCGTCAAGCTCGTTTTGGAGAAGGGTAGCAATGTCAATACCAGACTTCGAGATGGCCAAACCCCTCTCCACCTAGCCGTCTTATCGGCACACAAGGCTGCAGCTGAACAGCTGCTGAATCATGGCGCAGACATTGAGGCAAAAAATGACACGGGCAACACGCCGCTTCTCTGCGCTATAAGTCGAAATTACCATGGCATGTCTGGAAGATGCGAGGAGGTCGTTCAGCTTCTACTCGACCGGGGCGCGGCAACCGAAACGAGAAATGGCGAACAAGGATGGACAGCTCTGTCCCTAGCCGCGGCGCTGGGACATGTAGGAACTATCCAGCTTCTTTTACACTATGATGCCGATATAGAAGGAAAAGGGTTGAATGACCAGACACCTCTCGCATGCGCATCCAGCGTGGACTACAAGGTTGCCGAGGTTCTTCTAACAGCAGGCGCCAACGTCGAAGCGAGGGATGCGATTGGCCGAACACCACTACATTCCGCAGTTGACGCTTGGAAAGTTAATGTGGTGGAACTGCTGCTCGACCACGGCGCCAACACCGAGGCAAAGGACGAGAAGGGTCAGACACCGCTGCATCTGGCCGCAGAGGCTGGAGAAGCTGATGTTGTCGAGCTGTTGCTTGAGAGAGGAGCTGATAGGGAGGCTAAGGATTTGTGCGGAGAGACTCCACTTGATTTGGCTGAAAAGGAGGCTTCCTGCTTTGCCGACCACCCTGAAGAAGGGCTCGCTCAGGTTATCAGCTTGCTTCGTGATGAAGAAGTCGAGGTCGAGGGTGTTTATGAGGTGGAGGCGGGAGAGTCCACACTGGCTGAGCGCAAGGAACTCGTGTCTAGTGTTTGTTAGATATGTAGTCTGAAAATTGATAACTGTACTCATTCTCGCTCTACCGAATCTGCTGTAGATGCCATCAGTCCCTTTGTGACTAAAATTCCAACCCTATCGCTGAACATGGAACCCACAAACCAGGGCAGTATCTCGAGCCTGTCTTGTTCTGGTTTCTCGCAGCCTGAGCACCCAAGTGTAGTGAACTGCACACTAAGGCCCATGCTCAGGTTTGTCAAGCGCAGTCTCATACGGAGGTGGCAGCTCCCCTGCCCCAGTCTCCGCCTCGGAACCCCCATCAACGCCGTCAACGCCATCAACAGCTTGAACAGCACCGCTGACCGTCATGCACGAGGCATAGTATTCTGTAATGAGAGGTAAAATCCTACTCTCGGCCCCGGCGCTCATTGAATAGCGGACTTTTTTGTTTCCGCCGTAAACGAGGAAGAAATGCTCGGGGTGGTAGCGAGATAGGGCAAGTTGCTGTTTTTTTTTCTTTTTCTCAGCAAAGCGAAGCGAAGGAAAGTGAAGCAAAGCAACATGTGCGACAAGAAGCTATCCTAGGTAAGGTACCTAGGTAAGGTAGGAAAGGTAGGTAAGGTAGGTACCTAGGTATGGTGAAGTAGGGGATGTGAATAAAACGCACCTGGATATCCCCCACCCCAGCTTCCAAGATCCGCAGCAACTCGGTATACCGCCCCGCCAAGTCATACCCGTAGTTCCCATTGGCATATTGTAGAAACCAAGCGCCGCCCTGGCCGAGGACAACATCCCTAATGGGCTTTTTTGAATCTGCAGCAATGTCCAGTGCGGCTGCAAGACTTGCAGGAAGCGACGGCGAGGTCTTGGAGGAGGAATAGAACGCCACACCCCCCTTTACGACGACGTAAGAACGGTTGTTGCTGTTCCTGTCAGGGGGGCCACCAATGGAGATGCGCTCGTCAGAGGGATGAGATACCCCGTCCTTAGAAAATAGGATCTTGGCGATCTCGTAAAGGTGTGAGTTTTGGGGGTAGTCTGTTTCCACTCAATCGTCAGCGCCATTTTCTTTCAGACTCTTGTCGGGTATGATACAGACATTGATATCAGTTATACAGGGGTAGGTAAGTACATACTAATAGATCGCCACATAGTACCCGTTTCCTTGTTGAGATAAATCGCCGCGTATTCATTCTCGCCAGGTCCCAATGTCAACGAATAGGGACAACCCAATCGCCTGATCACGGTGCTGGAAAAGGCCGGACTAACGCCCCGGCCGACTACTCTGGTAGAACAAAAAAAGACGAAGGAATCATCTGGCCCGAAGGCGAACAGCATCACGGGTGGGGTCATGGCCGAGTTCAATGAACTGGACTTTGCTGTTCCTGATTCCGTGTAATGAAAATGGGATGGGGTGAATACAAGTACTTGAATTGATGCCCGGTGGGCTGCGACACGCTTATAGTACACACACGCAAGGCTCTTGATTCTGAGGTTTGGTGTTCGGTGTTCCCAACTGGGTGACCGAGCCGCGTCGGTATATGTTTTATGTTTAGGCGGTGCAACATTGCCCCGATCTCGATTTTTGGAGCATATTCCCCACCAAGGTGCTGGATTACACGCCGCCCTGTCGTGACCTACCTACTTTTATTCCTTAGGCAGCTATACTAGTACAACAAAGAGTTTTTTTTTTTTTTTTTTTTTTTGTGAAAAAGTTGAG
>Ga0247765_1000563_pt1 | contig 27523 bp, 33 predicted proteins | sample UWRJL106311C6_FD_179949 | JGI IMG/M metagenome (GOLD analysis project Ga0247765, IMG submission 179949) | Plant litter microbial communities from Arlington Agricultural Research Station in Wisconsin, United States - UWRJ-L106-311C-6 | ecosystem: Environmental > Terrestrial > Plant litter >...
CTAGCTTCGTACGAAGTAGTTTCCATTATTGGTTGTGGAAAGAAATGGTGTTTTGTGCAGAAGAGGCGCGTCGCGTCGGAAAGTGGCTGACTCGCTTGTCTGGCTGACTCGCTTATCACGCACGTTACAATATCTAACCGATAACGCCTCTCTGATCTCTCGAGCGCGGTAATTTTTTTTTCTCCTCTTCCTAATGAACTGAGCTGAACTGAACTGACACGACAACAAAAGGTATGCACTACAAGAAAACGCATCCCCCATTCTAAAGTTCACACTCTTGCCCTCTACACCCGTATACCTCGTCACCGGCGCGACACAAGTGCAAACCCTCTTCCGCAACCAGGGTTCTCAAAAAGCCCCGGATTTCAGCTCCGACAAGTTTCTCCTCATGGTCATGGCGGGGGTCATGTGTTTTTCTCGAGACGATTTGGCGAAATTCGCGGCCGACAAAACCGGTCGTTCTCTTGTTCCTTCTTCCCTCGCAGAGACAGAAAAAAGTGCAGGAGTGAAAAGAGAGGGAGGGGAGGGAAAAAGGTATTGGTTGGAATTCCACCAAAACAACGCAAAGAATTTGTCGCTCGCAAAAAACACGTCGGCTCTCACTGCGCGGTTTTATAAATTCTTCCAGGAGCGCGTGGAAATCCTCTGTCCGTCACCACCGCCACCTCCAACACCTATCGTGGACGAGACTGTCGTGGACGGAGAGGGAGGAGAATGGAGCGTGGTTTGTCTCTTCCAATTCATGCGTCACCACATGGCCGGCGCGGCCATCACCGCGTTGGCTGGAACAAAGTTCCTATCTCAAGGAAAAGGCGAGAGCGACGTATTGGGTGCATTTTGGGATTACGATCGCGCTACGGTGAGGCTACTATGGCCGTTGCCGAAATGGCTCGACCCAGAGCCGTGGAGAAGTCGCGAGAGGTTTCATCAGATGGCGGTAAAGTGGCTGCGAGAAGAGTTTGATCCAGTTGCTTTTTCCAAAGGGGAGACAGACAGGGATGAAGAAGAGGATTGGCATCCAGTCATGGGACTAAGATTTATGGAAAACTACCTGCGATGGGGGAGGGATATTGGACTTAGCGTGGAGACGAGGGCAGGCTACTTTATTGGATTTCTACTAGGGTGAGTTCTTTTCCCCCCAACTGAGACATCTCAAGAACCTTGATACTAACAAACAGGCAGACTCAACGCAAACAGCATCGCCACCGCCGCGTGGGCCCTATTCGAACTAGTCCAGGACCCTCTTCTCTGGAAAGCCGTACGCGACGAAGCCGAGCCTGCGTTCGCGACAAACGAGGACGGCGAACGCACACTTGACATTCCAAAACTTCTCAGCTTACCGCTCTTACAATCTGTTTACGTTGAAACCCTGAGAATACATATTGCCGCCAACATCACGCGCGAGGTCGTCAGTGACACCGCAAGCGTGGGTGGGTATCGAGTGCCCAAGCATGCATTGATCCAAGCGCCGACTCTACTCGCCCACTTCAACGACCAAGTCTGGGCGGCCGAGGGCCATCCGGCGTCGGAGTTTTGGGCATACCGACATGTTCGGTATCACAAGGAGAGTGGTGAGATGGAATTTGCCATGGCGGGGGGGCCGAATGACTTTTTTCCTTACGGTAAGTTCAAAGAAAAAAAAAAAGAAAAAAAAAAGAAAAAAGAAAGAAAGATGAAAGAGAAAAGTTTACCAGATGATCGCTGCTAATCGAATATTCTATGGGGACAGGTGGCGGCATATCCATGTGTCCCGGCCGGCACTTTGCCAAGCAGGAAATCCTCGCCACGCTCGCCATTATGGTGACGACGTTTGACATGGAAATGGTGGAGTGGGTTCAAGTTACCCTGGATGGAAAGTCAAAAAGTTCGGATCGGCCAGCGAGAGATAATCTAAAGTACTGCGGGGCCGCAGCGCTGCCTCCGGATAGGGACATGCGAGTCCGATGGCGACGGCGGGTTTGAGCAACCTACCACCTACGTACCTACCCTGTTGAAACACCAGATAAGTCACCAGAAGAGGAGTCGGACTTAGGTTATGCGTTCTTTTTGTTTCATTGTCTTTCATGTTAGCCAAAGCGAGTACCTTATCTACCCAAGTATCGAGAACCACCTTCACGCCTCTCAAAGCCCCCCTTGCACGTAAGAAACCTCTCAAGACCTCAGGGAGAAGCATAGACCCAGGACAAGATTGCAGAACTCAGACAACAAATTCAGTGTCCAAATCCTCCGGCCACCTTGGCTGGTCCACGCCGTTCGGTCTCGTTCCCACATTGTAACCCGGCTCGACTTCGCCTCCTGGAAATTGTAGTACCGGTGCCACAATGCGCATTGTTTTCCCCATCAACTTGGGCTGCTCGTCAGTGAAGAAGCGCGGCTGGAAAAGCCTCGCTGCTATTTCGACATCATCTCGCAAACCCCCGACAACACGAGGAAGGGTGTGGAACATGTGGTGATAATGGCGAAAGTCATGACCGAAACGTGTTCGCAGTTCTTGCCACACTTCAGGTGGATATGTCCCGCATGTGCTGGCTAGCCATTGGTTGTAGTAGTTGAGAGCGGTCTATTTTTTGTTGGTTTTTGTGACAAGGTGAGGCTTGGAGAACAGACGAGACGAGAAAAACAAACCTTGACTACATAGGACCCGCCATGCTCGGCTCTGCGGATTAACGCGGTCAAGACTCCCACGATGCCAGCAACTCCGGTGCTAATAAAAATCGTCAGCGTCAATGATGTAGTTGTCAGTATGACTTGACTCACCAATAATCCGAGTTTGGAAAAACCGGCGTAATCGGCTCATCCCTGCCCATGGCGCGACCAAATTCCCACGAGATGCCCACGCACTAGAATATTACCATGTCAGCCACGCTCCACTCCAATTGATCCCATAAATGTAAGAGACAAAGAAGGAGAAGGGGAGAGGAAAACTCACAGCATCGCTAATCTGCTGCCACCCCGGCCTGTCCAGCCACTCTCCCTTCCAGCCGTAACAATTCTCCTCGACCAAAACCAACCCTCTCTCTCTGTCGCCACAAATTTCTAGTATTCGTTCTTCTCCAAAACCAAACTTATCCAGCACTCCCGGACGGTAGCCCAACACCACCACGTCTGCTGTCTCTATCAGCCCTCGTAGCGTTTCCCTCCCCTGGGTTTCCCGTAAATCAATTTCACAATTCCATTTCCCCCAGTTCAAATCCGGCAAGAGTCCCACCATATCCGGTAAATGCGCTGCCGTAACACGCATTATGCTAGCGCCCAGTTCGGCGAGACCGCGTGCGATGGTGGGGCCGGCGATAATGCGCGTGAGATCTACGACGCGAAGGCCAGCCAGGGGTCGACGCGGGGAGGTTTTTTCAGTGGATTCCCACCAGGTCGGCGTCTGGTTCGGGAAAACGTGTGGCGTGATGGTATATAACCCGGTAGAGGCGTTAGCTTGGCCATGTGCCGTGGCGAGGTACTCAGCATAGGTGAAACACGTGGTGCCGGGTTGGCGGGAGGTAGTAGCCAAGGCGTCGAGGTCGGATGCGGTAAGAGAAAGGGAGGTGATGGCGGATTGGATGGGGGCGATGGCTTCGTCCAGGGTGGTAGCAGGGAGATGAGGGGGGAGGTTGAGGAAGGAAAGGGTGGGTGTAGGGTTGAGAGAGCCGTGGAGGTGGAAGAATTTGTTGTCGACAGTGCGATAGATGTTGGTGGCGGCGATGCGGTAAGGGGTGGCGAGGCTTTGGTGCATGTCGCGGTTAGGGAAGAGAGAGGTGAACTTCTGGTAGCCTTCCGGGGTCATAGTGGAGCTGGCAGTAAGGGGAGCGCCGTCTGGGTCGAGGGTCCAAAGGAGGCTGGACATGATAAAAAGTTGGGCGTGGTCGCTGTGACGTGTTAAAACACCTTCCCACCGACAAGTTCATGGCAGGGCAGACAAACGTGTTGATTTTCACCTCCACTGGTCCAATCCCGTATTTCTTCTTCAAGAGAACATTGAGAACCGCAGCTTCCAACGCCTTTAGCGAAGAGATGCTCTCTGCAAACCGCCAGTTGATGGGTAGACTGGGACTGTCGCTGCCCTCGAACGTGATTTTGCTGGCTGCTTCGAGACAGCCTTCAGGGAGATCATGTTTAATCATGGGGTTGTCGAGGATGCCTTCCTTGAAAAGCTTTTCGGTTTCGAGCGGGACTGAGTATGCCATTTTGAGCAGGAGGTTGTAAAATTGCAAATGTTTCTGGCACCGCGTCTGGGTGAGAGCGAAGTTTAAGTGCCCCGCGCGATGCACCCGAGCGGCCCGGACATCCGAATCATCGAGATTGGAGAAACTGAATTCCGCAAATCGGCCCTGAATCGGAATCGCGTCATGTGTGGTCATGTCAGCTGGGGTCCAACAACTTCAGCTCGATTCGGCCCCCACCTCGCTTTCTGATCCATTGATGTACGAGATTCAGTCCGAGGTTGTTGAGGGGGGGATTTTCAACTTGGTAGCAAATTCCCATCCACATTCGAGCTTTTCACACCATACCTCTCACGTCCTCGACCAAGATTCTGTGCTGAAGAGCTTGAATCATGTCGAGACGGCAGGAGTCAGATAGAAGCAAACTCGTGGTTTAGGGGGACCTTCTTCTCAGTCAATACCTAAGCCATAACACACCCAACCGCAAAGAAGACTGCTATAGTACTATCTTAGGTTAAGATTAGCGCAAAACCAGTCAAAGTGCTAGAAATAGGCAAGTTATACAGAGAGAAGAGTTGGAGCTGCCGAGGTTTCTATCTAGTACCAGAGATGCTCAACAACCTACCTGGTGGTCTGACAAATATCCAGAGTGAGAGTGTAGGATTGACTCGAGGTAACGTCCGCGATGAATCTGACCGCAATCGACACATGCAGTGCCGTCTGACCGTGTCGAGTCGATTGTCAGCCTGCTCATCACACCAATTGGGTGTCGCTGAAGATAAGCCTACAATCCAAGCCTAAGCTGAAAGTTTGTTGGTGTGGGACTTGGTGAGTAGGTATTTGGGAAGCGGTTTGTGAAGGGGGTTCAAGCCAGAATATTTAGGCCTCAGTTCTGACATTCAAGACCTTGAACTTTATTGGCAAAGCCCTGATCTTTATTGTCAAGACCTTGACCTTCCTTATCATCGCCCATATGACGACTTCTCCGGGGTGCCCGGTGTTTCTCCCCCCCCCCCCCCTGTGACGCCGTAGCAATGGCGGCCGAGTCCTGTGCGAGTCTTGTGCTGTTCTGTATACGGATCTAATACGTCTCAAGATTAACGCTGTTAATGGGGATTTCACCCGCTTTCTTCGTCGGGCGGCCCCCCTGGGACACCTCCAGACCAGATCCTGGTTGTTCGCAAAACCGCAGGCACGCACGTTCTCATAGACCTACTCACCTCCTCGTCGATTGAGCTTCGCCAAGGCAATGTCAGTGCTCGCGATTGACGCGACGCGCTGCACCACGTGCCCGACCTTGGATCCGGGTTCACCCTAGAGTCCTGGATGTCCTGGGTACTGGTCCTCGTGTTTCTCCCAGACTCCCAGTTGTGCCAAAACCAGGTAATGCTCTTTTCGTCACCCTTGAAACGCTCTTTCCCTTATGAAAGCAGTCGCGATGCACACTATCTACAGGAAGGAACGAACGGTGCACGTGGTGCGCCATTCCAGGAGTCCACCCAGATCCAGCTGACTGATCCAGATAGGTACAATCCAACCACTAAAAGATTACGAGCATGCGACTTGGCGAGTACCATCGAGGAGGAGGGGTTTGGTTTGTGCAACACATGAACAGTTGGGAAGCTGTTCTGCAGGGGGTTAAGGTAGAATATTTAGTCTTAGTTCTAAACATTCAAAGCCTTAAATTCATTGTTGAGGCTTTGATCTTGATTGTCAAGGCCTCAAATTTCCATCCTCAACCCCTTAAAAAAAAAAAAAAAAAGAGAGAACATGAATGCCGGGGCAGTTTTGGTCCACAGGCTGACTGTATGTAGCCAACCCGTAAAGTACCCAAGTTACCGCGCGAACAATCTTTCAGGGATGGGCCTGTATCTAGTTTGAGGGCATTCACACCAGACTCGACAGCTCATCCCATCCCATCCAATCCCAGAACTAAGGACAGAGAAATGGTAATTTCCTGCCCAGATTCGTCTCAAAAGCTAGGCTGTTTCACATAAGTAATATGGTGGCAAATCAACCCTTGCATGGTCCAATCGTTCAACTCTGGCCAAGAGTTCCGTTCTGTTCCCTCTCGGCGTCATCGAGTAAACGTTGGCTTGGTTCTCGGGAATAATGAGTGATCAAGTGCTCAGCCACTGGAGGATCGACGGATGAGCGGCCGATCCCGCTGTATATTCAGAGCAAAAATACGTAAATCTACCTCGTGGGCATTGCGGCATCGACAGGTCACCTTCCCAACTGGGCTCACTCCTAATTCACGGTTTATTAAACCCGTGTTTCAAACCAAAAACTAAAGAGGTCCTCCAGACTGTGAACCAAGGTCGATTTGCTCCGCGAGAGTGAGGTTTTGCAAGCTTCCTTCCTTCTTGGGAGTTGGTCGAATGGATGCCAAGCCGGCGGCCAAAGACCAATGACAGTCGTTATCGGTGCTTTGGGTTACAGCGACGCCGGCAGAGAATGCCGGGTTCAGATCAAAGGGCGGGCAATTTAACAAGTTAACTTCCTAGGGGACCCCGCTTTGGCGGAGGAGGCATACTTGCTTGCTTCAGTATGTGGCAAGTATTTGTTCGGCATGGAACTCGATAGGCCACGGACAAATGCCGTGGGCCCGGCTTATGCCAACGCGACTTCATTTGCGGGTGGGCGAATCAGAGCCAAGCCATGTTTGTCCAGATGGGGACAGGCTAAACTGCCGATGAGCAAATGTCGAAGCCCCCAATTGTGATTTCCAGAATGCGGATTAGCCCATCCGTCGGGTCCATGGCGGCATGCTCGATACAGCGACATACTTTCGGATACTGTCGTGGCTCCGCATCCAGGACTGCCGCTTCCCTCCCCCCCCCCCTCGAATCTGGCTGATCAACCTAGTCTCGGCCGCTGATTGGGCCGGAGGAATATCCAGCAACATGTCCGTCTATCTCGCCTTCGTCTATCCGCTGCTCGTGTTCATGAGACCAAGTGTGGGGCCGGGGTGGCACGAGATAAGCGTTAAAAAGTGCGGTTGGCCTTGGGGTGTTAAGACGAGACAGATTTTGCCGATTTCCAGCCCACCGGATTCCCATGTTTTGTTCCAAGTTGCGCATTAACAGCACATCCCTATCCAGATTCTGAGATCTGGAAGGGCCCATGCAGGTGCCGCAGACGCTCCGCGCTTCTTTCCCCATGACTACCGGGCAACACCATCGGGAGCTCATCCGCCCATGGGCCCCATCAAATAGACCAGACGACGACCGGGTAGATAAGCTCCGGGGCAGCCCTCGCCAGCTCGACCGTGTCTTGGTCTGCTTCTATTCTTCTTGACACCTCGATAGCAGTCGAGTGGGCACCTAACCCTCCTCCCCTCCGTGCCATCACCAAGTCATCCATCCCATAATGGTGTCCGGGTTCTCTCTTGCCGCTCTACTAGCGGTCGCCGGCCTCGGCGTCGCTCTTCCCCCCAAGATTGGGACGACGACGGGATTCAATCTCGAGTCTGGCCGGGCTTCAATCAAACAAGTGCGCAATCCCAAGTTTTCTCACTTCAGCGGCCCTCTCTCGACATACAAGACATACCTCAAGTATGGCGCCAAAGTGCCCGAGGAGCTTGTCAAGGCCGTCCACGCCCTTGCCGCCGAAGAGGAAGCGGCCAAGGCCAAGAGAGCAACGGGAACTGCTGCGGCAGTCCCGGTCGACCCAGCCCGGGATATTGCCTGGATCACGCCCGTCACAATTGGCACGCCACCCCAGACGCTGTATCTCGATTTCGACACGGGCTCGTCTGATCTCTGGGTCTTTTCCAGCCACCTACCTACCAGCCAGATTCGCGGCCAGAGCTTGTACACGCCGGGCAAATCTTCGACATCGAAGCTGCTCACCGACCACACGTGGAGAATTCAGTATGGAGACGGCTCGAGATCGAGCGGCAATGTTTACACCGACAACTTCACCGTCGGCGGCTTGATGGTCGATGCGCAATCGATCGAGACCGCGCAATCGGTTTCGGCAAGCTTCACCGAGGAAGCGGAGATGGACGGCCTGCTCGGCCTGGGCTTCAGCGCGCTCAACACGGTCATGCCCAAGCGGCAGTTGACTTTCCTCGACAACATCAAGCCAAAGCTGGACAAGCCTGTCATTGGCGTTGACTTTAAGCACCACAAGGGTAAGTCCTGAAAATTTCAAAGTTAGCAAACAAAGTCTGACAAAAGTTTGAAACAGAGGGAACCTACGACTTCGGTTTCATCGACCCCGCCAAACACACCGGCCCCATCACCTACACGCCCGTCAACACGGATCCGGGCTACTGGACCTTCACGACGGCGGGCTACGCCATTGGGGACAACAATCTCACCACCACGGCCATCAACGGCATCTCCGACACGGGCACCACCCTCGTCTACCTCCCCTCGTCCATCGTCTCCGCCTACTACCGCCAAGTCCCTGGTGCCACTACCTCCACACGCGGCGCCGGTGGTGGTTTCACCTTCCCCTGCACGGCGGACCTCCCATCGTTCACCTTTGCGATTGGGACCACCAAGTTCAACATCCCCGGCAAGTACATCAACTATGGCCCGCTGACAACCGGCTCGTCGAACTGTTATGGTGGGATCCAGAGCAGTTCTGGTCTCGGCGTGAATATCTGGGGAGGAGTGGCGCTCAAGGCGACGTTTACCGTGTTTGATGCGGGTGACAAGCCGCAAATTGGATTTGCGAACAAGGTTTTGAATTAGGAGGATCAACGGTCCAGATCGCCTCGGGACTGAGACTGGATTGTTAGTATCGCTCAGTATATGTTGGAGTATTACGGTCGTTTTCTAGCGTTTGCAGGGCTTGAAATGGAAGAAATGCCTTGAAAATGACCTTGTGACGACCTATTTGGTTGTTAGATCGCTCCGTCTGAATTACCCTTCGCCCCTCCGGGGGTGGGTATTCTAACTCGATTCGCCCCGCGAGCATGAAAATGGCGGGACATGTAAACGGATGCGTGGCGAACAGGTCCGAGTGCGACACCTGCGGTTCCCATGCTTTCAAGGCGTCCTCATTGTCAGTCCAGCTGAGAATAACAAGATAAAGAGCGTGATTGTGCCATGAGGCAGTATCTTCCACTGGATGAAGGAAGCCGCTGCACAGCTCCAGGAGGTTGCCTGTTACCTGTTGACAAGGCCTCTGTCCTACATCGATTATGTCAGGAATGACCTCGTATCACACATCGCAGCAACTTGAGGGCCCAACTGCGAGTTCTGCTAGCAATTATCTACTCTCCCAGGTGCATAGTCCAATAGAGCCGAGTCTTCGTGATGCTTGGCAAGCCAAGCTGGCCAAGAAGCCAAGGGGCCAAGAGCGCCACGATGTGCAACCAAGCGCTGCATTCGCGACCCATCTTCAACTCCCGTCCTTGGCGATCTTGACGACAACCGTCCATCGTGGTAGGGCTGATGTGCTGAAAGCCATATCTTTGGTCTGCGATATCCTCATCTTTGCCTGACTCGAGCAGCGCGGGAGCTTGTCACCACCAATGACGCAGTAACCGCAAATGATCCGGATGGCAAACCGGCGCTAGCAAGATGCAAACCCGCTTCTGTCCGATCATCTTCTGCTGGCAGGGCGCGCAGCGTGAGGTTTGCCGCCCGCAACGTTTCCCCTCGACATGTGGCATTTTCGAGAGCGGCGATAAGCCGGGCTGCACGAGGGATGTGGGTTGCAAGATACCACAGATCCCCCGACAGAGATACGGGGTCTCGGATTTGAGGGGCGAGATTGAGGGAGGGGTTCGAATATTCCCGTGCTGCTTGATAAGGGGCAGACCGGTCGAGGGGACCAGTGGCCGACCCCGACGACCAGAATACCAGGAATGGCAAAATCCACCGGCTTCCTGCGCTAGAGCGCAAGCATATCGTGTCCGTCAACCGAGGCACTCTCGTAAAAAACCGAGCTACGAGCTCTGGAGGAACAATTGAAAGGGCCGAATTACCTTCCCTGTCCTGGGACATTTCCGAACGCCACGCGCCAGACAGCGGCCGAAAAAAAGTTGCCCTCTCAGGGACCTTCCGCATTCGGCACCGGCCATCCACAGCGCAACGATATGTCAGCAAAGTGTCAATTGCAAGTGCGTCACGGCAAGCCAATGGGTACGGACGTGCATGATGTAAACGGGTTCGTGCGGATCCAAGCTTGGCAGGACGCAAACATGAAAGCTTGACACTAAACATCTGCCGTGTGGTTGCAGCGGTGGAGCCCTCCCCGACCTGCCATCCCGCCGATCGTGCCAAGGAGGGAAGGAGCACTCGACGAAAGACCTGCCCGGGAGAGTGTGAGAATGGAATTTTCATCCAAGGTGCTGGAGCACACATGCTCGCCCGCTTCCATTCCCCGTTGTGTCACCCCACAGGCGGGGAAATGCTGTCTTGCCATACCCCTCCCCACGCGCCTGGAATCTTGAGCTACCCTGAGGTACCTTCCCGAGTAATACGACGTGAAATAAAAGGCCCGCGACCGCCATGCATTCTTTAGCGGGGACTGTCTCTTGCCCCAAGATCCCGACCAATTTATCCAGGCCTCCCTCAGGTCTGATCCAGTCTCGTCGCCCTCAACAAGGGAATACTCGTCATGGGTAAGTTGCAAACTCACGCAGTCGCGGCACACTTATGGATAGAGAATATGGCACTGACGCTCTGCGCTAGAGACGACCAAGAAGTCGCCCTCGGGCGACAACCATGAACCAATGGCGGCAATTGGCGACGAGGAGAAGATGTCGCACACCCCACCTGGCGATCATCATGCCCCGTATCTTGACCCCTTCACCATGGACGAGGACTATGACGGCAAGCCCACCGAGGAGGAGCTCGCAAGCTTGCGCAGAGTGCCGGGCAACCTCGCCATGGTGGCTTACCTGATCTGCATCGTCGAATTCTGCGAGCGAGGCTCCTACTACGGTGTCCAGCCGCTCATCAACAACTTCGTCAACCGCCCCCTTCCCGAGGGTGGCAATGGCTACGGCGCTCCTCCGCCCGACACCCAGAAGACCGGCGGTGCCCTTGGCATGGGCACCGTGATTGCCAATGCCGTTTCTCAGTCTTTCAGCATGTTGGTCTATGCTCTTCCATTGGTTTTTGGCTGGATGGCGGATGCGAAGACGGGCCGTTTCAAGATCATTTGCTGGGGTGTTGGTGTTTTCGGCATCGCCCACATCCTCCTCGTTGCGACGGGCTCCAAGGACCTTCTGGCCTCTGGCAACGCCAAGGCGCCGTTCTTTTTGTCGGTGTACATTCTCGCCATTGGCGCAGGTATGTTCACTCCGGACCACTTTAACTGAATGTGGCGCTGACGCAATGTGCTAGCCATGTTCAAGCCCAGCGTGTCTCCTCTCCTGCTTGACCAGGTGACCACTACAGTGCCAAAGGTGATCACGACTTCGTCCGGCGAGAGGGTGATCCAGGATCCGGAATCCACCACGGAGCGGGTCATGCTTTGGTTCTATCTCATGATCAACATTGGCGGGTTTATGGGCGTCGCAACTGCATATTCTGAGAAATACGTCGGGGTAAGTCGGCTTCCCAAGATCACCGACATTTCAGTGTTATTGACGCTTTCCAGTGGTGGCTTGCATTCCTCATCCCACTCATCCTTTACCTCCCACTCCCATTCCTTCTCTGGTTCCTGCACAAGCGCATGGTCCTCCACCCACCCGGAGGAAGCGACCTTCCCAATGTCTTCCGCATTCTCGGCATCGTTTTCCGGCGCGGTGGTATCAAGAAGATTGGCCGGCACGGCTTCTGGGATTTAGCCAAGCCTTCAAACATCGCCGCGGCAGGACTACAAGACACCTACCAAACACGATGGAACGACCAATTCGTCGACGACGTCCGGCGAGCCTTCCAAGCAACAGGTATTTTCTGCTTCTTTCCTATCCAATACATCAACGACAACGGCCTCGGCTCCGCCGCCAACTTCCTGTCCACCATGCTGGAAACCAACGGCGTCCCTAACGACGTCATCGGCAATTTCAACTCCCTCAGCATCATCGCCATGGCTCCGGTCCTCAACTATGGCCTCTACCCGGCTCTGCGCAAGCTCGGCATCCACTACGGCCCCATCGCACGCATCACCACGGGTCTCGCCCTCTCCACCCTCGGCGGTGTCGGCTACACCATCCTCAACAAGTACGCCTACGAGCAATCCCCCTGTGGCGAGTTCGGCTCCAGCGATTGCACCGTCGGCACGGGCGTTGCCCCCATTTCCATCTGGTGGATGGCGATCCCCTACGCCATTGGCGGCATCTCCGAGTTGTTCGTCAACGTCCCCGCCTACGGCATCGCCTACTCCCGCGCGCCCGTGAACATGCGCGGACTCGTCTCCGCCATAAATCTGTTCAACACGGCCGTTGCCTACGCCATCGGTCTGGCGTGTTCTTCCGTCGTTACCGACCCGTATCTGACCTGGGATTTTGGGGGGCCCGCCATCGCAGGTGGTATTCTCACCGTGGTGTTCTACTTTACATTCCGCCACATTGACAAGGAGGAGTATGTGCTTAGCCAGAACAAGCATTATGAAAAGGAAATGGAGTTGGCTGGGACGGGGAACAAGGTGGTGGGAGAGAATGAGGTGAACAAGAGCATTAATCGGCCCGCGCCGATTGCGGAGAATGAGGAGATGATGATATCCCAGAAGCAGTGAGAGATTCAACATGTAGGACAGGATATGGGGACATTGTCTTTGCTGTAGTTTGATAGGTAGTTGGCCATGATTCCCGCAGTTTTTTTACCGTATTGTTCATCATCGCTTAGTTTCCTGTGATCAAAATTCTCCAAAGTCCGGATTGTGGCTGCATAGGGTGATGACATTGGAAGCCTGGGATAGGACGCGCACTCCACACACGACTCCCAATTTCATTAGATGCAAAGTAAAAACTGACTGGGGTATATAATCCACACTGCAGGAAACCGCGTTCTAGAGATATGCTTGGCTCATGGCCCGCTTGGCCTCAAAGCTGTTGAAGCCGAAACGTGTAGCTAGAAAGCCGCAGGATATCATATACATGATGCCATCAGAAATCGTACATTCCATTACACAACCAAAAAGTCCACCCGCTGTAGGCCTGTGTGCCCTTGTTTATCTGACGTCCAACACGGCCTGGGGCGAATCTCCTTCCGCATTCGAATCATCAGAACGCCTCCTCCTTACCCCGTCCCTGAAAAGCTCTCCTAAGGATGGATGCTTCCGTCTAAGCCAAAGTGCCTTCATGCTGCAGATCGCTATCCGGATATATGTTCAACGCTCTGGAGGTATACAATAATCGAAGTGAGCCTGGCGTTGTTCATCGTGCAAAGACTTTGACGACGCCGTCACCACCACCGCTGACGACCCACCGGCCGTCCTGGCTCCAAACCACGGTGCAGACACCCTCACCGCGCATAACACGATGGCTTGTAATCTCCTGTGTGCAAGACCGTTTCTCGAGCGACCAGAAGCGTAACGAAGCGTCATGGCCAGCACTGACCAATTCGCGGCCATCAGGGCTAAGCGAGAGACTTGAGATAGCAGCTGGGTGAGCAAGCATATTGTACGTGCATTGACCTGAATTAAGTTAGCACAAGTGCGGAAAGTAGGTGGGTGTATATCTTACCACTGTTGGCATCGAAGAATCGAATAAAACGGTCTTCGTGACCCGAAATGATGACGCCTCCAGCGCCGGATCCAGCCGAGGTGCGAGCACTCCCAGTAGGGCCACCCGCTGTGGCGTTGTCCTCCTCGTTCAGGCCCTGGTGGGGCTGCTCAAGTCCGACTGTTGTGGCCACGACTGCGTTGACGCCCGTGGCGATAGTGCCATCATACGTCTCCTGGCTTAGCATATTACTGATCGGTTCCCCCGTGCGTGTATCGTAGACCATGATGCTAGCATCTGAATAGCTCACGACAAAGGTCTCACCATTGGGATTGAGCGGCGCGATAAAGGTGGGGCTGGGCCTCATCGAGTGGGTAGGGTAAAGTGTGTACACCAATGTATGGTGGAACGGTGAGTTTGACGCTGTTGTTGGTTGTGGAGAGTTGGGGAAGGCTGAGCCTGAGCTCGTCGAGTTGCCCCTGACACGACCGCCAGGGCCGCGACGACCCGTTCCCGGCTGCGGTGAGGTCAGCTGCGGGGGTGCACTCACTGCCCAAAGCTTGACACTGCTGTCGGCCGCACCTGAAAGAAGGAGGATCCTGTCAGGTGGCCCATTGCTACTCGATGGGCCGAAGATGGCGCCCACGTTAGTTGGGAGAACGCAGAGTGCCCAGACGGCATCGGTGTGAGCATCAATGGTTGCCTTGGGATCCACCCTGCCTCTTTCCCAAACACGAATGGTCGTGTCCTGACCTCCTGAGAAGATCCAACCGTCGCCTTGAGCTCTCCCCCCAGTGGAAAAGTTGGGCGACGGTGACCAGGAGGCTAAGGAGAGGACGGCTCCGATATGACCGCGGTGTGTAAAGTCGGCAGTCACATCGAGATCTGAGCCGTTTGCATTCAGTTGCCCAGGGTGTCGATCGGGGATGTGGAAACGCTTGATTGTGCCGTCATCTCCGGCAGTGCAGATCTCGGGCTCGCCGGGACTGCCTCCGCCAGAAAATATGACGGTGCGGACGGCATCCAGATGACCCCGAAGGCCGAATTTGAGCTTGAAGTTTGTACCTTCTGGTCGTTGGCCAGATAAGTGAAGCGACAGCTCGTGCTCCGAACTCTTCCTGCGAGACATGCCCCCTGAGCTCTTCCTTCGATGTGAAACAGGGGCACGGTTGGGAGACTTGGGAATACTTTCGGCAGCCGGGAAAGCATCAGCATCCGGACGGCTCGTTGAGAGCTGGGGTGCCGGAACTTGTGCATTCGGTTCCGGGAAGCTACCTTCGCTGAAATCCCACCCTTCCGCTTCTGTGAGCTCACGCCTATCCGCCATATCGGTGTTTTCGTCGGGATTGAGCAACGGTTGGTCTTTTGTCTTCGATGTAAGCTGGGCCGATGCCTTGTTCGGTGCTGGGATCTGTGGGGCCCATTCTGTGGGGTTGTTGTAGCCAGAGGGCAGCTGCTCTGTGTTGGAGGTGCGAACCATGGGCGACGGTTGGATATCCGAATTTTTCGCGCCAAACGACCCTGATGCCCCCGGCGCTAAATGGTGATTGGGAACCGCAGCCTGGGGAGCCAAATGTTCGCGCACGTTATTTTGTGGTCTCGCAGCCTGCTGAAAGGAGTGTTCCAAAGGCTGCTGCGCAAATCCCTCGCCGTCTCGCAAGTCTTCTATCACTGGGAGTGGTGGGGAGTCTCGGGGCGGCATTGGGTTTGCTGGTGTAATCATCAAATACGTGAACTCGGCTTGGCACTGGTCGAGGAACTGCTTAAGTTCATTCCTGGTGGATTCATCATCGAGAACGGCTCCCTCGGCGGGTCGGTCGCCATCCGGTCCAGCTGATCGATCAGAGGCTGGCAGCTCAGTTAGTTATCGTCTGCATTGCGGGGACGGGCCATGTGATCAAGAGTGCAATGAAAACTTACGGCGGAGCTTTTCCTGAAGTAACGCATCGCGAGCGGGCTTCGCGCCTTCAGACTCAGCCGTCTTTTCACCCTTTAGCTGCGCTGCCTGCGACTTGACCTTCTTTTCCAGAATCGTCACGTATTTCTTCAGCGCTTTCTGACTGGCGTCAGCCCGCCTCGCCTGCCCTTCAAGGTTTGCTATCCGGCTCTTCATTTCCTGCTTCTCAATCTCCCACGCGTTGCGGTCGCGCTCGTGACGGTGCCACTCGGTTTGTAGGAAGCGCATTACACCTGCGTCACGCATTGTTAACAGCCTATTCCTGTCTTTCAATCTGAGCGATACTATCTTTGTGAGGACGACACTGACCTTGTAACGTGTACTCGGTGGCAGGTGGGTGGTTGGCACCACTCCCCATCATAACGCCCATCTCGTGTCCCGGACCTCCCATTCCATTACCTCCGTTGGTTCCCATCACGAGGATTGCTAATTTAGTGGCGAGTAACGCGCTGGGACTCGATGCCCATCGACACGCCGAAAGGCGACCGTGTTGCGAGGTTGACCGACCGGGCGGGCCCCGGCTCGTGCTCAGGCAAAGAAAGCTTGTAACAGATGTCTTGGACTCGTGATTGAATGGATCGCCGAAAGATCATGCAGATGAGAACACAGATTGAAATGCTGGTGCGCCGTAGGGGATTGCTTTCCAGGTTTTTTTTTCCTGGCGTCGCTGCAAAAAATGGACTAGATGGTGCAGGGCGGCAACAGCTTCCTGCTAGGTTGGCTACGATTGATGCTGGCCATTGCCAGCGACAAGCGGAGAGGTCCGCCCACCTGTCGGCCAATCACAGCCCGCCAGTAATTGTGAGGCTACAAGGCATCCACGTTGCTGGTTGGCTCGTGCCGCCGCTTCCCGCCCCCTCCTGCAGTTCAGGGGGCGAACGTCACCTTCTTTGCATCTGAAGATTTTTGTCATCACCATGCCGGTCTTTGGCGCCCACGACTAGCACAAACATTTCTTTTGATCAAAGCTGTGTCTTCAAGAGGTCTATCTTAACACAGCTCAGCAGGGAAATGGTTATTTCTGATCTAATCCATCTGGGACGAACATAGCGCAGCGTGTACCCCTTTGTAGCCCCCACGCCCTAGCCCTTGAGATATCTTTTGTGGTGCCGTTCCGTGTCCCGAGGCCAGAACATGCGACATTGCATGCTGCGGGCAAGCGCGCTTTTCCCGTCACGCCAGGCTGACCCTGCCGCGACGCAACCGTCAAAACTCTATCTCCTCAACTTCCATGCCACAACTTGTGCATGTCTTGACTGTCATACCATCCTCGTTCTCAACGGTCTGTCCCCATTGGTGGACATGCCTTTCGCTGCGGCCGATGGTATCGCCGAATTTTACACCCTTCCCGTCCGAGGTTCCTGCGCTGGCAGCGTTCTTCCGGAATGCTTCGTTTCTCGTCTTGCGCTTCAGCTCAAGGAGTTTCTCCTTGAACTTGGCCTCCTTACGCCTTTTCTTTTCTGACTCCCTCCTCTCAAACTCGGCATCGAGCGCCTCTGCCGAACCCCACTTCTGATTGAATGCATACTCCTCCACTTGGTACCGTAAAAACAGCATCATGTCATGCCAATGTGATTTGTGTGGGTTTGGCTTCGAAAGGTGAGGCAGTAGTTCGGGGTCCTTCAGTTCCGCTGTTCCACACGTCAGCTTGCCTTATCTACGGCCATGGTATCACCACACTTACGTTCTGTCAGGAGGTAGTCCTCGCGGCACTCTGTCTTGGTGAGCAAGCTGTATTTCTCCGGGTACTTGTCCTTGCAGGCCTTGCACACGGCACACTTTAAGACTTCCTCCCATACGAAGTCGATCTCCATGCTACCGCATTCCCTACACTTCTTCCTAGTCTTCTCATCCGAGAGCACGCTGAGCCCGGGCTCGAATGGTCCGGCCTTGTTCCTTTGCAGCTGTTTGATCAGCTGTAATCGCTCCCATTCCGCCGCCGTCATGTGCGCTGGTTTTTGTTCTGCCTCCGGTCGTCCGTTCTTGTCGCCGTCCGACATACTCTTGTTCCAAGGATCATCTTCGGTGCTGAGAAAACCTCCTTTGGTGTCCGTCATGGCACTGAAGTTGTAGTCGACATATTTCTGGAACTTTTTTGAAACGGGACGGAGCTCGCCCTCCCCTCCCTCCTTGTTCGTTGTTCGCGCATCGCGGTTCGTAATGGGGATCTCTTCGCTGGAAACGGAAGCGTAAGGTCGCTTTCTGCCTGCTGGTCCGGCGAGCTGTATCGTGTCGGTTGCTACGAGACCGGATGACGTTCGTAGGACAGAGGGATTGCCTGCTGCTCGGTCCTCCGCATCTCGTTGCTCGCGAATAGCTTTTGCGCGCAAACGGGACTCTTCCTGGGTTTATAAGCACCAGTATCAGTAAAGTCGAAAGAAAGAAAAGAACATAGCGTGCAGCGAAGCACGGGGTTTCCTACAATTCTGCGAACTACATCGGGTGTCGGGGGAGATCGTGGAATCGGTGCAGCCGTTGCCGCGGGAGAAGTTGGCGACGTTGGCGGGGGCATCACAGGAATCTTAGGTATACTTCACTAAATTCGCAGGGATTGACGGATCTGTTGAGGGGAAAGGTTCCAGGAAATCCACTGCAGTTAGAAGGCCCAGGCAGACTGTTCGAGGTTCGGGATTGACGTCTTTGCGCAGCAATTTGGGGTCGCGGGGCTATCGGCGTTCCGCGCGAAAGACCGCGGACGTGTTTTGGTCTACCAGCACTCGTCATCAACATTCTACAGTATAACTCGCCACTTTCTAGAACTGCGCGCCGTAACCTAAAGGATAATCACTATGATACCGACCGATGCTTCTTTACGATGATTTTCTACGGGCTTGGACAATAATGGCTGGGATAGACCCAAGAAGTATATAACCAAGACGTGAAGGTTCCCCGCTCCAAAATTCCATTACCTCGCAGTCCTCGATCCCTTGCCTCCCAACCTGCTGTGAGTCTATGAATGCATGCGCCATAAAGTCATCCCGTGATGATACAAGGATTATCCGAGAAAAAAGTCGACCCCCCTTCCCAGTCGCCGCTTATTCTTCCTTGACGCCGCCACGGCCAGAACGCTCGGCCGCCTCCACCGTCTTCTTGTCGCTTTGAGCCGCGCCATTTTGCAAGCCGCTCATGAAGCCAGCTGGCTGCTTGAAGGGTCGCTTGAGATCGCCAGCAGAGGGTTGGCCATAGACGTGGATCTTGGTAAGGTTCGACTCGAGGGCGGCCTTGAGGGGAATGATGCTCTGGATGATGAGAGGGTTGGTGTACTTGAAGTACAGATGCATTACCGCCATCATACCAACGCCCATGAGTTGGGAGCGCATGAGGCTCTTGAGTTGGCCGACATCGTAGGCATGGACCGTCGTCGTCACGAGCTTGGGCTCCTCGGTGGAGCCCATGGGGGCAGGCTCGACATATTTCAAGGTAGTGAGATCTATGAGGGGATGGGTCAGCGTGTCATGGGGTATTTGCGCGAAAATCCAGGGGTGGGCTTACCCTTCTTCTTGTCGATGGCAGCCTTGATGTAGAGATAGATGCCCAGGATGAGAATGTTGCTGAGCGCGTAGGCGGCACGGCACAGGTTGAGGGTAAACGGATCATCGAATGGGATCTTCTTCGCGACCTGCATCACACCGAGGATGATGATCAGGTTCGTCCTGTTCGTCGCAAACGCGGGTCTTGTTAGCCATGGTGTCTCCTCTCGTCTCCGCGAACGGAGGGGGGAAATAGTGGACGCGGGGGGATTCTTACACTTGAGGGCTGAGTCCGGCCATCTTGAGTTTGTCGCGCGTGTGTGATGCTGGATTAGCGATTGGAGCTGCGAGACCGCGTGGGCAAGGGAATGAATGTGTAAATGCTGGTTTGCGGGTTGCGCGGAGTCGTCGATGGCGAAATGCAGTAGGAGATTTTCAATTCTCTGTCGGTTGGCCTTTTCGGTGGTAGGTCCCCACAATTGCCAATCTGCAGCGTTTGCGCCGCGGCGGGCCTGTGGCCTCCCCACGCTTTCACAGCTTGCGGCTCGCTAAGCCCCAGGAAGGCAGGTGGTGGCAGGCGAAAAGGCCACGTTCCATCGCTGGGCAATGGATGGACCCCATGTCCAAAATTGTTAGTGTTTCGCCCAGCACATCTGGCCTCTGCAACATGGAAGCATGAACCTTAATGACGACGCTTCAAGTTCGCCTAAAAGCCGAAGGTAAAAGGGTAAAACTCAAAAATGACTGTTGTTCCCTACACTCAGAACGTCCTCTATGCAGGGACCATCAGAACGAAGTGGACACTCCTGATCCAAAGTTTGACATTCTGCAATGCAGCGTGCGGATCTCTCCAAAACGTAAAAAAGGACGCCAATCAACCCGATCTCCCAACGGTTTCGGGTTCACCAGCTCTCAGATTGCTACTTTTGCTTCCCTATTACGTTTTTGTATGAGGCCAGCCCTGGCCCTATTGAGTGTCAACGACGTTTAAGGCCGCGGTGGAAGGTCATTATTTTGTGGTTTCGGTGCCCATGCATACTTCCGCCTCGCCCAGGTTTCACAGCTATGACCGCGGACGGGCTTCTCACCTTTCTCCCCGACGGTCTCTTCAGCTCTGAAGCAACTTGCATTATGCCCTTGATCACAAGCTCGTCAATCCGTCAGTGCCTTCGTAGACGACTGGCTATTATCCTGCTTTCAACAAGGTTCAAAACTAAAATGTGACGCACTGAGTTCCAGGTGCAAGGCCTCATCTTTGTCGGACGAAGCCTTCCAGATGGCAGGCGGACAGCGCTTTCGATCTTATAGATATCCCGTAGACCATGAACGCAATGCCTCCTCTGATTGACCACGCTCGATTTGCACCCGTAGCCACATGCACGTCGATACAGTTAAGTTCGGTATCATCTCTCAAACCGAAGCCAGACTACAAAGTAGTCGAGATTTGTCTTCGGCAGCCAGCGGTTAGACTCGAGTCAAATTAACCTCAAAAAAAAAAGAACAAAGGCTCATTGGCCTTCCCCAATAAACCTCCAGCATCTAGTATTCAAGGATAAATCCTTTCTCAACAGTTTTCTTAAACTTTAACTCAATGTATACCGACAACGTAGAGTCATCGCAGCCACTTGAGGCGCAATGGCGAAACTTTGTTAGTATCGAGCTCTATATAATCGTACCCTAAATCCAATTTTATGATTTCTGTCCTCTGTCCTCTTTCCTCCACACCTCAACTTTTAGATATCAGTCATCGATTCTCATTAAAAACACCCACTAATACGTCCCACGCCCCGTATACATCAAGATCAGAAAAGCCTTATCACCTGTAACGAATCGAACGATTTTCCCAGGTAAGTATTTGTACCGTAATCGGGGAAACCACCCTGTATTGGGTTCATATAACTTGAAATACCTACCTCAAAGATATGTTGACTAAATACACTCCAGATACGCTCGAAAAAAAATGTCTCAAAGCACCGCCATCATGGGTCGTCTTACCTCCCCCATCCGGCAAATATGGGAGGACTACAAAACTGGACGTGCTGCGCGCCGACGGAAGACGAAACAGCAGGACACCGAACCGGACAATCGGAAAGACACCGATAAGCTGGACAGGACAGAAGACCCACCCACGTCTGATGAAAAGCAAGATGAAAACACCACACGTGAGCCGACAAAGCCACCGCCACCGTCTTCTCGCCCCAGACGCGAGGGTTGGCGTTTCAACAGAGCTGCAGAATTCCCATGGCGGTTAGAGCAAGTTGTCAGCGAGGAGAGCAACTGGAGGGGTACCTGGGTCCTTGAAGTCAAAGACCTCGTCGCTATGGATTGGGCAACCGTACGAGTGCCCAAGGAGGGCGGACGCGGCGGAAAATACGAGCGCCAGCCAACAAAGCAATTGCCCTTTACGCCAGAGATGAGGCAGGGAAAGACGCCCGGCTCGACAGCGGGCGGACAAGACGAGTTGATGGTCATGTTGGGGAGGAAGTAGGGACTCATCAAATACTGCTGTGGGACGAACCAATCGATGAATAGCAGCCGCTGGACAGCTTGAACTCAGCCCAGATACGGACAGACCGGACAGCACGCACGGGGGGAAGGCTAGGTACCTACCTACCTACATGCACCTAGGTCATGTGGGCATCTGCCCAGTTGAGCTCTGGCTTCTCCAAGTCAGTTGTTCCAGACACTCACATGTTTGAAGTGGAGCATGGCAACGCCCCCCGTTTCCCCGCGCAGTCATCACATGGTGCTAGCCTCTAGCATAGGCCCACTGTGGCAAAGGGAAGGCAAAGGGAAGGGGACGAAGGCGACTAGAAGTAGATTTCAACAGGCTTGGTCTTGCAATGAGAATCGAATAGTCCACATAAGTTAAGATATTACTAGGTACGTTGCTGCTACCATCTCGGTATTGTCCCCTTTTTGTGTATTGTTGCAGCGACCAGAGCGCGCATCCAGCAAATTCCAACTTGTCTCGGTCTCGGTCTCGGTCTCGGGAGGACGACCTTGATATGGAGCGGCACTGCCGCTGCGTATTGGTACATATCTACGTGTAGAGGACCAGATGCGATGCATGTGGCAACATGAACCGTTATTCCCAATGCCCCGGACATGGACCCCTGCTAAACATAAACATGAATTGACACCGCAACACTTGATGCGGTACATGTAGTAGGGAAGTCGTCGTCGGGGAGGATGAACCGCTCTATGTATGGTGTGGGCTTTAGGCATATTCATTATCACCGGTCGTCGCTGGGACGGTAATTCTGAACACGTCTCGTTTGAGCTGTGAGATGAAACCTGAAGTTAGCATTCGGAGGGTGGTAGTAGGTAAGCTAGGCTCGGGAGTACCTACCTGAACTGAGTAGTTTCCTTGAGGATATCTTTGGTCGAGGATTGCCTTGAGATTACCACATGTGACGCGTGTTGCCGGTATGTTTGCGTACTGGCTGGTCTTGTCTTGACTGAGGTTCCACGGGAGACAGGAAAAATGGGAGCTCGAGGATCCCCCATGGGTGGACATTTTATAGACGTATCTTTGGGTGTGGAGTGATATCGGTTCATGTGTGTGTGTGTGAGATGCCTTGCAAAAAGGGAGCCTTCTTCCAAATGGTCCTATGGTGGAAGAGGAGGAGGACTGGAGAAGGGAGGGCCGATTAGAAGGTTAGGTACTTATCGTCGAGTGAAATGTTTCTTCACCGCTTCTTGAAGAAAACCTGATCAGCATCGGAGGCCGAGGAGGGACCCGAGTGTGCCGTATGACCTTCCCAACACCGTTAGATTCAAGTTTTGCCCACTGCGCTTGTGGCAATGTCGAAAAAGTCTTTTGATGCGTACGGGACTCAGCAGCTGCGTTTCGCCCGCGTCTCGTTCGCTCCAATTGGCCTATTACAGACACTAAAACTTGCGCGATCCAAAAGCCCGCGTTACGCGTGCACGAATCAGAGTCAGGCAGCAAGGCATATTACGCGCAGCACACGTTTTTTATCTCCGCTGTGCAAGAGAGTACCTACCTGCCTTAACAACTTTCATTTTGCCCTGTCAGGGCCCGCAAGGCGGAACGTGATTATTAATCCCGGCTGTCGGGGTTTGCAAGATGAGGGACGGCAACAGGATCGGGTGCCCAGGGCTGCCTGCATCTTCCTTAGAAGGTAAATTCCGCAACCTTTTGGATGCACGCGTGTTGGACCAAGAGAGAGAAGTCGGTGGCGATGCATGTTGCACCCCTGACCCTCATGGCTTTTGGCGTTTCCATTGTCTTGAACCTCGGTATGGTGGTGTGGATGAGAATTGGATTGGCTACGATGAGATTTGCGCAGCCATAAGGCATCAACGAACAGGTACTTGGGTACCTACCCACTTGGTCGGCAGGTACCCATAATAATGCAAGCCGAGACTGGACTGTGCAGCGTAGTACTAAATACTAAAGGGCTTACAGCAATATATCGGGGGGCCACGACAAGAAGAAGGCTATCTGTTTTTGAATTGTTATGGGGTTCCAAGCTGCAAATGCCCTCTCTGTGTGGGCGAAGACGAAGAAAAAAAAAGGCGTCACCCGGGTCTGGTTTGGATGTCTTGGCTTCTCTCCCCGCCTTCCCCCCTCCCCCACCAACTACAGGCTTGCCACTATTCCTCCTATTCTAGGCATTCAAGCTGTGCCCGCATGCTGGTTGAGGCTCTCGTAGCGGCTGCATACATAGGAAATGCTCTGTTTGGGTGGTCGAGAATTTGGTGGCGACATACAGGTTGAGATGGTTGAATGGGAATGATCAACTCAGCCACCATGCTAAGAGAGCCTTCTATGCCCGCGCCCGGACAGCCACCAAAAATGCACTTTTATGGAGCGTGAAAGTTGCATAACCGTGCGGTTTCGCGACAAATCTGCACTTGAGCCGGGGCATTATTACACAATACACTGAGCGAGAGCCTGTCGTTTCCAAGGGGCAATCTGCCTGGCTGCTCTCCAAGTCATGGGATATGATGCACGTATCCATTGAACACATTTCATTCAGCTGATTCCGCGGAAGACGTATTTCTGCGAGGCTCTGCTCATTTCCCTTGTTTTCTCCCCTGGGCACTCCATATACCTACTTCTTGCCCAGCCCAAACCAGGGTCTTGGCCTAAACCCCTTCCGATTCTGTCTGTGTCCTAAGGCGCACCTTTTCCGAGTACGAGCCTTACGCCTTCTCACCTCCTTTTTCCGTCCACCATCCCCACCCCCATACGCCCCCACGCCTCTTTCCCCCTGGTCGGCATGGCCGTCGGTATTCTACTCCCTGAGGACCATAAATTCATTATTGACAACATTCGAAAAGTTGAGATCGTCAAGGATCGAGGAGACGCGCGATATCACCAGGATCATTACAGCACTTCGACCAGGCATGGTACCCCCCCACCATTGCCACCAGACCGCTCCCTCGGGAGATGGGTCGTCAACGCTCTTCATAAAGCGCAGGTTGAATGCTTTCTTGGCCAGCAGAAAACATATGTCCCCAGAGACAAGTTCGATGAGATTGTAACCCCAGAAGTCGTCCATCAGATCATACCCAATCTGAAGGGTTTTGAGGATTGGAACGATCAAGCCTGCCTGCATTCCAAGATTAACGAAATCTATTACGGCGACCAAGATGGGAGAGGGCGGTGCCGGAAGCTTCTTATCGCCCTTTTGGTGGCTAAATGCGGGGATGAGCTCGATAACCTCATGCGACAGGGCATGAACGATGATTGTTTCCCCCTGTCCACCGCCAGCGAGGGCCGTCTCCGTTGCGGGATGCACCATGGCGGCCACGCCCAAGTCGACGAATCGCTTCCCATATCTGCCTTTTTTGTCAGCTGGTCCCAGAAGTTGACCCCCCCGTACATTACGTGGGAACGGGCTTCCAGGCATCGGCACTATTTACTCGAGGAGGGCGAGTCTCTTCCCATGGTCAAAGTCGGCAGTGCTACGCCGGATGAGGGAGGTTTCAGCGAAGTTACACAGGTGCGAATCGAGGAAAGTGGAGGGCGATTTGAACACCACAAAGTGAGTTTTTTCTTGGTCTTTTTTTTCTTTTTTTTTCTTCTTCTTCCAATTTCCTGTCCTTGCTGAAATCGTGTTCTGACCGCAATACTAGTTGGGGACCAGAAATCAGATTTACGCCATAAAAAAGCTCAAACGACAAAAGGATGATGACGCCCTCAAACACCGCATCGAGTTCGACATGGAGGTCTTGGCGTCCATCTACGCCCGAGACCGTACCGAGCAGGACGGGGAATCGGAGCAAATAGGAAACTTTCAACAAAACATTATCCCTCTCCTCGCCACTTTTGAGATCCGAGACTGCAACGGCAACAGCACGTTTTTTCTGCTCTTTGACTGTGCCGATGGCAATCTCAAGCAGTTTTGGGACAAGCATGAGGACATGGTCCGAGATAAATCAACCATCCCTTGGATAGGAAAACAATTTATCCAGCTGGTTGGCGCACTCCAAAGCATCCACAACGACCGGGACCGAATCCGCTCGGACAGGACTTGGTCGCATATCTATGGCCGACACGGGGATATAAAGCCTAGCAATTTTCTCTATTTTGAGCGACCCGATGGTCAAAAGTGTTTAGTCTTTTGCGATCTAGGTCTTGGGAGATTGCATCGCGACATCTCCCGCTTGCAGGATCCTGCAACTGTAGCAATGGTGAGCTCAACACCTGCGGAACATACGCAAATTTAAGGAACGAGGGGGGGGGTGGGGGGTTGTGTCGTATGTCCCCTTTTATGCTAACATATATACTTGACTTCTGCCTCAGACTGCCACATACCGACCACCCGAGTGTGATGTCAAGGGTCAACAGTTGTCATCAGAGTCCGATATCTACAGCATGGCCGCCGTGTTTCTGGAGCACATTACCTGGTTTCTCCTCGGCCCTCATGCTGTCGAACAATTCGCAGAGGCCAGATTGACCCAGGACGCAAGATACGGCTTCACATCGGATATATTCTTTACCGCGTCGGATGACCTGAACACAGCAACCATCAAGCAGGAGGTCAAGGACTGGATCAGCAAGCTAAAGGAGCAACCGGACTGCAGCGAGTATTTGGTCCGGCTGCTGGAAATCATCGAGACGCGAATGCTCGAGTCGGACCCGACCAAGCGGATAAAAGCTCCGCAACTCCTCAACAAGTTGAAGAAACTCCAGAAATGCATTGAGCGGTCCGAGTCTTTTTACGTTCAAAATTGGAAAGAAAGTTAGTCTTCTTTTTTTCTTCTTTTTTTCTTCTTTTTTTCTTCTTTTTTTCCTTCTTCTTTTCTTGAAACCCTTTTTCTCTCTCTCCAACATTTACATTTGCTGCAGCCTGCCATTGCATTTTCTTTTCCCTCATTCTCCCTTTTTGGACACCAACCTGATCCCTGACATTTGTATAAAACAACTAACAGGACGCCATCATACAAGGGAGCCTCAGTTGGAATGAACATTGTCTCGCCGCCGCTGCTCTACTATCCGGAAAGAACCCCCAGGCGGTTTGTTGAGCCTTTTGTTGGTTTTTGGTTTTATCTGATTGCATAAGCGTGTGTGTTTGGGCCATTTCAATTTTTCTTTTCTTTTCTTCTTCTTTTTTTTTCTTTCCTTTTTTCCCCCATTCCAATGTCTTGATTCATCTAGCTTGCCCCGCCCGAGCTACGTACGCCCTCAGTAACTCACTACCTGTAGCTCCCACTTCACTTCTTGCACATTTTTACCCTTTTCACTTTTTGTCTTTTTCATCTCTTGGTAGGTTGCTTCTCGGTAACATGGTAGGTAAGGTAGGTAGGTAGATAGGTAGTCTTTTGGATTTTGTCGTCTTTCACACCCAACAATTTGGGACACTTGAGAGGACCCATCGGGATAAGTTCCAGTTGTCATCAGTTCGGATTGTAATGGAAACGGATCCGGTCCTCAATCCCATCAACCTCTGCCTGTGTATTCGAGTTAAAAAAAAGTTTTCTTGTCAGGATTGCAACGATTACACCAATTTCCACTACACTGCACGCCCGACTGGAGTCACCCTAGGTACCACCTACCTGTGTGAGATGATGGGGCACCGTAAGGATGTACCGGTTCATGATAGTCTGTTTCGGGTCGGGTATATATGTAATAAGCCCCATGTTCGGAGATAATGCCAAGAGAGAGAGAGAGAGAGAGATGATCTTTTCACGTTAACCCACCTTGACTTTGTAATTTCCTCGTCCAAACATCTTGTCGAGCACGTCTACTAACAGCCTCGGATTGTTGTATTTCTGCCGCAACGTCACTTCGTGGGGTAGGGCGAAACTCTTGGACATTATGGCTATGGTATATTGTATTGACTTGAACCGTGAGGAGAAAACCAGTTGGAGAGTTTTTTTTTTTTGG
>Ga0247765_1000564_pt1 | contig 27495 bp, 26 predicted proteins | sample UWRJL106311C6_FD_179949 | JGI IMG/M metagenome (GOLD analysis project Ga0247765, IMG submission 179949) | Plant litter microbial communities from Arlington Agricultural Research Station in Wisconsin, United States - UWRJ-L106-311C-6 | ecosystem: Environmental > Terrestrial > Plant litter >...
CAGGTCCATGTATATTGGGGGGGGGGACCGCTTGAAACACCTCTGGCCGCGTACTCTGGGTCCATCGACCAGTGAGGGGGGGGGGATTAATCCGAGCCTGAGCCCGAGTATGTAGGTAAGCAATGTCACGTTCACGACGCAACCGAAAAGGAAATTTTTGTGGGTAGGTAGGTACAGATTCGTCTCATATACACCAGCCGTACGGAGGAATCGACACATCAACCCCGGAGAGTCTTGTGGTACCTACCACACCAGCGGCGCGTCATCGCCCTCATCGCGAAAGTCGGCGGCCAAGGCGTCGACCTCTTCCATCAGGCCCAACGGCGAACTGAGCGTGCAGACATGATGTTACGGCTGCACCGTCAGATCCTCGGTGGGCGGCGCGTACGCGTTCACAAACAGTCATACGAGCCAGAACCCGCCGCGGACGTGTTCGAGGTCGACGTGGGATGCCTTACCTTCGTATTTCTAGCTTGCCCGACCGCGTGAGGTTAACAGCCCCATTTCGTTGGTGGTTGGGTGGGCCGGCGAGTTGGCTGCGTAGCGGGGGGGGCCGTGACATGTGAGCGCGATAGAAAAATTGCCATAGCCCGAGTTTTGCTATGTACCGGTGTACGCTTCGAAGCGGGAGAGAGGTCGTGGGAGTGGAGGTCGCTCTGTAGGGGAGGGGGGTGGGGGGGTGCAAAAAGATGTCGGCAGGTCTCAAGACGGTGCTCGCGCGAGCCCGGGTGGCATCTCGTTCTTTGTGATCCCCATCTATTAGTCCTAGAACCAGACCTCCTCTCCCTCGAACACGGCGCCATCCATCCTAGACGAGGCCGCATTAATAGTAAGGCCCAGTATATATTGGGGATACGACTGTGCAACCAACCATGTACAGCGCCCTTCATTGCGGCCTTGACCCGGGCCGAAATTGGTCCCTAGTTCAGATCCATCATACGGCTCGGCATTGTCCTCCTCCTGCGGCTGCCCTGGTGGGCACAGCAGCCACCGATATGTGCCCATGTGGGGCCGGCTCGATCGTGTTTTCTCGCCTCGGGATCCCCGGAAACTTGAGCCTCCTAATGGGAAATCCGCGTCTCCCTGTCTAGCTTCTCCTTGGTGGCAAAGAGAGAGAGAGCCGATGAGTTCCGCCACCTTATCGGTTACGTATTTGCTGGTCCGTCGGCGTGCTGTCCGAGCTCCTCGCCCAGCTGCACGACGTGCTGCGCAGCAGCCAGTAATCCCCGGGCTGCTCGCTCGTCTTGATGCCGTCGTAGTCGGCCTGCGCCTTAGTCTCCTGCAGCAGCAGGCGGAAGGTGGGCGGCTAGTCCTGGCTGAGCATGAAGATCTCGTGGGAGCAAGAGGGAGACAAAGGCATCGATTCGGCTACGAAAGAAGGAAAAAAGAGGAAAAGAGGCGAGAGAGATCTCTCGAGCTAACTACGAAGTACTCCTAGGGCTGTGGCGCACTAGTTACCTAGCTGGGGCAACCTGACACTCCGAATGGGCCTACCAACGGTGGTTGCTCGCACGGGAAACGAGAAAACGGTAGTTACGTGGCGAGAGAAACAACCGTTACATACAGTAGGTTGGAGTCCAAAACTGGGGCTCAGGAACGTACCCTTTTGCAGTCACGGCAACTATAACCGAAGCAAATTCCTTCACTCACCACGGCTCAGGCGGCGCCCACTAAGCCTCCATGCCTGCTCAGGATGTGCGACTAGTACGGAATTGGCCAGGAAAAAGCGTTGGGTGTGACTATAGAGGTAGGTACTTAGCCAGGGCCCCAGGCCAGATTCCATCCTCCTTGAAAGCGGTAAAAAATACGCCACCAAACGTCATGGCATGAAATTTATGTTCGTATTTCAGAACCCCAAAGCTTAAGGCCCCAAAGCTTAAACGATGCTGAACTCTTGCGCCTGGAGGAGCGAGACATCTTCGTCCATTCCGTGAATGTAACAAGACTGGATAATCCTCCAGTTCTCTCCCATCCTCCGCAGAATAATCGGCATTGGGCAGCCAAAGAGAATACATATCACGTCGCCCTTCTGCGCCATGCCCGAAGACATTCCGAACAAGCCGTTCTGCGTCTCGAGTAAGTGGCCGCCGCTCAGCGAGTTGATAAACATCCGAGAGGGGCTGTAAAGCATCTGATAGTTGTCTTTGCCCCGTGTCAACTCATCTTTTATTTCCTTCCACTTTGTTGTTTGGAGGCCGGAATCCTGCTTGCCCGTGAACAGCTCTCGAATCTGAGCATCTGACCGCCCTCTTCTTTCCTCTCGCAGCCAGCGCAGGAAGCAATTAATGTAGTCAGGAGTTGTTGTTGTTGTTGTTGTTTCATTCCCCCCCTCCCCGCTGCTGGCCATGTCTTCTTCGCCTAATCCTTGACCAAGGCTGTACAAAAAGCCTGACGCGATACTTGACATTGATTTCGTTCCTGGCACCAACAATTTGTTGGAGGCGACATTAACGTCATATACCAGTGTTCTCAGCACGGCTTGAAGCCGAGTCGTGCCTGTCCTGTGGTACCACAGGGGCTCACCATTGGCAAAGAACCTGTCGGGAGAGAGATGGGGACCCTCGGCTGTCACATCGATCGAGGTAATGCTGGCAACCGTGTCGAACACGGCTCCGTGCACACAGAGTGTTTTGAGGTCGGACGAAAGGTGAAACTTGGGTTCTGGTTGGAGCTTCGTTGAGAGGTGTATATGCCTGGAGGCGAGGCAGTTGTATCGGCGTGAGGTCCAGTCAGGAACCCAGGAGGGGAGCTGTAATAGCCGCCGCCGCCGCCCATCTGACCCCGTCGTCTTGGGTCCAGTCCCAGCAAAACACAGAAATGAGAGGCCGCCCCTCTCCTGATCCTGCAAGTTCCTCAATGCGACTTTGATGAAAACCTCCTCGGCGGGCTTGGAGTAATCCGGTGCTGGGTACTTATCCGCATCATCAGCAAGACCCAACAAGCCGAAAATTTGGTCCTCCGGTAGGCTACACTGCCGCTCCGAGAACGACTCCAATAGTGAGAGCAGCGTGTAGTTTTGGATCGGGTCGAGGGCCGAGATATCGTACACCACCTCCTTGCTGTCGCCATCATCGGTTTCTCCCTCGCTAGGATCCGCGCTTTCCTGCCTCCCATCTTGATCGCGCACTGTGCCGGATTGCTCACTTTCCTCGAACCTAAACAACCCCTTCTCCTTCTTCCGCCTCGCCCGCATCCCACCCAACCGCCCAATCGTCATCAAACTCCTCGAAATGCCCTCCCTCTCCGACCCCCCAATCTGTGCCTCGCCCCCAAGCAACATAATAACGAACCCCGCCAAGCCCAACCACACATCCTGCTCTTCAAACCTCCACCTCCCGAAGCAAAACTCCAGTTCTCTGGCCAGCAGCACCTCTTGTATCACCCACAGCCTCCCCCACCACTGCCTCCTCAAAAATTTGGCCGCCGCTTGCATCAATCGATCCGCCTCCAACATACCACCACCCCACTCCGGCGGGAAATACGGCGGGCCATCCCTCCCGCGTGCAGCGATGAACGACTCGGCGATCAAGTGGCAATCATCCTGCTCCTCGCCAAGCCACACCACAACCGACTCGGCAGCAGAATAGACCCGGCCCATCTGGACCACCTGGAGAGACTTCTCGGCGTCATCGCGCTGGTTGATGCAAACGGCGTCGGCCCAGAGGGTTATGGGCTCGGATTCGTGGCGAAGGTCTGGATTTGAAGTCAAATGTGGATGAGCAAATGCGCCCGCCAATGAGAATGAGAACTGAACCAGGAGAGAGAGAGAGAGAGAGAGAGAGAGAAAATTGCTCACGGCGGAGTGCAGCGGCCAAATTGACTGTGACTTGCTTCTGGAAGCCGTTTAGTCTTATTGGGGCGGTAACCGCGGGGTCGCCCCAGGCATACGAGAGCGCTTTGTAGGGTTTTCGGGTTTCTAGGCTACATGTATCGAGGGAGACGACTTCGAGCAAGCCATCTATAGGGGCTGAGATGTCGGCGGATGGGGAAATGGTGAGGAGTCGGATTTCAAGTGCGGGGTTTGCGAGAGGCGAATATATTAGCTGTTCGAGCATTTGGATTGAAGCTTTTTTGTTTTTTTTTTGGGATCAAGTCGGAGCTGGAAAGTGAGGCTGACACAATCTCAAAAAGGCCGGGAGTTGAGCCGGACGCTTGGAATTGGTGAAGGCGGGAGAGCCGAAAGTCGAGGCCGTGTGCATGTGACTGTGTGCGGGAAGGCAAGGCACGGACGGGAAGCTGAGGGTGAAGAATCATCACGTGAGCATAATCATGGATGGTGTCGAACAACTGGTAGTGGAAAACCGCATAGGGCATAACTCATACATATACATACCGTATCGACTCACATCATCCGATTTAGAGCTAACTAAGGCTGGCCTAGTGGGCCCCATTTTACCCACCTTAAGGCGTACTCTTTTCACCAAAGGTTGACCTTTTTATACACACATAGTTCTCGTCTCTGTACCACCACTCTTTACCCATTCTCAAGGGGAAAAAAAAAAGAAAAAAACCTAACGCGTTCATCAGGCCGACTTTACCTGAACTGCCTCAGGGATAACCGCACACGCATTAACAAAACGCAAAGCCGAGATCATCAATGTCCCTCTTCGCACCACACTCTATTACGCAAAGCTAAGGCTAACATCCTAGGCTTATATTACATATATAAGTCGTCCAACTAGAAGAAAACAAAAAACGTAACCCGCATCTCTCTCATACCCAGGTAGGCATGCCTAGAACCAAACTAGAAATGCACCAAAACGGTTTCAAAGCAGGTCAAATCACACAAGATACGTTAAGGGGATTGGCGTATTTGGTAGCAACTGGGTACATAGTATGTGCACATGGCAGTTATATATTGCTGCTATCGGATAATTCCATAATACAAAAACCCGGGTATCACTCGCCAATTACCCAACACCTCGAGTAAACCAAACCACTACCTCCCGAGACACTTCCGACTGACAAACCACTCCTCCTGGCACACTTCCGACAGACGATCACTACCTCCCCCGCCACTTGACCGTCCTGGCCTGCCCATTTTCAAACACTATAACCTTTCGGGAGGCCCCTGGACCGGGAGTCTGATCTCTTTTTCTTTTGCTTTTTTGACTGGCACCCGACCCACCAATCACAAACAACAACACGGAATCGTTAACCAGTTCATCCAGAGACCATGTCCAAAGACAAGTGTTTTTCATTATCTTCGGTTTGGCGCTTGCTTTCGTGGTTTTGGTTGTGCCGTCTTCCAGGTCAGGCTCATCACGTATCCTGGTAGATTTTCCTGCAATAGGCCTGTCATCCACTAGGCCAGCACAACCCTCCGAGCAAAGTGTAACAGCGCATTTAAAGCCTCCCATCAACACCTGTTCATCCTCTTGAATGCTTGTGGAGCTAGAGGGGGTGGGTCGGCTAGACTGTCCTGGTGCGTGCTTCGCGTCGTCATCGTCATCGTCATCATCGTCATCATCCATATCCCACCCGCTTTCCTTACCCCAGTTAGTTTTCCACCAGTACCGTTCCGAAATTGGCGTGCTGTAGTCGCGTTGTATGCCTACCAGTGGGCCGGGAGAGGGTTGATTCAGCATGCTCCAGTTGCAAAACGAAATACCATAGTTGTGCTGGGGACGTAAGGAGGCCTGGTAAGCCACATCGGCAAGTTTCTTTAGCTTAATGACGCCGTCCGTGTACATTCTCATGTGATAGTGACACCAGCTCGATGCTCTTGGCTGCAAGATGGAAGCCTTGCAGTGATGCTGTAAGAGTTCGTGGTGGGACAGTCCTACATCCACATACCAATCCGATGGCCGGCGGCTCCAACGTCGGCACTGCCACTGTCGCTGCGGTGGTTCGGGCCAGGGACCAGGAGAGGATGGTAGCTCCTTTGCATAAGCGCATTTTTCCTCACCATATCTGAGCAATACGTGCCCACATTCGGCGGTCCGTAACGCCTGCCACTGATTGTGAATCACTCTGATGAGGTCCTGGCCTTCCAAGAGAGCGATAAAACTCAGTTCAATCAATCCAAAGAGGATGTTTTCAGGGAGGTACAATTCGGCAAGCCTGTTGGCGTGACTCAAACGGAACAAGTAGGTGGGCCGAAAATGGATTGCCGCAAAGCCCGTGATGTGGCCGAACGCCGGGGAGCGAGAATAGTAGGCCGCTATGACCAGGTACAAGAGCGCCGAGTTGAGCTCTTTTGGGCGATGGAAACGCGCCAAATCCAAAGCTGTCTCTCTCGTACACCATGTCGTGTTGAGGAAAGGGATGGCCTCGACACAATCGTACTTGTCGCAAAGAATGGCGACTCTGGCCATGAAGCGACAGGCCTCAATACTCATATTTTGTTGCCTCGTCGTCGAGGCCGGCGTCTCGGCGAGTAGGGCTTGCAGGACGAACTTGAGCGCCTCGGAATCGTCGTGTGTCAGATCCAACAGCAGATCTTCTCCCCGAGCGAGAGACATCCCCTCGGCCCATGGTAGGCTCAGCATCGTGCCGAAGACGCTGGAGAATTTGCACAAAATCGCCGACGAGACTCTTGCAGTGAAGGTAGATGCCTGAACCTGCATGTCGCCATTTGGGACGAGGACGAGCTCTTGTTTACCCATGGTGTGTGTCTTTCGAGTTGTAGTCGATTGTCAAGATTTAATTGCAGGGCGACTGATGTGTAGGGAATTCTGGTAACTGTGAGAGTTGGCACTAAATCGTTCTGTATCGCACATTTATATTTACGGCGACAAGGTTTGGACACTGGATCGTTGTCGCGGGTCGAGTGCAATGATCGCGCAAAAGGTTGATAAATTTTGTGTGTGGGGGGGGAAGAAGAGGATAGCTTTATGCACGTAAGGTTTGAGATGGGGAAACTCGAAACCTATCGTGGCTGGAGAGAAAAAAAGCCTCCGCGTCATGGCAACCGGATAGCGCAGCAGTAGTTCTAGTGATCTCGACCTCGCACTGGACATGTGATCCAGATCTGCCCCGGATGGCCCTGTTACCAATGACCATGCTTTTGACAGGCAAAGAATTCACCTTTGGCTCTCGTGGAGCCTTCTCTGGTTTTTTTTCCTTCCTCAGTACGGTGAACAAACTTTTCATCAGCAGACGTCACCGAGTCATTTTACATGCAAGCGTGAGATTCCAAAACTCAATCTCTGGGAAGGCGCGTTCTCTGGATCGCCCAGTGACATGATATGAGGAGCCTCCACTTTCCACGCACACATATACCTTTTGGGGGGTGCTTCCTGCGTGTGCTTGGTTTCGTTTAGGTTTCACCCCTTTCGGCGTAGCGGAGTATTGGTTTTTGATGTGAGTTGACCTCTTCTTCCACTAGATGGCTTGACTTGGTGCCCGTTGAAACGTTGGGGACGGTATACATGTACTATGTCGGTGAAGCAATCACGGAACCCATTATACGGTCCGGACAGTCCGATCTGGTCAATATGGGACACACTCAGTACACCTAGTCACTAATTCTACATGTGCCTGACTCGAGTCTGCATCACCCCCAAGAAATATATCACGAGACCGCCACAAACCTACAAACCAATCAGTACGTGTCTTGGACAATAATTCCTAACCCGGATGATGGAAAATTAAATTGCTTACGGGCACGTCGGATGATAGTTGGACCTGTTTCATGTTGTTTTTCCAATCACCCGGTTGTACGTATAACAGAGCCGTGCTGCGATACTTAAACGGGACAAGGACACGGGGGTTCCCCTCTGTCTACTTCAACTACCTACCTACAAAACTATTTATTTATTTGACCTAAACTTGAGAAATAGCTGTACTAGCTCTCATCAAAACACCAAGGCGGAAAACCAAACATGAAGCTCTCCGCTATCATCGCCAGTCTCCTTGCCGCAGCTGCCCTAGCAGCGCCCCTTGATAACAAGCGACAGATCGTACGTTTTATACAAACAGGCCAAAATCTCGCTTTCCATTCCCACATAGACGAACATTAAATTTCACATACCGATGAACTAGTTCTAATGCAATATAATGACAAAGGAATCTGGAAAGGCAGACTGCCGTAACCGCTGCGATGCCGTTGGCAAGGGCAGCGTGATTTCCGTCAAGATTATCTGTTTTGCCGCGTGTGAGGATGTATATGGGTCTGGGCCCGCGTCTGCTCAGTAGCGGGTATGATGAAGTCAAGGTTCTCGTCTTTATAGTGGACCAGGTTCCCTTATATGTGATCTGGAAATACATATATATTTGTGAACAAGTAAACAACACAACTTTTCTCTCTCTCTCTCTCTTCGTTGTAATATGTTCTCAAGGCTACATGTGCTCCATATAATGTCGTTGGGCTTGATACCGCAAGCCAGAACGAGACAATAGCACTGAATGGCAGCTGCTGTTGACGTCCCCGAGGCTGGCAGGCATGCTGTACTCCAGTCAGTTAAGATCGCTACAAAGTCCAGATACAGTGATGCGTATTCATACATATCACAATTCCTAGGTACCTACCCAGGTACCTACAAAATCAAGATCGGAATACAACTCAAGCTTGCACGGCTTCGAGCAATGACCATCCATCCCTATCGACCACCGAGTTCACTAAGGTACCCCACCTTATCGTCTGAAAATTCACCTCCCAATTTCACCGGCCAAGAATGCATTACACTATGGCGCAGTGGTAAGAATGTGCAGACCTAGAGGTAATTCCCCCCTGGAGTGAGGGGACCTTCGCCAGGGGCGCGGATAGTTCCCAGCGTGCTCGTTCGAACCCTGTTCAAACTGCTTTTTCCCCCTCTTCTTTTCTTTTTTCTTTCCTGTTTTCTCCTTTTTTTCGTCGTTTATCCCCCTTTCATCTCGCTCAGCCTGTCTGTCACATGATGGCTTGACACGGAAAACCTCACCAGCACACCTTCCTGTCCCAGGACGTCTCGTCAAACGGTATGTATTGAGCTGCGATATGCACAAGAGTTGCAGGAAACGGGGTCGAGACTGCCAAGTACCAAACTATCACCACCTAAAGTCCAAACCCAAGCCACGCCAGACAAAGGAAATACCCATGCATTCGGCAGCGGATCGCCCATCTCGCCTTGCGTGATGTTTACCCTCCAGCTCATTGATCCTTACCCTTCTTCGCCTTGATAAAGTATCTGTAACACGCAAACCATCAGCAAAATGCCAGATCCCAGCCAAACATTCGCAACTCACCTGTTCATAGCAGTCTCAAACACGCCAACAGCTGTCACGATACCCATGCCCAGCCCGACATGCTTCCAGCTCAGCCTTTCATTGTCATACAGACCCCAGGCACGGTATCCAAGCCATCCGCTCAGTCCCACCACCGCCAAGATGTTCGCCACCGCAAGCGCGCTGCTCTCATCATCGCTCATGCTCTCAAACCGCTTCGTCAGCCAGTTATCCGCCTTGCGCGCCTTGTGGCGCGCCTTCTTCTTGGCAAGGTCAGCCTCGGCGCGGGCCTTGGCCACCATGGCATCGGCCTCCTTCTCGCGCTCGATGCGCGCGGCCTGCGTCTCGGTCTGAACCTCCTGCTCGTCAAAGTTGGAGGGTACGGTGCGGACCGAGGGGGTGTCGACATCGATGAGGGAGGCGGTCGAGGCGGTCGTTGAGGTCACAACCTGTGGGGGTTGGGGAGCGGCAGCCTGTGGATTGTCAGTAACGCCGGAACGGGATTGTGGATCATGATAAGGTGCTAGAAAGCGCCACGGGAGGCTTACCTCCTCAGGAGACTGCTTAGGGCCCTTGGATGCGATTTCGGCGTACGACACTACATTTGTTAGCGGAGATGGGAATTATGACGAATTGATTAGTCGCTTACTGTTTGCTGGTTGAGGGAGATGGAAAGAGAAGCGGAAGAGATGGAAAGCGGGGTTTCGAAACAAACGACCTCAAGCTTTAGGGCAGTGCGAAGTGCAGCACAGGGAGGTGTTGGGCGTGTTGGAGTGGAAGATTATGTTGCACAATTAAAATCGCAAGAGAAGTGAGCCGATTCTATCGCGCGTCGTCGAGATAGAATCGATGGTGGTTGCCGGCGAATGTTTAAAACAGAACACAGACGGCATGTGATGGGGAAAAGGAGGGTGGCAGGTCGTGACCTCACAAACCGGTTGCAGTCAAATGTCACACAGACCAAGGCGCGCGGTGTTGCTGCGACCCTTGCCAGCGATGACGTCTGCGGCTCCGCCTGAGCTCCAGCGCTCCGCAGTTGCATCCAACGCTAACGCACGGGCCTGTCGAAGCGCCAGGAATCATCGAGTTGTGCCATGCCATTCCAGATGACATTGCATACGACGATACGAAACCGAGTGCTCTCAGGGGTCGTAAGTTCCTCAGGAGAGTCTCTTGCGTGTTGCCCTGACTTGAGGCTCTCACAGCCGTCCCCTAGAGTCAGTCCCCATAAGATCTCGACAGAGAAACGTGTCGCAGCGAATGTAGAGAGGCAACATGCCAGGGGCTATCGGAGATGATAGTTCTATTGTCTCATGGTTTTACACGGTACATGGTAAATAGGTACAAGAACTTGTACAAGTCCCAAGCCAGCTCTCCAGCATCGCTCGTGGGGTGTTTTGTCTATCCGCCGTCGCCTTTCCCTCGCTTCAGTATTACTTCTTCGTTTTATTCGAGCCCGTTGCATCGTGAGCTTTCACGGGAACAGCCTCCTTAACCGCCTTCTTCACCTCCTCCTTGACCTTCTCGGCCTCGCCTTCTTTGACTTTCTCCGCTACGGGCGTCTCCGCTGTCGTTGGCGTGACCGACTCGGGTTCGGAAACAGGAGTGGAAGCAGCGGGTTGGGCCTGAGGCAGCGCCTCCGATGCATCCTTGGCGAGTGCGGCATCCTGCGCAGGAGCAGAAGCCTCTCCCTCTTCGTCATCCGCCATTTCCGAACCGTAGATCTCGGGGTATTTTCGGAAGCAATCCTGCATGTGTCTTTCGGTTTGTTAGTCTCTTAGCCACATGGCCGTAGTTGACAAGCACTTGAAATACGGCAGAACATACTGGAACTTGTCAATGCAGTCCATGCCCTTAGGCTCCTCCTTGGAGTAGACAAAGCAGCTAAATGCGGCCTTGAACTCCTCTCCGCAAGGGCCGTGCGCCATGCCACCGAGGCATGGACAATCCCAGTTGATCTCGCCAGTCTCGGGGTCGAAAGCGCCCTGAGCCTCAGCTTCTTGTTCTAATGCTTCAGGAGAGCCAGCTTCTGGCAAATCAGCCTCTGGCACGGCCGCGACAGCTTGCTTGACATCGGCTTCGGCTTCGATCGTTTCAGGTTTCGCGGTTGGTTCTGTAGTGTTTTCGGGGGGTGGCGGAGATCTAGGTGCTGCGGCCAGAGCCTGTTTCCTTTTCTCTTCGATCATAGCCTCGATTGTCGCATCATCGTCGTCAGAAAATGGTGAGGGAGCGGACCCGGCTTTAGCTGTGAAGGACGGTGTTAGCTACAGGATGAACTGCTGTCACGAGGAAAGGGAACCTACGAGGTAGCTCGTCCGCAAAGATCGGGCTGGTATTGTAAAAGTAAACAGCGGCAATCGCCAGGCCCCAGCGGAGCCCTGCCCCCTTCCATGTCCCTTTCCTCGGGGATGAAGCTGTGGAGAGGAGACGACGGGAGCCAGAAAAGTGGGAGGGTCGGATGGCGCGCAACGCGCTCGGCGTCGAACGAAGCGCCGTGCGATACATTTTGAGGGAGTGACAGTCGCAATGCAAAATCAGAGCACGCAGAAAGCAATTGGCGAAGAATGAGCGGAGCGGCTAGCCTGGGGTGGACAGGGTGCGGTTTGTCAGCCAAAAACTCGCCAACAAAATTTCTGGCGATACCTCGCCGAAAAGGCTCAATCGAAGCCGCGGCATTTCCCGCATCATCTGTGATTGGCCAGTGGTAGCTGTTCTCCACTTTAAACTTCTGAGCTTCCCCTGTAGCTCGGACTTGTTTGCAAACTTCACGATCTCATCAAGTGAACACTGAACATCCAAATTTGGCATTTATCGCTTGCTTCTATGGCTATCCTGCATTCAGTGCAAGTGTTTGTCCCAAAGTGCCCATTAACCTGCTCATCAAGAAAACTCTAGCATAATTTGCAATGTCCGTCACCAATGTTCGTCTTCTCTAGGTTTTGGGAGAGATCAACAGATGCGATCGATGTGCGACTTCTCTAGCCACTGAATTCAGGACACGATTTCGGAATTTCGTCACCGCCGCGAATCATTATCATCTTTTTCCATTCCGAACCTATTTGAATAGATTAGTGGGAATACTTGCTGCGTGTGCTCTCCAGCTTGCTTAGGTACCTTCCCCGTTGCTCGGTCCTCAGCTGTAATTGTTGACCGCAGTTGCGCTGAAACCGACTCGCTCAATCGAGCCACCAGCAATCCTCATCGTTCAGGAAGCACCCTGGGATTCCGGCGGCTCCGTGACAATGTCCGCCGGGGGTACCATGGAATCCGCCAAGGGATTGCTCGAGCAGTCGGTCGAGTGGCCGATCGAGCGTTTCATAGCGGCCGCGTTTATTTTGTTGAAGATGGCATCCCGCGTGTCCGCCATGCTACCATACGTCGTATACCCATACGTCGTATACCCATACGTCGAAGCGACTGCCCAGCCACCGGATTCTTCCGTCTCTTTGTTGGAGATTTTCTGACGGCAGTGAGAGAGCTGAGTGCGATATTTATTCTCGTTGACTTCGTCGCCTCTCATGATGGCTTTCTTGAGCTTTTTCTCGATCTCGCGGTATCTTCTAACGAGTTCCTTGGATGTCTTCTTCGGGGCTTCTTCTCCTGACCTGGCAGTTGAGAGGTCCTCAGATGCTGTCTCGAACTCTGTCTCCTGCTTCTTCATTTCCTCTACTGTCCTCAACTTGGCTCGTGGTCTGACAGGTCTCTCCCAGTCTGAAAAGTCAGCGTCATCAACTATCTGCCACCCATCCTCAAGGTCTAATGGATCCCCTGGAGAGACTGGGTTGGTGAGTTGTTCCCATGTGGCATATACGGCCTTTCCGAGGCGTGAGGCGCCATCCAGTGTTGCGGAGAGGGCCCTACCGACTTGCAAAACGTTTTGATGGCCGACGTTTCTCCTTCCAGACATTGCTGAAGGTAGGGGGAGTGGTGCCGTGCGTACAAAATATTGTTTGATGTGCTGAAGGATGCACCTCCCTTTGCTTGCAAGAAAGGACTACACAGCTTGCTTTAAAGACAGCCTCGGAAATATTGACCTTCGGCAAGAGGGAAAGCCTCTCGAACCCTCTTGGTGAACCCCACCGTATCCAAAAGGTTGTTGTGAAAGGTTGTTCTCAACACGGCGTGCGTGCGCCAGCTGTTGACAGAGATCAGATCCAGACCACAAGGTTCTCCAACCCCACAGTTTGGCTGTTCGTCGTTGGGACGTAGAGACGAAAGAGATTGAGAGGTTCTGGGCATAAAGAATGAAAAAAGGAGAAGAGAGACAGGGGGCATCACTGAAATGAAAGCGTAGCGGAAAAAAGAGTGCGTTGCAGGTATGGGTGTCTGGGTTCCAAGACAGGCGAGGTCAAAACAGTGGGAGCGCCGTCAACTAAACAGTGACAGACGCCAACCAGACAGGCTTTTGGAAGCCTATCCCGCGCCTGAGCAGCTGCAAAGTTGGGCCTTCAGCTTAGCATGTTACCAGCCAGATGCCAGCCAGATGCGAGCCAGATGCCATGGTACCAATCTCGCCCACATTGGGGCTGCCGGTATCTAAACATTAGCTTCCAGCACGAGCGCCAGGTCGATCTTCCGTCATTGGGAGGCGCAAAGGAACGACTTACCAACAAACCCGCATCTCCGAGGCCTCGGGACGTCCGCGTCGAACAAAAAAAAATCTTAGTCATTGAGCAATCAGAGACCAGTGGACAATGGTCAGCCGACACAAAAGCGTGGCGCGGTTTCCCTCTCGCGACTTGATTTCCTTTGATCTTTCCTTTTATCGCAGTACGAATCTCGAAGAACGAAGCACAAACCGGAGACGAGTCGTGACAATGGCAGGTTTTACTTTGCGCCCTCCTCCCCCTTACGGCTACCCCTCCTTCTCCTCCACATTCTACAACCCCACTTCAGACAGTCACAGTCACAGAGGGGGAGGACTGCCCCGCACCGTCCGGGTACCGGCTGCACAACCCGCAACCCCAGAAGGGGTACGAACTGACGGGAGAATCTGTACGGGTCTGAACCTTGCAGATGGATGGGACGAAACGATAGACAAGAACATGGCCACAGACGCGGGCAACAGCGGCGGCACCAGCACCACACACACACACGCCATTGATGCGTCCAATTACAGCCTGGACGTCCCAGTACAATGGGACCTAATCGACCTACTGCGGGACCCCAAGTCGGAACAAAGATTTGCGCTGATCATGCTCAACCAGCCCATCCAACCCCCTATACAAAACCTGAGGCGCCTATGGAGGAACGGTTAGTACCCTCCTTTTCCTAGGGAAATGGTTTCACCGATAAAGAGGGGATGTCATGTACTAACATTTTGGGGGATGTTAAAAAAAAACAGCCTTCACCCACATTGCTGCTGACGGTGGAGCCAACATTCTGTACGAGGCAGCCGGTCGTCATCGTGATCCATTTTTTGTGAGTTTAAAAAAAAAGCCTCAACCCCTTTTTCCACTCTCAAAAACTCTCAGTGACAAAGTGACTCACACTGACCAAAAAAAGGATAACCTCGCCGTCATCATCGGTGATCTCGATAGCCTCAGTAGTGAAGCCTGCTTGTACTTCAAAAACGGGTCGTCCTCTCCGACCAAAACCGAGGTTATACACCGACCCGATCAGGATTCCACCGACTTTGCCAAAGCTGTTGACTACGTGCGAGAACGCCATGGTCTGCCGCTAGATATTGTTGCCGTCGGCGGTCTCGGCGGACGGGTGGATCAGGGCTTGAGCCAACTACATCATCTGCAACTCTACCAGCAGTGTCCCCGCTACAGTGAGGGGCGGATGTACCTGTACAACACGGAGAATTTGACGTTTGTGCTCAAGGCTGGTCGGCACGAGATTAGGGTGCGGGAGGATGATCAGAGCGAGGACGTGTTTGAGAAATGGGTTGGTATCCTACCGGTTGGGGAGCCGAGCCAGATCACGACAAAGGGACTGGAATGGGACGTGACGGACTGGCAGACCAAGTTTGGCGGACGGATCAGCACGAGCAACCACATTTTGCCCGACACGCGGGTGGTGGAGGTTCGTACCACCAAGGACGTGTTGTTTACTGTTGCCTTGCGGAAGCGCTAGCGGTTGGCTCTGTCGATTCGGAAACAGCCAGGCAGTCGTCGTGCTCTGTGAGTTTGAAGCATTTTCTCTTTACTGTGGGGATGGTGGCCAACAGCAGCAGGATAGATGCAAGTTTGTATTATCGGGGCCATCCCAAACTCCATGCTACCTAGAGAGACATCAATAGACCTAAACTAAACCTCGCCTGCTCCGACATGGTGATAGTATATGACAAGAGCAGAAAAAATAGAGAGTCACGGAAAGCATTAAGTTCATAGATATATAACCCAACCCCTTTCGAGGGGTTCCATATGATCCCATCACCGCAAATAATGCAAGCACAACCAACAAAACAAGAAGAAAACCACCACCCCTGCCCAGAATATCCACTTGTCCTGCCTCGCCCGTCGCTCAATCATGCGTATCGTATCGCCCGAGATCCCCAGCGTGTTGCCCACCGAATACAGCTTCTTCTGCGTAGACTTGAGGATCTCCCTCTGCTGGTTCAGGTCTCCCAAAACCGCCTGGCCTCGCGCAATATATTCATCCAACGCGTTGTGGGTGCTCTGAAAGAACTGCTGCTCCCGAAACGCGTGCGATTCCCGCGTCACATCGGGAGTGCTGGTATCACTCGTCATCCCATAACCCCGTCCCGCCTCGGCACTACTGGTGGTTCGCGCATGGCCTCCACTCATACCATAGCCTCCTCCTATTGCGGCAGAACTGCTGCTTGAGGCATTCGCATAAGGGTTCTCTGGAGTGTGAGCCGCAAAGGGTCTTCGACCAAGAAGTTCAGCGCGGTTCGACGCATGGGCTGCCTCATCGCGCGCGGCTTTTAAGGAATCGACTTGGTTGCGGAAATCGGCGAGTTCGGCCCGAAAGTTGCGTATTCGATCGTGCGCTTTTTCTTGCTTGGCAGGGTTAAGCTCTTGTTTAGCGAGACTGTTGTATTCGTCGATGGTGCGGGAAAAAGCCGCCAGCGAGGCGGAAAGCGTTCCCAGCGCGGCGGGGGTAAGGATGTTTGTTGATGATGGATCGGAAAAGTTGGGCGAGGTGAGTGTGGCGAGTTCTTTGCGGATAGATGTGCTCTGCTTGAGAGCGGAGTTGAATTGTGTGTTCTGTTTGCAGGGGAGTGGTCGAGTTAGTATGCTGGTTGGGTTTCTCTGTTCGTTCGTACCCTTTTTTTTTTTTTTTTTTTCCAGTGAGGGGATCGCCGAGCGTGACTTACCATGGTCGCTCCGGTTGGGATGGCATACGGAGAATATTGTAACAGCTCAGTACTAGAGATACAATCACCGCAGACAGATAGTCGCTGGATATTCCTACTTCGATCAACGGTTGTCGAGATGGTATCGTGCGTCGTTGGGCGATGGATGGCGCCGGTCTTGCTTTGCTAGGCCTTGCAATGTGGCATCTGAAGATGGCGTCAGGGGTCTGAACGACTGGGCCAGGCAGGGGTGTGAATTTAGCGCGCTGCGCAGAAGTGGGGCACACTGATCCACGGCTTCTGGAGATCTCCCGTCGAAAAGCGGCGCCACGTGACAAGACTCGTGGCTCCCATCACATCCAAACCTGCAAATGCAGTGTGGCACTTTGACTTTGGTGGCCTACAAAGCTTGTGCCATGCTCCCATGCTGATTTCAAAAGCCTATTCCAGACTCTCTGCTTTTTCTGCCGTTCTTAAACCTCGGTCAGATATAAGCGGTAAACTTTCATCTGATCTGACCTCACAGGTCGAAGATGAGGTGCCTGCGCTCGGCCACAGGTGCCGAAAGAGTAAACCCCCGCATCTCAGAATGAGCAAAAGAGACATTAGGGTCCCAATAGATACCATAGCTTATAGACAGGATCACCAAAGTAGAAAAAAGCCCGATGCTGGATTGTATGCAAGGGACACGACCGACGCACTGCCGCAGAGCCCCCACATCACACACAATCAGCACTCAATGAGGGGTTGATGCATACAAGAATCTCGATATTTGACCGTGGCAAGACACCAAGACATTAGAGCTACTCTGAGCTGCAATTTCACCTCGACAATCCCCTCATGCAGTTCAAATTGCCACGTTGCACCATTACAATCATCTCGGTCATCATGAGCTCCCTTTGTCCCCCTGAGGACCTGGAAGGGATACTGGCCTTACGAGACCACCCCTGGGCAGTTGCAGCTGTTAAGGCAATGGGGGGTTTCCTGAAAACTAATATCCCCAGCCCCTCGAAGCAATCCCTTCATGTCAAATCGCCAACCCACGCATGGTTCGAAGTCATGGCCATCGACGGTGACAATTCGAGGGAAAGTTTGAGTTAATCGAATCTTTCCGGAGAACCAAGGCGCCATAAATGTGGCCGCTAGGTCTTGATCCAGGGTTTTTCTACATGTTTCCATCTACTTACCCCACCGACTCCCACCGCTGCCCGTGTCGTCGCCGAACCGCACACCGGTCTCAGCGGTGAAAACACGGATATGGTGCCGCTCTAATATTCACATATTAGCCCAGCTTCTGGGAAGTGCGGAGCCCAGGACATGGCGGCTGAAGATCAATTGCCGGGATGCGCACCTGGTCTCTTCCGCCATCAAAAATGCTCAAAGGCTAAAGTCCCGGCGCCCTTCCCCAACGTTGTAGGCCGCGCTAGGCGCCGACCCCCTCCTCAGCAGGCCATGCCCTATACCAACTGCGGCTATATCAAATTACCAAAAAATATCCCCGTCCTTGCCAGGCGCTTCTTGGAACCCGTGTTGTGGGATCATGGAAGCGGGAGGGAAAATATTCTGGAAGGTTGGAAGAAGGATTATGACGGGAAGAGATATAGGCGGGTATGGGCCCAAGGGAGAGAGGATACGAGATGTTGACCCTCGCCTCTCTCCTTTACTCAGCTGGCTGTATTCCCGCTCCTCCTTATATACCCTGCTTCTCCTCAAGGTTGGTCGGGCCAATAGCTGCTGCTCTAAGCTGTCAGGGTTTGTCTCACAATATTCCTGATCTTTTTGGGGCTCGACGCATGATGGCTCCAACCATAGTCACCGCCCTTGCGGCCATTCTCTCGGTCTCCTCTGCGCCACTTGCAGCTGCAGCACCCGGATCCCTTCCGCTGTTTTCCAGACAGACAGCAGGAAACTGCACGAGCAGCTCATTTACGGTCCCTAGCTGGTATATCCGCGAGTTCAAGACTACCTCAGCAACCGAGGCGGCTTTCTCTCTCCAGAATAGAGCTACCGGGTTATCTGCGGCATTGTCCTGCAAGTCGGGTGCATCTGTGGGTGCATGGGCTTGCACGGCTTCAGGTCCGATTAGCGACTTTCCATTGCAGGTTGCTGTTCAAGTCAAGGACGGCAAAGCCAGTGTTGAGGTGCAGCAGTCTTGGTCATGCAATGACAGGGACCCAGCCCGTCCGTAGGTAGCTCCAGCTTCCTTTGTCTTTTTTTGGTTTTTTTTTTGTCTTCACTGCTCACCAAATACTAGACTGTCATTCAAGGCATCCGGAAAGTCAACAATCCCCCTGGCATGTGACGGCGCGGCCTGCAAGTCTTCCAACCCCATCGGTCTCGTCAGGGGTTCGCTTTTGGCCCCCGTGGAACTCAGTCCTGCCTACGCCGAAGGGCCAGCGGGGCATAACAAGGCAGGATGCAGCGCGGTCTCAGAGAAGCCCAAATGGACCTTAGGGACAGTTATTTTCCTGAACGAGACGGGTGACGGAGACGCCGCTGTGGCAACACACTCGATCCAGTTCCAACTCATCAACCAAGCCAACGGCTACGTGGCCGGATGTCTCAACTACTTTGACGTCCCCGCGAACGAAGATCCCGCTGTGGTTATCAACTGCGGCGGCGGTGCGGACTTTGCGCGTCGGAACCGCTACAGCATCCGTACCCAGACCGTCTTTTATCCGCGGAGCCGTACCCTTACCATAAACGAGACGTGGTACTGTGATGATGTTGATGCAGCTAAGCCGTAAGATCCCTAACCTGAGCCTGAATCAGCCGTGGATTACTAACTTGCATACCCTCTCTAGCGTCTCCTACACGGGCACCGCCAAAGCCACCCTCCCCCTCACCTGTACTTCAGAAAGCGGCCGAACCGCCTGCGAAGCGGACCAGATCCCCGTGCAAGGCCAGCTCGACGCCAAAGCCGACTTGGTCCCTTACTCGATCGAGGACCCCCTCCCCACCGCCGACGGCTGCACCATTTCTTCCGTGGTGAGCCCCTCCTGGACACTCAGCAACTTTGAAATCTCACGCAACGCCTCCGAGACGCGCGGTCAAGGCGCCGTGGCATTCAACATGAAACTCAACACCAAAGTAAACCTGTTTGACTACCCGGTCTATATCACCCACAAGGGCATGGAGCTGGGAACTTCTGCCGCAGAGGCGTGGTATCCTTGTAGTTTTGGAGCGGGCGAGCAGCCGCTTGCGCCGAAAAACTGTAGTTTTCGCTACGTGGAAGCGACAAGAACGTTGGCCGTCAATGCGGAGTGGGCGTGTATGGATTTGGATGATCAGAATCCGTAAGTCTCTCTCTCTCTCTTTTCCGCTCGGGGTGTTTTTCCTTTCTTTTGCTTTCTGTTTCTTTCTTCTTTTCCGGCTGTGGCTATGTTATGAGGTGTGATGAGACTGGCTGACTGACTTGATATAGGATTGTATTCAACGGGATTGCTACCACAAACCTTCCCGAGCTTGATTGTGTTTCCACAGCTTCGGGGTTGTCACGGTGTAGGACGCGCGAGGGATTCACTTGGGTGGCGGAAGTGGCGGGGGTAAAGTGGAGGACGGAACATACGCCTTTGTGAGAGACAAAATTGGAAAGATTGGGAGAAGGTGAAGAGAACAAGTGCCGAATCAGATAGCTGCGTAGATAGCCAATAGGTTGTTGACGGAAAAAAACTTGCTCTCATAACCACTGAAACGCTGTTTGCGGTGAGAATTCATGTAAAGATTCAAGATGAAAAGTCCTCCGTTATTTCTGTCAGTGCCCCATAACATGATCTGGCGTTGGATGAAGAAGAGAGAAGGAAGGAAGGAAGGAATACCCCGTTTTACTGCCAAAGCACCACCGACTTACCTATGAAATATCAAAGCTTGGTTTCGAAACGTACCTCCTAAATGATATGGAACTTTTTTATGTCCTCTTTTTTGTATGTCATTCTCAAACTACCGAGAGAAAATACCCGTTTACAGCATTGGAAATTTGCCCGGACCGTTGTAACTTCCAAGCTCCAAGCTGCAAATTGGAAAGTTGCAACGACGATAACTACGAATGTACAACTTTACCCTTTCTCGTTGTCAAAAAAGCTGGCAGGCATATGTACCTACCTACCTACCTACCTACCTAGGTACCTTGGTTTTGACAAATACTCAATATTAATACAGAACCCACGTAGTCTCGACAACAGCCAGTCTTGACCAGACACAGCGACCCATTAACACGAACAACTCCCTAGGATTCTAAAAAATGACAAAGGAATAAACAGGCAAACAAATAAATAGAATAAATTATCCAATGGTAGGGTATAATCACGCATCAAAATCCAAACCATCACTTTACATCTTCCACAATCCCTCAACATTCTCCACGAAACTCATCGCCTCCCCTCCACTCAAGCCCTCAACCACAAACACATGCCCTTCGCTAGACTCCTTAATTAACATGCGTCTTGACCTTTCTATACCTTACCACTTCCACCCCCGTCTCATCCACGATCCGTTCCGCTACAATCTTGTGGCCCCTAACCGCCGGCCAAAACTTGGTCCACAACGCCCAGTACGTCGCACCGAGAAGCAAAACGGCCACTCCCACTACGGGAAAAACATAATACGGATACCCATCGGCGTTCCAGTCCCCGTCGGGAGGAATAAACGGCACAATAGCCAAGAAAGCATTGCATAGAAGGAAAAGGACGATGATGGGCAGGTAGGTGTACCAGCCGGGGGACCAGGAGATTTTATTCTGGTGGTGGAGGTAGATGAGGCCGGCGGCGACGAAACTGTTGATCCAGGCGCCGGGGTAAGTGTAGCTGTGTAGAAAGTATTAGCTTTGGGTTAATGGGGGGGTGGTTTTCCGGAGTGGGGCTTACAGGTTGACAATAAAATTATAGGCTGGTCCCGGTGGCGGGGCGAGCAGGACAATAATGGTGACGATCCAGTGGAGGAAAAGCTTCAAACCAAATGTCAGCAACTAACAAAAAGTCTAGAGATCAAGACAACGTACAGCAGCAGAAGGCGAGTTGAATGGCTTGTTCGAACCCCACACCCGGCTCAACGGCAGCAGGCCCTCCTTTCCGAGCTCTTGATTCAGTCGGGCATGGGCGAAGCTGACAGCCAGGACATTTCCCAGATTGCTGAGAGCGACAAAGACGGGAAGACTCCGTGCGGCGGCGCTATCGCCAAACACGTTCTTGAAGAACAGGCCCGCCACAATGACGTCCGAGTTGGCCATCTCTGCCTTGGGAATGGCAGCAAAGTAGGCAATATTGGCCAGGACGTAGAGAATGGTGACACCGCCGACAGCAAGCGGGGCAGCAATGGTCAAGGTGCGCCGGGGATCCTTGATCTCGCCGAGGACGTAGTTTGCGTTCTCCCAGCCCTTGTAGCTGTAGACAATATTGAGCAGCGCATTCGAGTACTGATAGGCGCCGCCACCTCCGTAGCCATCGCCGCTCTCAATGGCAAAAGCGTTGTCAAAGTTGTGCGGGTTCTCCACCAGCCGGTGCCCAGCTAGGGCGGCGAAGCCTGAAAACACAATAAAAAGCAGCACTACCACCTTGAAGACGCCTAGAACGTTGAAGAGGCGCACTCCCCACTTTGGCGCCACGGCGTGGAGTATCACAGCGAATGTGACGCAAACAACACCAATGCCGCGCGCGCGGTAGCTGTCCTTGAGCTCGTTGCCGGCGGCGTAAAGGATATACCGGCCAAAAGCGAGAGAGTTGCCCGAGGAAAAGCCGAGCAAGATCATCTGCGAGGCGAGCACGCAGGTCGCCAGATACTTGGGATATCGGTAAACAAATTCGAGGTAATTCTTCTCGCCCCCAGAACGGGGGATGGCCAGGCCGTATTCTAGCCAAACGCTGAGACCGCAGAAAGTAAGAAGACCGCCTACAAATATGTGCATATGTCAGCGAACCTATCCCCATGTCGACATCACCTCACGCCATGAGACGCCGCGCCGCGCCGTCCCATCCCGTCCCCATGATATAAAGGTAAAAACCCACCAATGACCCATAACATCAAACTCACCCCCACCGAGCCCGTAGCGGCGAAAATGCCCGACGGTGTGGAAAAAATACCTGTTCCAATCATCTTGTTCAAGATGAGAAAGACTGCGCCGGTAATTCCCAGCTTCCGTGAGTCGTCGTACGCATAAGTGTTTTCCTCCTGCACCTCGCCGACATCCTCGCCGCTCGAGTAATTGGGTGCCGCCGCCGTCGTCCCCTTGTCGTGCACATCATCGCTTGCGGCCTTGTCGGAGGAAGCCATGGTGTTGTTGCTAAGGGGCGGTTCAGTTCTGCTGCAAATAAACTTGACACTGCAGCGACCAACCGTTCAGCACAGCCAGGCAGGCGGCGAGCAAACCAATAAAACTGTGGTTTTGGAAAAATGCAAGACAGGTTCTGTTTCGCCGATCATATACTTTTTTTGGACCCGGTGTTGGGGAGGGATGCAACACCCCCCTCTTTTGTGTTAACAGTGACTGCTATTAACACTCGGCGGGCTGGGTTGGCGTCATCTCTGGCAAATCTGAGGGAAACCTTGGGACCTTCCAATTTCGAACCGGTCTGCTGCTGCCCTTTCATGCCCAGTACCCCATGCCAACCTACCCACTCAATTGCAGCACTGCATAGTGCAGTATACCCAGGTAGGTGCACAAGGCGTACCCTACCGTCAAGAAAGCGCAGGCGAAGGCCTGGAAGCAAGGTGACATGGAACGACATGATACAATGTAAGACCCCCCCACTTTGGGTCGCTGGCCGATCTCCTCGTACTCTTGCGGGCCTGCCCGAACCCTTGGGTGCATCATGGGATTTCACGCAACAAAAAAAAATCTCGTTGGATGTACGAATGGATTGCTAGAATGAGGTGGTTTTTGCGGGTGACGGATATGAAAAGAGGGTCGGAATCCCATCCGGACGGGTTTACAGCGGGAAAGTGATGGTTGCTTGCTGATGACGAGCTACCACTGCCGTGTCACAGTCGCGGCGCGCCCGTTGCAAGAGTAGCGTATACAAGGTGTCGTGGTACAGTTGTTTCCCCCACGCTGCGTTGCCACAGTGCTTCGGACCGAGTGGACTCCAGAACGGTCAGCAGCGAAGGAAGCTGGAAGCTCTGCTTCGTAGAGCAGGGGAGCAAAAGGTCCAACCAGGGCCCTTGTTTTGTGCGTTGTTTGACCTGGATCAGGAAGGTGGACAGGTGATTGATCCTTGGCGAACCCCTTGGCAACGGTAAGCAGAGGCCTAAGCTTTGGTGGCGGCCTTAAGAACCGATCCATTTCCCCGATGTCGTGCTCCGGGCCAAGGATTGCGGCACGATCCGTAAAAGCCAACCACGGCGCCTCTAAATGCCGAACACACCCTCTCCGAACACGTCGTTCCGCGCTGCTGTATCCTTGCCCAGCGCATCGATTCCGACTGACGGGAATCAGCACTTATCATGTGAGGCTAACGAAAAAAAAAAACTCATTCGGGACCGGCCGACCGCATGTGGTCGCACCCGTCAACGGCTATCTTCGGTGTTGGCGCCTACTCTAGGGCGTCTCATGTTCGTCTTCAGCTCAAGACCGTAGCGGGTATATCCCGCCGGGATGAATCGATCTGTGCCTCCTAAAATCGCTACGCCCATCGCCGATTACAGCAAAGCGTGGGCAAACAACCAGGTCAACCGTCTCCTCCGATCCTCGTGCAACATCGCCGTCGTGACAGTCGATGAAGTGCGGTCCAATCTCCACTACCGACCCTCTCTCAGGCCATTGCAGCTGCATAAAGGCTCGGTGAACGCCAATCTCGAGCGCAAGTTCCCCAGCCAGTTTCGCGATTTTCGCAACTGCCTCTTCAATCTCCTCATGCAGCCCATCTTCTGTCACTGCCTGCAGCAGGCCGAGAATATCGCTCCTGGCCCTCTCCTGATTCATCGCAAACGGTCCCAAAAGAGTCTGGTCCGTTTCGTCATCCGCCGTCGACCTGTTCCTTCCATTCCTTAGCACCAGAACCGTCAAAAGTGAGTAAAAGGTCGCAGAGCGCCACTTGTTTGCGTCCCTGTCTTGTAGAAAGCGTTCGAAATCGGGGTCCTCGGTGAGTGTATCTGGAACAGGGGAAGTCAGCCAAGTGTCCAGCCACGGCTTGTTTTCCAAATCAGACCAAAAGACCAAAACTTACCCCCACTTTCGCCCCCTCTTGGAGTAAATAACCTCAACCAAGCCCGGTACAGATCTGTCAGCATCCGCCTCCCGTCTCCCGATCCTAGCGTGCCGAACCCACACGGCGCCGAAAAGAAGCCGTCCATCACCCTCGCCCAAACCGCGCTCTGCAGAAGATAACGCATCGCGCCTTGCTCTTCCGCTTCGCGCTCCAGGAATCGCGTCGGGTCCAGCCTTCCACCTCGGAGCGAACGCACCCTGCCCAGGTTGAACGGCTCCGTCACCACCTGAACTGCAAGTTTGAGCTCTGCAAACTTTCTCTGCAGGTCTGCTTCGGCAGGCTGGAACGCAGAATCAGCGTTGTCGACGCGCTGCACCGCCAAGGCCCGCCGGTGTTCTTCTCGCTCCTGGCGGAGGCGGTCCTTATACCGATCGAGCTCCGCAGTCATTCGCTGGTTGAGCTGCGCCATCGCCATGTCGTGCTGGGCGCGCTGCGCATCAAGCTCTCTTTGGTGCTCAGCGGTGACTTCTTCGAGTTCAGCGCGTTGATCTTCGATTTCCTTTTCGTGATCGCTAGTAGCTTTTTGGAGATTGCTAGTAGCTCTTTGAAGATCGCTAGTGGCTTTTTGGAGTTGAGCGCGTTGCTTCTCGAACTCCTTCTTGAGCGCCTCTTGCCCTGGACGGGCACGTTCGATGTGGTTCTTGAAGTCATCGCTCATGTCCCTGACCTTTTTGTCGTGGTCAATTCGTTCGTCACCGATAGCCTTCTCTAAGTCGTCAACTTTTTGTTTGAGTTGTTGGACCTGTGTCTCGTGCTCTTGCTGTTTCTCCGCCATGGCGGCGGCGTGTTGTGCTCGGGCAGAATCAAACCTATCTTCGGATTCGGCCTCGACTTTCAGCAATTCGTTTCTGTGTGCATTACGCAGATTTTCCAGCTCCGCTAAGTGTTTTGTTTTGAAATCCTCGAGTTCGCCCTCGAGGGACTGTATCCTTGCTTGGTGCTCAACCCTGATGCTGTCCATTTCGCGTCTCGAGTCGCTCTCGTTCCCAGCGGTTTTCTTGATAATCTCATCCAACTTGGATTCCAACATCCGATTCTTTTCTAGGAGATATGATGATCCCCTTAGCTGTTCTCTGAGTTTTGTGATGGTATTTTTGTGCTCGTCCTCGAGGGACTGTATCTTCGCCTGGTAGTCATTCTTGGCCCTCTCCATTTGGTCTTGGTGGTCGCGCTCAGCCCAGCTAGTCTTGTTAATAAGGTCATCGAACTTGGACTCTAACAGCCTATTCTTCTCCATAAGGTAGGACGACCCCTGCGCCTGTTCTCTGAGTCTAGTGGTGGCCTTGTCGTTCTCAGCGTGGTTGGCAGCCATCTCGCTGCGAGTGCTCGCGAGGGCTTGTTGGAGAGCTTCTACTTCCCTCGTTTTTTCAGTTACTTCCTTCAGACGGCTGTCCGAGGTTTTGCGCTCCTCGTCGAGCTGATATCTCGCTTGCTGAAGATGATTGTGCATGTGTGCAGCTTGCTGTTCCAATGCCGATTTTCGGTGCTTCTCCTCGGCCAGTTTCTGGTTGACCACGGCAAGCTCGTTTTGGAATGCTCTGTTCATCTCTTGCATCTCGTCGGTTGTTTGCCGTGCCCTTTCAAGCAAGATCTGGTGCTCTGCATTCCAGCTTGCACGCTCCGCCGAAGGGGAGGCAATGTTGACAACGGCGCCGTACGTCGGTTGTTGCCCGCGTGAAACAGCAGCGGCAGCGGCAGACATGGCACCTGACGGGGCAACTGGTGGTTCCTGGGTGCGGTTGGAATCCTGGGAACCGCGCCTGCTATCTGGGTCTCTTGTCGTCCCCGATCGCATCAGAGTGGCGAGCCGCCCTGAGCTGGGGGGCCTTCTGGGCTGGGGATCCGAGACCCGCCTTGGGTCTGCTGGTCTCTCGCGCTCTGCGAGTCTTTGATGCAGAGTTTCGGGAATACCAGGAACGGATGGTTGTGGTCCCGAAAATGTTGCCTGGTTGGGATTTGGGAGCCTGGCCATGCTAGGAAACCGTCGCGGGGCTTGGTCTTGCTGCATCATCGGTCCGCGTCGTGTCGAGTCTGGTTGGTAGTAACCAGGTGGCGCCTGTGATCCAGGAGGGCCAGCGGGCGATTCGTTTTGGAAGATAGGTCTTGTGATGGAATGCGGAAGCATGAGAAGGGTCTCTCGCGGCAGTGTGCGAAGCGTGTCGCTGGGCAATTGCGAGAGACAACTTGGGGGCAAGGCGGCCAAAGTCGATGGCGGAAGCTTCATGAGGGTGTCTGGAGGAAGGTATTGAAGTGTCGTCGCGCTCAGGCCCTGGAGAGTGCGAGGGGGTAGCTTTGCAAGCACGCTCTGCGGAAGACGCTCAAGGTTTGCCCGGGAGAGGTTTCGGATGATGACGCTTTGCGGCAATCGAGCCAGGTTTTCAGACGTCATGGCGTCGAATTTTTCGGGTGGCATCTTCAGGAGCACATCTTCAGGGAGTGTCCCCAGCGTCTCGGGAGGCATGATAGCGAACACATCGCTGCGTTCTGGGTCGGGATGGCGGGGTTTTCGTTTGCCCCGGATGCTTTCTCGGATTTTGTCCATCTCGAACGAGGAGGCGTGATTTCATTCAAACATTACATCTGGGCGACACGGGTCGCTAAAAATGACGCGTTGGCGGTCACAGAAAGGATGGAGGGGGAAAGAGCGACTCGGTACAGAAATGAGGGGGGGTGCAGCTCAGCTTTGGGCAGAAGTCGGGCCTGACGTGGCAGAGAAGGCTCTGGCTTGCCCACCAATCTGCCTCGTTTTTTTTCAATGGCTACACCTCCACCGGGATAATAAAGGTTAGCGTGTGAATTCCTAACCAGGGATGGAATAGTCGTTGATACAAGGTGTCAGGGCCAAAATCACAGGTGAATGAGGTACTGGTAGAAATCTCTAGG
>Ga0247765_1000565_pt1 | contig 27417 bp, 27 predicted proteins | sample UWRJL106311C6_FD_179949 | JGI IMG/M metagenome (GOLD analysis project Ga0247765, IMG submission 179949) | Plant litter microbial communities from Arlington Agricultural Research Station in Wisconsin, United States - UWRJ-L106-311C-6 | ecosystem: Environmental > Terrestrial > Plant litter >...
GTGTGCTTGTTTGTGTTCCCCTCTTTTTTTTTTTTTTTTTTGCTCCCCTTCCAGCCTCTAATTTTATGCCCTCTCTACCTTTACTCGAAAGATATATCGTATTAGTACATGAGACGAATCGTAAATGACGTATTCGTTGAACCCAACCATTCCCCCTGTATTCAAAGGGGCATAGGGAAGCGAGGTATCGGGCTGTGGACAGGTTAGCAAGTCGAGATTTGATCTGGATCATAAATCTAGTCGTGTTCTCAGGACTGCATGTGCGCCGTTATGGGCGGAACGGGTTTTTTATCGACGTACCATTTGCACTACACCGGCGCTATTCGGAGCACCGCTCATCTCCCAGGTAATAGTCTTCCACTTCTTCGGTCCGTGCATGCCGCACCCTTCAATACACCGAGTTTTACCGCCTGAAGAGCTAACAATGTCGTGTCCGTTCTCCATCATATGGGTGCTGCGAATACGCTCCTTTCCGACGTCAGCCTCACAGAGCAGTAGCACTGCTTCGCCGTTCCAGGCCTGGTATCTGGAAAAGTTTGCCGATTTGCTAGACGCATCCGCGAGGTAGATTCCATTGCCAAACAGGGTTCCCGACCAAGTAAACCCCTTCCGCCGAATCTGGAGTCCTAGATCGAGAATCCCCATTAGCGAGTCGATTGGTGTGCCGTGCCATAGAAGTAGTCTCTCCTCTCCACAAGGGTCGTGGTTCCCCTGTTGTTGTTTCCCCTCAATCCAGTCCTTGTAAGGGTTCGGTAGGTTCGCCTTGATAAACACGCGGTAGATGTCGCGAAGCTCGAATTTCAGCCGGTGTAGAGAGTGGCAGGATTTTATTAGGTAGTTTTTCAGCTCCTGGAACTCATCGGTTGAAGAATCAGACATCCGGCGGAAGCCGTGTCGTAGAGAACTGTAAGCATGGTACATGGGATGGATCAACATTTTGTGAACACGTAGCTGTAGGGTGCCTCGGGTATATACGTCGTTCAAGAGACTCAACACTTGGGGTTGCGGCCAGAGCTGGTAGAGAAACTTTAGCTCGATGAATATCGCGTGGTAGGTGGATATCACCGGAAGCCGGTCGTGCGCAGTGGTTCTGGTGTTGAAGGGGATCTGGCTTCGATACCAGGAAGAAATGGTTAGGATGGTCTTCCAGCGGATAGGTCGTCCAGATTCGAGACATTGGTGGATGCTCTGTAGCATCTTGAATCCTAGAAAGCAAGCCCACGGACCAAGGTACTCGTAGGGGACCGTGTAGTCTGATCCGGCACTGGTATTATCCCCCAACTGCTGATCCTGATGCTGCTCCTCCCTGGCACCTGCCTGTTCGGTGGTGCCGGCGGGAGGTCCGCAGAGTATGGTCTCCATCAACTCTCTTACATCGTCGTGCATGTTGGCATGGGATTCTACTGCGTCGTAGTTTCGTTCTGCCACTCCTCTCGATAATAGGGCTGATGCTGATGCGCGACGGCGGTAATCGAGCTCGACGAAAGTATAGAGGTTCGGCGACGACAAGAGACGCTCGTACCGACGTTTCCACAAAACGCCAGTTCTTTCCTTGAAGATGGTAAAGAAAGTGCGTTCGAGACGTTTTAAATCTCCTGCTTCGGCAAGCAGACACCCCCGGGTTCGCTGGCCGACGCGCCCTTCCCGAGACCAAAGGGTATAGATTTTGGAAGCCTGGTGGAACACAATTTGATGCCGGTGAAAGAGATTGATGTTTTTGGTAATATTGGCCCGCAGCAGGTAGCAATCGAATATCGTCTTGCCAGCCCGGTCCGCGACGACGACAGAGCCAGGATCAGCATCGGGATCGACAGGGACCGCGAGCTCCGGAGAAAGCACACCCGTAGCTTGTCTCTGAAAATACCCACTGTGTGAAGCGAACCCCCGCTCCCTCGCGCGGGACGATGGGCGCAGCCGTGACTCGCTCCTGCCATGGGACTGTTCAAATTCTCGCCAAGTGGCATGCTGGTTGAGCTTGTTCCTCAATGCCCCCTCGTGGTCAGGGTCCCAATCAGTAGAGATCCGAGCGAGATGAAGGGAGGGCAGCACCTCGGATGCTTTCGGTGCCCAAGTGATGACGTCTGGGCCTTTTTCGTTGCCGACCACGCAGGGCGCAGAAGTAGTCGATGTCGCCAAGGTCGATAATTTCGCTGGGTTGATGGTTCCCGGGGGGTCTGCGTGTTGTAAGGGGTCCTCCATTCGAACGCGCAGTTGTTTCAACGCAGCGCGTCTGGTGGTTTTCATATGTCCCCAACATGGCCGCCGATCAAATTTGGATCAAATGTTCCCGCTTCGCGCCTGCCTGAGCTTGCGGTTTTGTGGGAGGCTTCGTCGCACATGCACGTGAGCGCGGGGTTCCCCAAGAAGCATGAGCAGACTGCTGCGCTGCTCTTGCCCTAGGCAGAAGTAGCGTCGTCATTGGATATTTTTTTTCGCCGACATGCACAAGTATCCCTCGGAACACACCCGTTTGGTGGAACCCTCCCCCCCCACTTCATGTTGTCAGACGTGAACGCTTGCGTGGGCGGCTAATAAGAGAGCCTTTTCGGTGAAAAACGTGGCACCTCACAGTAAGCGTCCCGAGAGAAGATGCAAACATGTGGCCTACTAGAATTGGTGGGCATTGACTCTTGCACATGTCTAAATTGTGGTTGGTTCACTGTATATTTAGAAGAAAAGAAACAAAATGAAAGAAAAATAGAAAGCAGTGCCCAGCATCAGTGGCGATTAAGCTGGGAGATGCGGCACCAGGACCCGCCTCTCTGAGTCACTCAACGCTTATCGGTCAGGATGACAAAATTCAAAGCCTTCCCCTGCATGTGCCAACGCCAGCTGGGACTTTGGAAAAAAGCCTAAACCCTAACCGTATGAAAGGGGGGAAGCTAAGCCGACAGCAAAAGTAACAATTCTTCTCTTCTTTCCGAAAATTCAAATCCGAAATGCTAATCGTCGCCACGTGTACCTATCCAACCAAATTGCAAGTCTGCCTCCCTCTCAATCGTTTTAACCTGGTAGAGCGAATTAACGGTTTGTACGACACGCGAACGTCTTTCTCCCCGTTCTCATCCTGTTTCTCACCCTTCGCAGACCGTGTTTCTGTCTCCTTGTCTTCTGCAAGACCTTCCCAGGCCAGGTATATATCCGGAATCGGGGGGTTGCAGTTTTTTCTGTCGGAAAAAGCTCCACCTCGAAGATGGGACTGCCACTCGGGCGAGTCGAGGCTTTCACAACTGCCCAAGTCTTTCCACGTTGTGAAAACACCAGCCCATCTCTGATCATCCGTTATTTCCACAAACCCAACACTGTGATCGGTATAACAACTTTCACAGGGCTGGACTCGCTCAACTTCGCCGGCATGAGGTTTCTTGCACCGGTCACAAACGCTGATACTGCGATCCCCCTGGCCCTTTTGCCACCAAATCGCCTCTGGGTCATCAAAGACGGCGAGGTATTGCTCCCACCACACGTGCTGGCAGCAGTAGCGCATTCCCCATTGGCCTTTGTTGTTCATTGCCTCTTTTAGCTTTTTGAGAGCATTGCGAATTGTTGTCGTCTCATCTTTCTTTTCTTCCATGTTCTTTTCCTTGGTCGCCGAGTTTTCTTCTTTAGTCCCATCCGTGTCAGTATCCTCGTTCGTTTCATCTTTTTCTTTTCGGTCTCCTTCAATCGGACGGCTGGTGCTATCCCTTGGTAACCAAAACAGCCGTTCCGTCTTCATCAAGAGATGCCCATTCGTAACCTTAAACTCATGATACCGATGAACTCTCCACTCCTTACCGTCACCCTCCACTTCCCCATCCAAGGTCATCTCATCCGCTGAATTTAATACTGTCCCAGCCTCCCAACCATGTTGACTCCAACCACATCGCGCAGCTCTCATAACTCCAGCGAGCATATTGAAATGACACTGCAACGGCAAATACGGGGCCATCACCTCCATTCCTTCCCAGTAATCTCCTTCTCCTCCACTATCAGGTCGTCGACTCGCATGCAAAACTGCTTCGCAAGCACGTAAACTGATTTGATCATCGGCAGAGCGGGTCCACCATTCCGTTGGAAAGGGACTGTGGAATACGGCACAAGCCGGACAGGCGATCAGATATGGGTAGAGGGTCGGGTCTCGGGATAAGAGCGAGAGAAGACGGGATTTGGATTTTATCAGCTCGGAGGATTTTGAGACTGAACCATTGAGAAGAGGCGACGAGGTGCCGAGTTTAGCAAATAGAGCGCGGTTGACTAAGGCGAGACTTGCTAGTTCGTGGGCGGAAAAAGTGGAGGTTATTTGGTAGAGAAGTTCCAGAGGCAAAGCGGAGAGCGAGGCTATCGTCGGGACCGTGGCCGGGCGTAACATATTCGTAATCCAGTCGGAACTAGGTGAAGTGACTTTGTCTCGGGCGGCGCAGAAAAATAATAATGGATATTTCGGATCAAGTCGGGTTGGGAGAGAGCGGCTGGACTAGATTAAATACCTGCACGCGCAATCGCGGCCGCCTGCGCACTAAATAGAATACTAGGAATCCGAAATCCCACAAAATATTGCGGTGTTCATTGTGGGGCTTGGCGCTGTAGCCTGCAGCCTGCGGCTTACAGCGGTTGCCTGTGTGGGGTTTGCGTAGACCATGCCCGGGACACGGCAGAGATGACATTGGACTTGGCTGGAAGAATCGTGGCGATAACCGCTCGGAGAGTTGACATCACACTGGATCACAGGTTGACGGTATCCAGTCGCCGGATGATCTTTCCAGTTCCAAGTGGCTCGTGACGCTGCTAGGACTTATACACACGGAAAACGCATTTTGGGCCCCCTAGACTGGATGCCTAGGTACGTACCCTCTATCCCCCTAGGCCATAATCAGTACACTCCAAGTAACCAACTTCCACGACAGTTGTCTCGAAATAGGGCCAGTCAAATCTAGATATACAGACGATGAAGCACAGTACCTACCTACCTACCCATTCTCCAGTCCTTATGGCAAAATTTCGAGTGCCTCTTCAGTTATTGACCCATTGTTCATAAACGAGGAAATAATCCCCCCACAGTCCAGGCCCTCCATATTTCGGATCATCCTGAATCAACTCGCGCTCTATCCGGAAGTCTAGCCTCTGGTACACGGGCATGGCAACCTTCATGGCGTGCACAGAGATATCGAGACCCAGTTTCTCAGCCTGGTACATACCACTGCGCACGAGAGCAGTAGCGATGCCTTTCCGTTGGTGTTTCGGGTGCACGGCGAGATATTCGAGTTCTGTACCATCAATTTTCAGCACCCCCACACTTGACAGCTTTTTGGTCAACTACAGTGGAGTCTCACTCATGTATTCCTTCCGTCCCAATATCTCCTTCTCAATCTCCCGCACGCCATCCAGCAGTGGATCTGAGGTATAATCCGGATCTCACACGGCGGTTTCGGCAACCCGGGATATCCCCGTCGACAATGGCCTGCGAGATGGGGTTTGACCACCGCGCATAGCCTAGAATCTCACCTGTTGTGGCATCCACAGCCTTTTGATGCCGAGTCGTGTCTCGGTTTCGAAGCAGGTTTCGGGGATACCGGAGAGCTATCTGTGAGATGTGGTATTCGAGAGTGCAGTGGCGCCATTCGAGTCGCCAGTGTGGACAGGCCAAGAAGGCGGGTATGTTGTTGCGGCGAGGGCGGAGCCGTCGGCCACTGTGACCCCGGTGATTTGGAACGAAATACTAGGGAGATTGGTGGCCAGATGCTGCGGGTCTGCAGCTTTTACGTCTATTTAGCAGGTCGTTGGCAAGTGAAACAGTCTGAGAAACTGGGAGGTTGCAACAAACAAGAGACGCGGGTAAGCATGGGGAGTGGGGATGAGCCCAAGGACAGCTAAGAGCTGAAGCGGGGTTAACTCTTCTAACTTTTTTGAAACTGAGACACGTGGAAATCTCACTTGGTTGGCACGGCGCCGCAGTACGGCATTTATCCGCGAATGCTTGTCTGGCAGAGGAGACACCGCAGGCGGTTTGCTAGGCTGCCTAAAAATCTTTAAGGTAACAGACGGTAGGTAGGTAAGGTAGGTACCCAGTGACCTGGACACTAAAAATCGCGTGGTTCTAAAGCATGTCCTCACGTTGCAGTCTCGTTCAAATACCCATCCAGTAGCAGAGGTGGATGGGGTCACGAGATGCCCATATAGGTAAGTGGTCTTAAGAGAAAGCCGCAAGAGAAACTCCAATGTGAAGAAAAGTATATTCACCCGTGAGCCACATGTACATGCATGTTTATCAAAAAAGAAGAACCAATGCTCTCCACTTTCAATCCCTCCCCCGTCCCCAGATACTATCCCAATGATGCAAAGCCCCAGTCTATGATGCGGACACAGTCTAGGCCAAAGTCATGCTAACGAAGCCCCGGGATCCCTCGACGCTGCAGTCAATGGCCGTCCACAGGAACCAATCGCGGTGATAGCTCTGCTGGCCCTGGGCGTACCCGGCTATGCAGTCGCGCAAAGCCGCATTGTTATTCTGTAGACCGACGCAGAGACGGCCCTGGCCATCGCCGTTCTGGCAGCCGCCGCCGGCTGCTAGAAGACTGCGGACGACTCCGACGGGGTCCGACTTGGTGTCCTTCCACCGTCCGGCGTCCGAGTTGTGGCTGCAGTTGCAGGCCGAGGCGACAGAAGCCATGGCGGCAACGGCGGAAACGAGGGCGGTCTTGAACTGCATTTTGATGGCTGAAACTGATTCTGCTAGTCAGTGTGGGAAGATGGAAGGGTGGAATGGGCTCGGTGTCTACCGGAAAAGTTGAACTTGCGACAAGGGAGTGTGTTTGGTTTTGTTGGGTTGTGAGTTGAACAAGCAAAGGCTGTTGAGAGAAGCTGTTGAGGAGGGTAAGGAGGAGAGAGAAATGAATCGAGGTGGAAGATAGATTGACCTCTACTTATACTTGTCTCGAACCCAATCTGCAAGCATCTTGAAGAACATCTTGGTCTTGTTCAAGTCTTCTGGATGTGTCTGCCTTGCCTTAGCGAATCCCAAAGGCTGGGGTGGGAAAGGAGGAAGCATGATTCCTCTTCCACAAGGAATCAAGAGTTACGTGCCAGGCCCTATTAGGCGTTGTTCTATCGATCGCGGATTGTTGTTATTTCGGGAAAGGGTGAATGTTGTGTGGGAAGCAGAACTGCCCGCCCTGGGCACAGAAGGCAATGGCAACGTCGTTTACCATTCTAGGAAGCTCGCCAGGAACGGAGTGTGGTTGGTCCGTGTGAATAATGCGCCGACTGGATTCTAGGTTGCTTTAGCCGTGGTCGACATGGTTTGATTCAGGCACTGTCCGTGCCCCGAATGAAGATTCTCAGGGTCCCAATGTGCGGGACACATTCAAAAGGATTCAGTATCCGTACCTGAAGGATTAAACCTCTATGCCTCATACCGAAACGTCCAATCACAGCAGCCTAAATCCAAAATTTTTACATGTTCTGATACATGTATGCCCCAGAACGAGGTACTTGACTGCAACTCCCATTACAACGTGGTTAATCACACAAACTCCGTCGCCACTGATGTGAGGCTGTGACTTTTCCTGCCTTCAAACGCCGCAGATGCTGTTCGTCAACCACGCTTCTTGGGGCAGAGATATGACTTCCATGGACATTTGGGATGCTTGCACTGCGCTAATCCCGAACAAGTCGTCCCACTGCTTAGGTAGGATTGGCCGTTAGGGTACTAGCTTGCCATGTGGCAATTGAGATCTACCAGATGAATGCTCGTATTCTACATCTAGCTTCTAGTAGAGCGCGTGACTAAATAGTTGAAATCCCTACAAGCCCGTTGGTCGACACTGATGAGTTGGGTGCCTGAAGGTTATGCGTACTGAGAAGTGCATGCACTGAGAAGATCTCGATCTTTGCACAGTCCAGGTGGGGAACACTCGGCGCACTCTAGGGTCGGTCGTGTCGTCAAAGGCTACAATATGGCTTGGTGATGTTGTCTGCTATTCTAGGCGTCGCCTGTTGATTGCAAAGAACATCGAACTTGACTCGGTTATGCCATTCTCACATGACATTTTGCGCCATGACAGCCTATCAGAATTCCGCCCCTACTGACTTCGCCCCATTCTACCACCACACTGACAGCCCAGGCTGGTGTTTCATCTATATCAAATTCCACTCAGGGACAGTAAAGACGCGGCCCGTCGTGAAAAACCAGCCACCCACCCACGTGTGGACAAGGCCACACACTAGGCCTTGCCAGGCGACCCCATGTCGGTTGTTTGAGTCGCGCAGTCTTTTTAACACCGCTGGGGGAACATTCCCGTACATTCAGCTACTAATCATGAGAACAGGTGTCGCTCTCAGCGACGCCGCACGCATGTCACAAATGTCGCCAGAACATGGATCGAATGCGTATTTTACGCAATGGGGTTGACCCACTCACAATTTCTTGTTCAACCTGAGCTCAGACCATCATCAGTTGTTCCTACCTATTCTATTCACGCGCAAGACTTGAGTATCAGAGCAGAGCTGTAACCGCTGCTGAGGTAGTCGCTCGCGAAGCAATGTTGAAATGAGGTACACAGCTCCAAATCCTCTACTACCTAGGTAAGGTACCAAATTACCTATGGGTCGAACTGTTCCGTCCTTCCATTTGCAAGTTGGCAAAGCAAAACTTGGTGGAGAACAGCACAGCTTGCCACGTGCAGGCAAAGCAAACGGTTGCCCCGGAATTCGGGCCGTGGGCTAATGCGGCACCGTTGACGCGATCCTTCTCCGGCTCCTTTAAATCCTTATTGCCGCCTCTTGACTCTAGGTACTCGGTACCAAATCAAGGTAGCATCAAAAACACTGGTGACAATTTTACAGCAAAATAGGGCAATTGGAATCGACTACCAGGTCCTCAGAGTAGTACCGAGGTACCACAGCTCATGGCTGCATCCGTGGCCCCCCTCCAACCCACAACGTGGGCGGGTTATCTTGGTGCAACACGCCAGGCAGCAATATATGATGAGAGGCAATGTCTACAGTTGGGCTGTGCCGCATTTGCGTCAAGTCGTCCGATATGGCCATTGGTTCATCCCCGACTCGCAACAACAAAAATACCTACCATCCACACAGTCGTCTAAAGCCGTCCCGCGGGAGTACCTGATGGAAGTGTGTTCCAGGTTCTGCAAGATGGCAAACCCGGATTCTGAGGCTGAAATTGTCCACGTTCCTGCCACTCCATACCACGCTACCATGCAACCCACACGTGCAGTATGCAGCACGACCAGAGTGCCACCTCCACCTTCCTTCAACACTACCTTGACGAAACACAATAGAGGGCCGGTCGACCTTCATGTACAGCGCAACGGGACTGAACTTAGTAAGTAACAACACTGCCACAATCGACACGTACCTCATAAAAGTTGGAAAAAAAAATCCACCGATTTTCTTGCCCGGTTCGGTGTTTGGAACACGAATACTCCTGCCAGGCGGAATTTTCAGGAATGAGGCACCTCGGTTGCCGAGACCAGGGCACTCCCATCCTCTGGCCAATTCGGATAAGTTTCGGTTTCTCCTAATGTAGTATGCACGAACTAGCCAGGCAATCTTCTAGGCACGGGAGAGGACTGACTGCATGTCTATGAGCATTCCATGTAGCCGTCAACGCGGATTGATGAATTCGGCTCCTCTTTGTTGAATCCTGCCTCTAAACACAAGTGCACATCCAGGCCTCAGACAAGGAAGCTAGGTCACGGGCCGGAGTGCCCTCTTTTCCATGTGAGAAGCACCGGAACTCCTTCCGGAGCGCACAACGCCGAAGCGAGACACGATACATATAGCACGGTGTGGGAACCCCCCACATTCCGCACGGCAGCAGCCGGAACTCTCCGAGATTTTATCTTTCTCTCACAAATATAGCTCTTCCTAGGTACCAGACAGTGAAGGCAACCAGACATGCAGTATAGAGGTGATCGCCAAGCTCCCCGGCAAAGCTGGACGGCAACTCTGTCCAAGTGGGACCCGGTTATTCTCCGAGACGCGCTCCCCAGTGGATTGGCGCGGCAAGGTGTGCCCATTTACAAGAGAACAACCGTTGATTTTAACCTTACAGAGCAATTGACGTAGAAATAAAAAATAGACTTGGTATAAGAATGTTGCGACGTCCATTCTTGGATGATAGATGCGCCGTTCCTGGTTCGAAAAAAAAGTACAGCTTGATCAGTCATTATGAAGGGAAAACTTGCAACGCTCGCAACACTCGTCCTGCCGCTGTGCTCGGCGCAGATGTGCACTCGGGATTTCCTCAAAGCCCAGGCAGAAAAATATGTGGCTGCACAAGCGGCCGGAAAACCCAGCGACTTGACGGCCAACGTCACCGGCACCATCACCTACACTGAGGATTTCAAGGCCGGCGATATCGCCAAGGGAATTCTCTCCAAACCTCTCAAGGTCGATTTCACTCGCAGCCTCTATGATACAACCGACTGCGCTATCTTCACGGAACTCGTGGCCGCCAGCAATACACCGCCATATGTGCTGGGCACGCAATTAAGATTCACCCCCGAGGGCGCGCTCACCAAGGTTGAGACTCTGGCGACCACTACGGGGGATTGGTTCTTTAATGCGGCAAACACGCTGAAGTACACCAAGGAGGAACCTTGGTAATTAAACCCACTTAAACCATTTCACCAGCCACTAACACTAAAACACCAAATAGGTCGGAAATCCCCGCCGAAAAACGCGACACCCGCGCTGCCATCAAAGCCGCCGGCGACGCGTACATGGATCTGTTCAACGACAAATCCGTCAAAGTCCCCTGGGGCAAGCCGTGCGCGCGTCTCGAAGGAGGCACCTACATGCAGCCCGACTGTAACGTGGGCGTTCCCAGCGGCCTAAAGATGACGAATCGGCGATATGTGGTCGACGAAGTCGTGGGTGCGGTGGATATCTTTTTGGCGTTTGGTGGGAATATCCCCGATAGTCACGCCTTTAGGCTGGAAGGGGGTACGATTCGCTACGTTCATACCTTGACGATCATGTAGTTTCTTACTTGTACTTTGGTGAGAGATGATAAGTTGTCCTTGTTCAAAAAGCAGGTGTTTTAAACATTTACTCGATTAAATTGAGTGCTCAACTTTGTTACGTGGTTTGGTTGAAGTATACCGGGGTTGAAATAGAGTTTTAGGAGAAAAGAGTCAGGTTGTGATGTCATCTCGGTTCAATGTTGCTGATTGAAACACAAGCACGTTTCTGCTGCATGTGGTATGTCGATCTCAATTGACAATGTCAACACCAGCACTATGGTAGGTAGGCCTACTCCGGAACCTCAACCTCAATAACCCCCTCCAAGTCCCGAAAATCCGGCGAATGCCAAATCTTGGCCACCCGCAAACCCGCCGACTCTACCAGCTCCACCCACTGTTTCTTTGTCCGTTCCATGCCCGCAAGGAGAGACATCATGGTGATATCCGCCGCAGCGAGGAGGGGGGGACAGCCCTTTTCCGGAATGATGGTCTCGTTGAGTAACAGACGGGAAAACCCTGGCTTCATCGCCGCAGCCGTGGCTCTCAGTAGATCTCGACATCGCTGGTCGGGCCAATCATGCAGCACCAGACGGGTGTAATACAGATATGCACCCTTAACGGGTTGGGGAGTGAAAAAGTCGTGAACCATAGGCTGGATTCGAGAATCCACATCTTGGACCTTGGCGATCGTTCCCGGGAGGTCTTGTAGAACGAGCGGCTCTGCGGCGGGGAAGGCCTCGAGTAAAAGCTTGACGTGGAGACCGACGCCGCCACCCAGGTCAACCAAGAATGGGGTACTCGAAGCATCGGGTGAGTTCTTGAACGGGTTTAGAAGATGTTCTGCGACGGGGAACCATTCAAACCAGAAACGTAATCCGGCTTTGCTTCCCGTCATGCAGGTGTTGAAACGCTCAGCCTTGACGGGGTCTTGGTGGAGGTACTCGAAGAAATGCAAGTTGGTGCCAAGAGCGTACTGACTCGGGCCGTTGAGTTCGTCGGTGGGGTTTTTGTACCCGTGAGTCTTGAAGTACTCGGGCATGCGGTTGCAAGAACGAGCCGAGGCTTCATAGCTGCCATCCAGTGTCAGCACCGGTGATCAAATCAATCTCACGCATTGTACAGCTGATAATGGTGATTATTGCACTTACATGTGGACTGCAAACGCTTCAATATGCTTCACCACCATGGCCTTGGACATGCGCGTGGCGACGTATTCTCTCTCACCAGACTCTTCGGCATACCCAGCAGCCGTGACGACGCGCATGATGCGGACTACCAACACCTCATCGGCGCCACACTGAGCTGCCAACTTAATTGAAGATATCGGAGTCCCGTCTCGCTCTACGAGATGGTGAAAGATGCGCAGATCCACGGCCATGCGAATAGCGAATTGCCGGGGGGGTGTCTAATCCAGCGTAAGCGCGTCTACAGATACCTGAACATGGTAGGTGATGTTGAAATGAGAAGTTACCTCAAAGATTTGCATAAAAGCCAGCTGTTCCGGTGTCAGAAATAGACCGGGAAGCTCCTTCCCCAGCGAGAGGATACGCTGGCGCAGGTCGGGCGAGAGCTGCTTGGCCTGGTCGGGCTGGGCCGACAGGTCTTCGAGCGCCTTGACGGCGGATTCAATGTCCATTTTGTGTGTGGAATTGGGGGGTCGCCTTAGCACAGTCGAGATGTATTTACTTGGTAATGTGGTTGAGAGGAAAGGAGTTCGCGACACATTGAAGAGAGTTATTTGATCATGGCGTCGTCGTCGCTCGGGACTGCAGTCGAGTCGGGGCTGAAAAACTCGCTTCGACGCAATGCAGTTTTTGTCCGGACATCCGCTGTTATTTCATTGGCTATCGCGGAAGTCCGTCGGTAAAATGTTGTCGAATCACAGCGACGACGAGAGAGCACAGTGTGAAATTCGATGCTCATTTGCGAATGGTAACACCACGGAACGTAAGGGTGGTCACACATGTGCTACCTCCCCCTTGTGTCACTCGTACCCTAAATTTGACCTCTGGTCACCATCCCCAATTGAATCGCCCACATCTCTCCTCCTCTCCTCAATCCTCTTCACTGCCTTACAGAGTTGTCAATGCAATCCTACAGGTGGTCAGGGGAAAGCCATGGATGAGACGCGACCACAATGTCTATACTACCTACTTTGTCCTTCTCCGCTGTGCAGCTGCCTAATGTTGTATGTTGATGGTGCGACGCATACCTCTTAGCACGGCTCAAGTAACTTTGGAGCGAGTCCTTTCAACTGCCTTTCTTAGCTTCTCGGCCTCTTCTTCATAGCCCAGCGGCGGAAGAGATGCGGAGGTTCTCTAAAGGATTCCATCGAGACATGTGTACCAACGAGGACTGGATCAAGAAAACAAAGTCAAGGCAGCAACTTCTTTATTCCGAGGAAGGAACATGGATGGGGAGTGTTATGTGTGGTCTCATTTTTAGGGGATGGTGTGGTAAATCTCGGAATCCCAATCCCGGACTTGGTTCATCGGTCGGGGAGTTGTAGCTCACACCCTGATTCCCGAACTCGGGTCGTTTTCGGAAAGGCATTTTCAGGTCGCAACATCTTGGCTCTTGGCATCAAGCTGGGCCGCCATGGATCAGGGTCAGGGAAACCTTGGTGTGAAAAAATTGTTGAACAGCAAAAGCATAGGACAATTGCCAGTGCAACGGCCGTATCTGGCATATATACCTACCTGCCTATATATTCCACAAAAACACGAGTGATAGACTTGTGAGTGATAGCCAAATTCTAAACTAAATAGCCACCTCCTTTCCAGTCCTTGCGCTCTCCTTGGCCGCTTCAATGATGGTCAGAACCGCAGCTGCCTGGGTGGCCGTGACCGGGATATCCTTTTCATCACCACTCGCCACAGCTCGAGCAAACATTTCGTAGAATCTACGATAGGTCTGCGGCTCAGCTGTCGGCCACTCGCAGTCCTTCACCTTTCCATCCTCCCCGACGACACACAGCCTACCGTATCGCGAAGGATCCTCCTTGCCAAAGTCCGCGTCGGTGGCCTTGCCGCCCCCTCGCAGCTGGTCTTCCTGTGGATCTAATCCCGTCTTGTGGTAGCTTCCCTTTGTACCCCGGACCCAGAACCGCATCTGCTGCGTCTCCACGCTGACAACGGCAATGCGCACATGCACGAGCAGCCCAGTCTCGGCATAGCTCAACACCAACGAAACACTGTCCGGCTCGTCGTCGAGACCACCACTCCCCGTGGCCAACTGCCCATCGCGTTGCCTTACAAACTTGGCAAACACCCCACTTGGGATGCCAAACAACACAACCACCTGATCAAGCAGATGCGTGCCGAGATCATACAACACACCCCCACCGTCACGCATACTCAACATGCCCTTCCAGGAAGTGGCCGGCCTCTCCAACCTGAGACGATCAAAATGCGTCTCAAACTCCACGACCCTTCCCAATGTGCCTTCCGCAAGTAATTTCTGGACAGTCAGAAAATCCGCATCCCATCTACGGTTTTGATAAACAGTGAGAACGCAACCCTTTTCTTTGGCGAGATAAGCTAATTCGTGAGCCTCCGCTGATGTGGGCACAAACGGTTTTTCGACAACCACGTGTTTTCCCCGGCGGAGGGCTTCGCGAGCCAGAGAGTAGTGGGTATTGGGCGGGGTGGCGATGATGATTACATGTAGTTCCGTGTCGGTGAGGAGCTCCTCTGCCGAAGCGAAATGGCGCACACCCGTCGTCGCCGTGGGGAAATCATCTGGAGCGGAATTTCCAGGAGTAGGTGTGCGTTGGACGATAGAATGCAAATGCAGGGAGGGGGTTAAGACGATGAAGGGGATGTGGAAGATTTTGGCTGAGAGGCTGTATGACGTCAGTCAGTCAATGACGGGAATTAACGTTGCGAACTGTGCTGGATTTTTGGGGAGAGATTGAGTTACCCGTAGCCAATGATGCCGACGTTGAATTTGTCATCGCACGTCATTTTGGTATTCAGTTGAGAGTAAAGGGCAGTTTGGGACAAGCTCGTTGTTTGATCAGAGTTGAATTTTGCACAAGGGTGGGGTTGAGAAAGCGGGTTGAACGGCTCAAGTCTGGTTGCACATGCCATGAGTTCGGACCCACAATTGTCTTGTCTCTTCCAATAACTCGAAACGAACGGTTTTTGCCTCAAATATAAACATCTCCTCATGACTAGCGCAAGTATCCCTCCTTATAAAGCAACATGCCGCAGATAGCAAATTTCAGATTTACAGTTATGGACGCTTCAAACCCAAGCCAAGAAATGATTGTAATGATAACCCCCGCCCTTGTCCACATGCATCTCCCGCGCGACCCAGTACCAACATGTACACAGCCAACTGGTCACCTGATCCCACACTTCAACTACATGTACCCCATATCCCGGCGCCGGATCTCAATCTCGTCGTGCCCAACCTCATACTGGAGCAAATCCCGAGGCCAGACCTCGACGGTCGCGTTGTCGTTGGCAGCGTGGTACTCAAACATGCGAAGGGCATCTTCTCTGGGGACGTCGGACCCCGTGTTGAACATGTGTCCGTCTAGAAGCACAATGCGATCAGGCCATTGGCATCCCGTCTTGTTGTCTGCATGTGCGTGTGGCGGCGGCAGGGGTGCGTTGTCGTCGTCGCCGTCACGGCCGCTGATGCGGGAAACGCCTCCGAAAGCGGAATCCAAGCGGAACCCTGTCCAAGAACTGCCTCTGACCTGAGGTCGAGGACCAAGAAAGGGTTCCTTGTTGATGCAGACGTTTAGATCGAATCCGATATTGTTGACCTTGCCACAACCCGATAGGCCCGCGGTTTGGTGTTCATGGATGGTACCAAAGGCAAAAATCGGCAGTCCATTAAATCGTGCGCTCAGAAATGGCTGTCTGGCAGGACGTTCGCAACACCTGCCCTGAGCGATATCGTTGCATATATCAAAGCTTCCTTGGCAGCCACGCGTTCGGTGGTTCCGGATCGTCACAGCCTCCGACCCGGCCATCAAAGCCGTCAGGCAGAGCCACTGGACGAAAAATGCCTTCATTGTAGAACTGGATGTGTATTGCCCGATAAAGAGTTGAGGACGTAATATTGATGGGGCAGCCCAAAACGAAGAAGAATGATAAAAACTGTTTATGGGTGAAAAGATTTTTGGTGCAGAACAATGAAGACAGTGATCTTGAAAATGGTGACAATAGGGTGTTTTTCGAGACTTGGGTATGATATCAATCGTGTGAACAATATGATTTGCAGGATACTGCCGTATATTGATCATCAGAAAACGGCGATCGCTCCGGATACCTTATATATACGTGGTTGTTGAAGTGAAGGCTAAATAAAAACACTGAAGGCACGCCAGCACCTTTTTGAGACCATTTTCCGAGACCGATGAGCATGCTCCATGGAGAAGGGAAGCCTGAAGCTCCGCAGCAAGAGTCCGGAGATGTTTTGGGCGTGTCAGTGAGTGACACGAGAGAGGCTGTTTCGATTGAAGGAACCTATCCAGTGTCAGGTGTCACATCAGACATTGCACACCAAGTGCTAGGATTTTGGTAAATTCCGATATCTTTTGTGGCTTGGGCTTGATGCTCACAGGTAGCGGCTGTGTCAACGGCCCAAAGCGACTACCAAGGGAAAGTACGACAAGTCCGAGAAATTCAGTATCCGGGCCCGTGTCGCGGCATTGAGAAATAATAGGAAGCGGCAGGGAACACTATTGTGTAACTGTAGTGTAAAAAGAAGGGCGCGCGCGCGCGAAGGTGTGTTTGTAAAACATCAAAATGTGTGCTACAGCAACTTTGTGATCTCGGACTGCACACAAGACCCCAAAAAAAATATAAAGATTTAGGCTGTGAGCATTTAGCTAAACCCTTACTCGCCGAGTGCGAGAATAGATCCTTCTTTAGTAAACTCCAGCATGAACGGGCCTGCCTGCCCTACCCTCCCACACCTTGCCTTGTCACAGATCGAATATCAGCCCCGCTGATTTTAGAAACTCCAGCCGGTGAGGGAAAGGTTCAGACAGTAGCCGGTAATGTCGACTAGAGAAGGAGGTATCACGAAGCCTACTGATCTTAGACTTGTATATATACCTACGTGCGTGTTTCCTCTTCTGTCAATAGCTCGATCTACCTCTCATCATCAACCATTACTTTTTCTTTACCGCATACACCTTCCAACACATCTCCTGCCAAATTATACTACCATTCACTATTTCCACAGAACCACTCTCTTCCACAGCCAAGATCTTGGGAGTTTTGTGGATCATCATCATTATCTTCACCAACCCTAGTCCCCACCATCGCCAAGGCCCAAAACCGTCACCATGAAGACAACATATTTCACGGCCCTCCTTCTCTCCGGCATGGCCACCACGGTTTCTGCCAGATGCTACGGCGGCAAAAACAAGCGTCCTGAGCACGGAATTCTCTGGGTCAAGCAGGCTCTCATTGCCGGGCAGAACGCCGAACAAGCCAGTCCCATACCAGCGGGCCAGGAGCAGTGGACTTCGGGAAAGCCCGACGGCGTATGTCTCAGCTTCGGCATCAAGAACAAGAGCGGCCAAACCAAGTCCGTTACCACAGATCAAGTGGTGGATGCCTGGCTGCGCGAGTACATTGGCTGCGAGCATGGTGGTGAGCGCAGATACGATGATGGACTTGAGTACATGTAAGTCTTGTCCGAATAATATTAGAGAAACAGTCATTTTTCTAAACACAGTTATAGCTTTCACATGGACTGCAAGTAAGGCACAAAACTCCCTGGCATACATGTTTGTGTCTGGGAGAGTGTCGAGTCAGGGACGGGGTGATGTCGATCTGGTCATGTTTATAAGAGTTTAAATAGTTTGCTCACACTGCGTTATATACAAACCATTCATTTGTCTGCATGCCATTGGAGGAGGAATAGGGGCAATTTGAACTGCTGAGTTTAGCAAATTGTTTTATAAGAGTTTTGAAATTTTCTAAACTGTGGTGATAAAGTTTTCATTGACATGGGCAATAACCTATTGAACTTTACCCAAAAAAAATTAGCGAAGCCTAAACAGTGACTTACATGCACATTGTAGCCTTGCCAGCAGCGACTGAGAACAGATCTTGAGCAAAGAAGTTTCTCCCCTTAACTCAACACTCCACTTGAGGAGGAGGATCAGGGTAAGCGCCGGCCCGGTCAACCGCCCAATTCTGCTCTGCAAACGGTAATCCGAGCGATTCATCCTTTTCACCGTCCATGTCCCGAGCCCAAGCGATATATCCCCCTTCAATAGCTACAAGCCCGCCAACTACGGGCTCGAGATCATGTCGGAGGATATAATTGACCTTGCTATCGGGGCCGGTAAGAATACCGACCTCAAACATACCCCAGAACGAGTTCTCATTGACCAGAGGTGCATCCTTCCAAACCGCAATATGTACCGCCCCGCCGCGGAGTGCTGCGCGTCGAGCCATAGCCCAGCTGAAAAACTTGGATTGCAAAGTGTAGACCCAACCGGGAGTGGGGTTTTCACTTTTTTCCTCGCGCTCTTCAGCCAAGAACCGATCCATGATCAACGATTTTAAACGAACCAGCGGGTCATCCGAGTTATGGTCGGGTTCTTCGTCCGTCGTGTAGAGCTGGTTCCACGAATAGACGGTCCGGCCCAAAAACATACCGATATGGGCCTGTACGGCATCCATCTTCCTCTCAACGGCGGAACCACCGCTGTAGAACAAAAAAGTCGTCGAGATCGGGAGGGTTCTTAATAGCATTGTCGATCGCCCCGGACCAGCTGCCCCTTGAGCGAAAGGGAGACTCGAGTGACGAGACGACGAGCCTTTTTGGGTCCCTCGTTTTCTTCACTGAACTAATTCGACTCTGGGATGTCGTACACACTTCGTCGTTGTTCTAAAACCGATGCATCGGCAACCTCGCGCCAGGCATCCACCGGCTTCCAGAATGATAGCGGCTTGAATGGCTTCTTGGCGGACCCGGCATCCATCCTTCCGGGCCTTGATGGGCAGTTGGCGATGGCGCACCAGGGATAGAGTCGCTGTGACTCGGCTTCGCATAGAGTATCGAGGCACCCGTACCTAACGAGCACGTTGAACCTCTGAATGATGGTCTTGGCTCTTCCGCTGTTCTCCCCCCGGATCGCCACAGTAAAATTGGCGACGCCCTCTAGAACGCGTTTCACCTTGGCAATATCTGCCATAGGCTTTGCGGTTGCAACTTGGTTGGTGCTGCTTGGCCAAAAAATAAATTTCGTCTTGTAAATCACGAATCTTTCACGTAGGTATACGGCATGCTAAGCGAGATATATCGAGTTATTAGGATAGATATTGGCGATTACGAAGCTGAACCCGAAGCCTGGCTGCGGTTAGATATGTCGATGCTTGACGTAAACTTGGTGGACCGGAAAGTCGTTACTTGTTAAGAAACCCTGCCAGCCTAGAATAATCCTATGTGGGTATACCCTGCAGAACTACGGCGTTGAAAGTCTCTTGTACGATAATGAGGGTACGCCGAGAAATTTTGTAGGAATAATAGAGGTAGTTAAGGTACGTATAATATAAGCTGTATGAGTTCCCCGGAAGAAGGACAAGTTATAAATTGATTCGGCCCCTAGGATATTGAGATACGCGAGGTGTCATTATAGAGCTTGAAAGATATTAGTATTATATTGGTTAATGTTGAGATATGGCCCCTGGCTGCCCTGCAACCACAGGGCTCTTCGGGGAGCTTGCTCCCCCTCTGATCAGAAGGAGAGTAAGTGCCGTGGGTGGCGTGTCGTTGAGTGTGGAGGTGGAAGACCCCACTGTAGGTGGAGCCGCACAGGGGTTGGCCCCTGTACGGCCAAGACTACAGGGGGACCGTGCCGGACCCCCAGAACTGTCGTTTCTCAACACCAAAGAAGATTTCAGAGATCTGTGGCATAGCCCACTGAACTCTCTGGAATCTCAGCACTGTATACACTTTCCCTCTGTAGTTTAATTATCTTCAGGGCCCTGTGGGCCCTTCAGGGGCATCTCCACAGCTGTGGAAAGCTCTCTCTGAGAACTTTCCTCGCTATAAATCTCCCCTTCTTTTCCACTCCTTTGGGTAGTTTTCTACTCTCCTTTCTTTTCCACTCCTTTGGGTAGTTTTCTCCTCTCCTTTCCTCCTTAAGTAAATCTATAGTCAATAGAGCCTTTGTTCTTGGTTCTCAGCTCACTGCGAGCCTCTGTATTGTGTGCTGAAAGAATCCTTGTGCATGTCACGGCGATGGCACCAAAACGATCGTAGGATCGAAGACGTGGCAATCATCATATAAAATTACAAGGTGAAGAAGAAAGAAGGAGAGGAATCGCTGCGGGGCAGCGATGCCAAAGATCTATCTGCGTGGGTGGGGCCCAGTGGGGCCCAGGGCACAGCATTGGCAACAGCACCTCAACCAGTGGGTCAGCCCAAGGGCTGACTAACCATACCACGGCTGTAGGGCTTCTAGGGCACCTGCCGTGACTGTGCAGTACTACTGCCACTATATTCTTGTTGTTTTTACTTCCTTTGGCAACCTACTAAACTCTGCCATTGTACCGCAAGTCTTCCGCAGCGCTCACCGTAGGCCCTGCAGCTACCTGTACAGGTACTACTTTATAGGCCTCTCAGGTCATAGCCTTTAACATATACCAGCACATAATATCCTAGCTTAAAATTGGGGCCGAATCCTGGGCTATGGTCCCAAATTTGGCCTAGAATATACTAGTACATGCCCTGGGATGGTACACAATATCCTAGCTCGAATTTTGGGATGGTACATGATATATCAGTATCAATGGGATGTCCCACAGCATACTGGTATATGCCCTGGGTTTAATGTAAATACTGCGGGGGTATCGAAAGGAAACTTTGGCCTCTAAGGCTGTGCAGCGGCGGCGTATGAGATTACCCTAGTTTAGGGAAGAATCAAGAAAAGCTCAGGAAAAATTAGCTACGGCTCACCCCAGACCACGAACGAAAAAGGAAATTTCGCGAACCTAGATTCGTCTCACATAACCAAGAGATGAATCCACACGAAACTTCCTTTTTTGTACCTTGCCCACGTGACACTGTTCACCCCGGCTTAGAGTCGGCTCAGGACCGACTCAGTCTTTGCTCAGGCTTGCTCACCTTTGCTCAGGCTTGCTCACCTTTGCTCAGGCTAAGTACAGTACCATTTTCGGCACGCTGCGCCGCAGCATGCTGATATGCTTCAACTCCAGCCGAGTGGGCTCAGATTTAGTCCCATCTATATAAAGATGGCCAAAAATTGGTCCTCATTTGAAAATAAACAGTCTCGCCTTTTACCTCGTTGTATTTTTTTGTGATGCCCCAGATCGGGGCCCTTCGATCGGAGGTATGGAGAACAGAACAAGTCGACATTGAACGCTGCGAGCGCAACATTCGTCTCGTGGCACATAGCAATGGGTAGCAACATCGAGCGTTAATGGAAGGTCAACTTTATAAACGGTCAGCTCTGATTACGCATTGCAACTTCTCAATTGTCTCATGGCTCGCTATGTGTTTGGGGAGTGGATGGATAATGGAAGGAGCACCTGGCAGATAGGCACATGATGAGCAGCGTGCACACCACCCCACTCCCCTATATAGGTGCCGTCAGGAGCCCAGTCCCGGATGTCGCCACAACGGAATGCGGCCGGTCGGATCGTCGCGAGTCTGGCGTCACTGAACCTCCTCGACGCACTGCCACCCAGCGCAACGCTTGACATGACGGAGTCGAGGATGATCCTAGCCTACTCGGGCTCTCTAGTTGCACCATGATGCCTCTCATGGGTTTGGATACGCACGAACGTGCAAGCGTTGCAGAAAAAGGGGTTACAAAAGCCATGTCTCAGGCTTTCGCAGCGCTGCTGATGCCTAACATCTTCAATTAACCTTCAGCTTAGCGTTTTACGGTTTCATCACCGGCAACAGTCTTTAAGGCTGACTACTTCCTAAGTACTGAAAAGAGAGATCTGGCCATGAGAGCTGATGTCAGAAGCACAGCACATTGGATTGAATCGTTCAAAGTGATTGAATTGCTTCTTCCATGCGCTCTCCGGTGGAGCCAGAGAGCTCCTATCAAAGCTGTGGTGGGCGGCGAGGTGTATGGCAACTTTGATCACCTGAATAATTCTAGCAACATCCTAGAACTAAGGCTTCGTGCCTGGGCAAAGCCTCCCTATCTCAGGTATCCCTTTGCCACGCTTTCCTACCACCATCATCCCCGGCTGGCTATCTTAAGCCTTTGCATTAAGAGAGGGGAGCAAAGGTCCTGCATAACAACGCAATTTGGTCTAAAAGTATCATAAGTACGCGAATATGGAAATTAAAGCTATGTCGAACGGAGTCGTGCAGTAGTCTGTGGCACAGCTGACCAGAAGTCTCGGGGCGTCGGTAAGGTGAGGCGATGCTTATGCTTAACTCGCCAAGGGACGGCCTGTAGGGCTAATCAAGATATGCCCGTCTCTACAGAAGGCCTGTTAGTGTAGAGACGGGGATCTAGAGTCAACATGACTTGAACAACCTCCGGCGATACCATATCATCGACACGGAGTTCGAACCTCCCGCCAATGATCAATCAAAGTTTCCCTCTCCGCTCATCTTGCGGTGCACCGCCATCGCAAGGCATACTTGTTGAGACATCGCTTAGATCGAACAACAATTGTTCCGCGCTAACCAACTGGAAGCGGCGTCAAATCCTTCTGATTCTATTACTCAACTCGGTCCCGTGCTTGTACACGGCGCGGCCTCGAACGTTTTTTCACTTAAAAAAAGACGGATATACGAACATGCAGTAGGGCTGTAACGCTGAACTGTTACTTCGGCTGCGTTGAACCAATGAGAACAGGAGGAATTACACTTGAAGCCGGGATGACCATTTTAACCGCGGCTTTGCGCCTCACAGCTTTGCATAGTCGGTGGGTTCTACGGCGGCGCAGATAGCCCCCTCACTCGGCTGTCCCATATCATGCTAGATTAGGTTGTTTAATCATGCTGCGCTCGGTTGCACGTAGCCCTGTCTACTAAGAGGCCTGTAGCTGAAGTTCCGATCTTGATCTTACGGCCAATGGTGCCAGCCTTGACCAAGCCGTCTCCGAGTATGAATAGGAGCTCCCTCTCCAGACAGCATGATACATTCTGTCTGACTCCTCACAGCTTCATCTTTACGGAAGTCTCTCTTGTAAGTAGTCTACCGACGGATACACCCTCCTAAGCTTAGACGTTAACCTCGAGTTTAGCAGCAGCCATCACCATCTCTACCGCAATCATGCGCGCCATTCTCATTACAATCCCCCTGGCCACCCTGGCCTTCGCCCTCCCCGCCATCAACACCACCGAGCATAGCCTCAAACCCCGTGCTGGCTGTCGCGACAAATACAACACCCTCGACTACTGCACGTGGTACTGCTCCGGCTGCACCATGGGCCCTGGTCCCCTCCGGCCTGGCACGGGCGGACCTGACCTGGGGTGTATTGGGGCCTTGTGCATCAATGGGTGCCAGACGGCGATTGGGTACGACGGGGAGTGCAGGAGCCACTGGAATGACGGAAATACGTGGGCGTTCAAGTGCACGCATAGCAGCTCCGGGACGTATGGTATGAGCAGGTTAAAGCTGAGGGAGATGGGAAGCAATTGTTGGGGCGGCAGTGCCGCGGGGGAGGAGTTTTGGTGTCAGTGCTGATATACCTGATTCCTAGACGACCTATGATCAAGGTACGGGGCAGTCGCGTGCTAGATAGGATGGTTGGAAAGCCGTATTTATAGAAAATGCATTCATGTTGAATCAATTGTCATGGTCGGTGATAGTGCGTCTAACTGAGGGTTCACAATTACACACTCGTCTATCTAGGATTCCTGAATCTTCCGCTTTCCACAACAAATTATCCATAAGCCGGCGAGCAGAAAAGGGAAGTTGTAGCCGACCTACGACCCGAAAAGGCTAGTTCTACGCCCCGACCAAGCCGGCGTGAAATCTATCGTATTTCTTCGCCGTCGTGTTTTGCCTCGGGAAATTTATCATCCAGTAAGTTGGGGGGTATAGATTCCGAACACGCCTGCAACCGAATACGCTGGCGTGTCCGTACTACTACTACCATCTATATTAAAAAAAATTAAAAAAAAGGAAAAAAAGAATAACGTACGTAATAAGAGAGCATAACAGACAAGCAAGCGTAATGCTTTTCCTCACCCTACTATAATAATCCTCAATTATACACCATAATCCTAGGAAATAATAATAACTAAATCGAGGATAGATGGATCAGACGATTCTGTAGCTTCCTTATACGTGCGCGTATTATAGTTAACGTGTATAATAAGCGAGTAAGTATTCTAAGCGAGTGAGTACTTTTCTACTTGTCACGGTACCGTGATGCTGCCTGCCTGTGGCTACGCAGCTAGATGTAGAAGGACTACGGTGCAGTGCCCTGACTGCACAGCGTTCCACTTTTTGTGGTGTTTACGCATTGCGTCCTTTGGTGTCGTGACACAACTATAATAACCACGGCTCGCCCTCTCTTAGATAGAATAATCAAGCACTCATCCATCTTCTTCATCATGACTTGCCTCCATCATCATTGTGACCATAGCTTTATCAACACAATCCTAACCCCTGAGGCTATGGTTGTTATAATAGCTTAGGGTAGGTAGGTAGGTGGAAAGAGGAGAAAGTTTTACTATTTGTTATTAATTTGGGTTTTTTTTATATAATTAAGATTTAGGGTAGGCCTTAGATGTAGCATCTAGTATATGGGAAGGTTACCAATTTAACCAAGGGGCGTCAAGCGGCTCAGAGAGGCGGGTCCTGGTACCACATCTCCCAGCTTAATTATTATTCACGCTAGGCATAGCGTTCTATTTTTTTTTTATTTTTTTTAGATACCCTACACAAACTAACTGTTCGGCATCTCCAAGTTGAGACAGCGATAATTGAAAAATTTCAAGGGCCGTAGCGCCAGTCGTTGCCGTTCCTCAAGCGGCATGGTCGTCTGCTATCTAGGGCGCCTGGACTATATACTACATACGCAGCCGCGGCCACATGCCTCAACCTCCCAAGTCTGTTTCATAGCCAAAGAACACTACAGTTATTGTAAGATCGTCGCTAACCACATCGACACATGTCAGCCAATCAAAACAAAGCTTGGAGCGTGGAACAAAAACTCACCGGTAGCGCCTCGTATTGGAACCTCCCAACATGAACAGCGAGGCTATAAAGTCATGATCATCGCCTACGAGACCGTTCCTCGCTAGATGGGTTGCTGCATTGCTATCTTCAACCACAGGGGTCCGACGTCTCTTTCCAATCTTCCAGTGCTGGGGGCGTACAGGCTGGCGGCCAAATGCCTTTCCCGACTCTGGGCAATGAGATATTGTGACGTTTGAAGTAAAGGTATTATCACCAGGGCTAAGAAACTGGCGTGCCTTGTTCCAAACCGAGGCCGCCTTCTTTTTGGAGACCTTTCCAAGCGGCGCTGACAGGAACCCCTCGTCGATCCAGCGCCCTACAAGTCCGACGACTTCCTTATTAGAAAGCATCTCCCAGAGTGAGTCCGAGGCAAGAACGACAAAATCCCCCCTCTCGGGGTGAATCCTTGTGGTTGTTATGACGGGCTCTGCTGTGATGTATGGAGGCGTCTTGACCCCTTCTGGCGGTTTGTGAGCATGGAACAACTTCCTCATCTCCATGGAAATTGCGCGAGTCCATTTGAAGTCGGCGTCGCCAAAGGCCCGGGTGGGCTCCATGCCCACCACTCTGCCCTGCTTGACCACCTCGGGCTCATCGGGGTGCTCCGCCTGGATCCTCGCAACCTCGACGGGGTTCTCGCCCGTCTGGTCGGCCGAGAGGGGGATTGCGCACCATGCCGGCCCGGTGCTTGATCGTCTCCCCAGGACTGCCCGAGAGTCCCCGGCGCACGCTACCCGGAGCCGCTGAGTTCCGGTATCGTAGAACGCCAGCAAAGCGCAGCTACCCGAGATGGCCGGGGCGAGCAACTGGGCGCCAAGTCGCTTGGAGCCCCCGCTCTTCACCCTCTCCAAGTTGGACCAGACAATCTCGCGGTCCAATGCCAGGAAGCCATCCTGGATGGCGGCGTCAATTTCCGAATCGGACGGCTCCCCCGTCCGAGGGCCATACGCCTCGGCAAGCTTGCGGTACACATTGGCTATCAAGCTCTGGCGGAGCTTTGCAGCCGTGGCCCAGCCACTATACTCCCGTCAGTAAGTGGAGCAACAAGATAAAAAAAAAAAGCGTCGAGACTCGTGGTTGCACGCATGTGGCTGGAGCTGACTAGTAGTACCTACCAGTGGCCGTCGTAGACTCCCCAAAACATCCATGCCCTGGAAGATGCCGTCATAGTCCCGTCGAGAGTAGACAGCGGTGCCATGACGACGGCATGGGAATGGTCATCCTCGATTGGGTCGTTACTCGCAATCTGGTTCGTATCGTACCGCAAGACACCAGATCCTTGCAGGGCGGAGATTTCGACAGACTCCTCGTTCGCGCGCAGGATCTGGGTTAGCCTGTCAGGGCTTGGCGCTTGCAGCGTTTTGGTGTCATAGCCATCGCTGGTCCGGTGTGGGAAACCGACGAGGGATGCGTCGTTCTCGAGATCCGAAGCGCTGACAAGAGCCGACCGTCGCATCTTCGGGCGCCATGCCGAGGTGGGAAGGTTGGAGGGAGGCCCATGGCTACTACCTTGGTCAATCGGCGCGTCCAAACCAGCTGTATTTGGGAGACAGGCGTATAAGGATGCCGTCAGAACGCAGCCGGCGCCGAAAGCCAAGACGGGCCTCCAAAACCCTCTTTCGCCGGCGTAGGGAGTTGCCGGCAGAAGACGCGGAAGCAGCTTTTTCGGGCTTGAAGGCGACACAAAAGCGGCACGGCGCGGAGGGAATACGCGGGTACTGCAAGTGGAAGAACTCGGCCCACCGCGCCAGACCCCAAGACCCAATTCTCTAGTGCGTCGGAGGAACATGGAGGCTCAGATGCGATCAAAGATGCGGAAACGCAGACTGCTACTACCCCGCTCAACAGGCTGAGGCAGCTGAAGCTGACGGTCGGGGGGAGCCGAGTGATGTTTCACAGTGAGCACGTGACACGAGTTTCTCACATCTAAATGCTGTGGGAAGCCCACGCTCGCTGGATAGCAAGATTAGGTAGGTAACCAGATGGCTGCAGAGGCATCTCCTCTCTTCCGCTTTCGCCATCGCGATAGAGATCGCTGCCCACCACAAATGCCGACTAGCGTTCGCGGCAATCAGACCAAACTGACCTATGATGTGTCCTGACTGCCGTGGACATGGACAACGCATCCACTTCCTTGGAGTGTGGATTTTTTAAGGGTTTTTGTGTATAGTCATGGTGCTAAAATTTTGAGGAGAACTAACATTTTGTTTAGGTAGATGCCGGATTGATCACGTTAACTCGATTGAAGGGATAAGACGCTTCATTACCTGTACCCAATGATTT
>Ga0247765_1000566_pt1 | contig 27415 bp, 31 predicted proteins | sample UWRJL106311C6_FD_179949 | JGI IMG/M metagenome (GOLD analysis project Ga0247765, IMG submission 179949) | Plant litter microbial communities from Arlington Agricultural Research Station in Wisconsin, United States - UWRJ-L106-311C-6 | ecosystem: Environmental > Terrestrial > Plant litter >...
ACACACCCCCCCCCCCCCCCCCCCCCCCCCCGGGCTCGTCTGGTGACGAAGAAAATCTCCCATGCACATGGGTGACTTTCTGCCTGCGGTTCTGCCTACGGAGATGCATCGGGCAAGGTGGCCATGCGCCAAACCCAACCCAAGGTTTTTTGCGCGTGGTGGTGGCCCGGTCGGAGTCCTCCCATTCCATCGGCGAGTCCTCGCGAAAGGCTAGACCGCAAACCCGTCGGCGGGAAGTGACGCGGCACCCAACCGTGCCAACCAACACACTCAAATTCCTTTCGAGCCCATCAGATAGGTTGTATTCTCTGGGTTATTCGACAATAGTGTAGACTAGACTGAGGTTCCTATATCATCCTGACGACTCCCCTTGCATCCAGTCAGGAGTCCGTATCCGTTGTTGCTCGATGGGGACGAGGTCTGTGCTAGGTCATGTACATACGGGATATCCGTAGTTAGTAGCATGTATGCAGGTGCGCTGCCGTTGATTGAGCCGTAGTGTAAAATACCAACCATCCCATGTTATGAATGAAACATTGCCTCGCCTCGCCTCGCCTCGCCTCAAATTGTCGGCAGCAGCAGCAGCAGTAGCAGCCGAATCTCGCATATGGCCCCAGCTTTGTCGCCGCAGCACTCGGTACCTACATTGGTAGCGCATACAGATTGCTGTATAGTGGAAAGAAGCATGACAAAGCCCGCCAAAGAAAGCGGGAACGGCAGTGGGACAAATAACGAAGGCAAGCAAGCAAAGCCCCAAGTAGCAGCTATTGGAATGTGGGCAGGTGGGCGATGCCGAAAAGCGACGGCTCGCTGCCGCTTTGCTTCTGCTTCAACAGGTTGCGGGGACGCACGTATTTCAGTGGATCCTTCCACCAACATGGTTCACGCACCGAAGAAACCGCGGTGTAAAAAAAAAATCCAGTGGACGCAGTATACGCCACGAGCGAATGCACGGGAGAAATGGCCGATGGCTTGCGCCGCATGCAGCATGTGGTGGAGAAATTTCAGCCGAAAGCAGGCGGAGTTCTTCCATCCAACCCTTTCCCTTCAGACAGCTGGGCAGGGTAAAAAAGAGCGGTGTGGCAGTGATTGCTGCCGCTGTGAACCCTATTGGGCACAACCGAGAGAGGGAGGGAGAGCAACACAGTGCGGGATGGGCATCGAAGAAAAAGCGCGCTAGCCAGCAAATGGTCTCCGAGTGGGGCACACGAGGCGCAACAAAAGGAAAGAAGATCGGCTTCGTCCAGAGATCGTCCACAGTGCGAATGCGGGGGTGTCCTGTCCTGCCATACTCGAAGTTCAAGCAGCAGGTTCCTGGCAGGCACCGTCTTAACCCCCCAAGGTACCGCGCGGGATAGCGTTATGCGATAAAAGAAGCATCTCCAAGAAATCTGGCATGCACGACTGCGTTTTCCACTTTCCCCGGCCTTGTTCCGTCATTGCTCCTTTGCATCAGCAAATTATTGCTCGCCTCGTGGTCGAGATCATCCATCTCACCACTTTGCTGACCAGGTGCATTCCTCCATCAAGACCAATAAGCGGCGACATACGATTGGGTCCCACTCCTCCATCTCCCCGTTTCGTTGGCGTGAAATGCATTGACCCAAGACCGTTTGTTGGATCGTGGTCCCGTTTTGGCAGGGGATCGGTTGACAGTCGCATTGAAGACCCCACGCAGGGCAAAAGGGGGGGTTCCCCTCGCATCAAACCGCAGAGCAAGGCTATGAAGGTATTCGAGTTTCAAGGAGCCCAGAGAAACGGGATGGGAACCATTGTTTCCCAGTGTCCGAACACACAAGCCATGACAAGATTCCTGGATTCCTCGATCCCGTTACCGATTTGACCGCCGCCTGCCGACCAGCCTGCCCCACGGCTCGTCTTCACTCTTTTGTTGACCTAAAATAGTCCCGATTGCTGCTCTCATTTTTAGAGTTCCCGGGCCCGCTTCCAATGTGCCATGCTGATGAAACACCATTCGTCCATTGCCCGGCTCCAGCTTCTGCTCGCCCGGTGCTGAGCGGGTGAATTGGTCGCAGACAGATAGGATTTGACACCTGACAACGGGCTGTCCACAGGTGTTTGAGGTTCTCGAATGTATTGGCTTCAATGGAACCCTATGCGGCGGCCGAGGGTAAAAAGGGGATTTGGGGGAGGTGAGATTCCTGCCCCCTTCGATTACTTAGTTACCCCGCCTTAACGGATGGGGGCCAATGGACAGTGGGGGACGTCCGCGTGCCCACGAACTGCCCGCCATGGCAAACGCATGGGCAATTCAGCTCGATCCAGATAAAACATTTGACATTCCAGAGCAGCTTGGGTATCATCAACTTCAGTCATCATGCGCGTCCTGCATTCGGCTGAATCCCAAATCGTCCTGGGGCGGCACCGAGGAAGACGAACAGGAGATCTCAGCCTGCGTCTGGTCACGCCGGAGATAAATCACCTCGTCGTCATGCGTTGGCTCGCTAGGCGCACAGGCGGCTACTGGCACGAACCAATCGATGCCATCGACTCTCCTCCGCCAGCCGTCTGGGTAATGAGCAGAGGGACTGCTGCATTTGTGAATAAGCACCAGTCGCAATCTAGCGTGAGGAACCGGGTCCTCTGGCGTCCTCTGCTTGTAGAAAGCCATGCCTGTACTCCGGACGAGGAATTGCATCCGCCGAAAGGGGCCACTGGGTTTGTTGGGATGACGATTTTCCGTTCTGGGCTGGACCGTCACGCACACCAATCGGTGGCGATGTCTTTTCACCTTTGTCCCCGCTCAATGACGGGATAGAGGTAGGACAAAATCCAAACGAGTTGCACTGAGAGGTTGCCTTTCACCGGGATCGGCGGATAGGCATTCCTTTGTCACTATGGCGAGGGTTGGGAGAGCAGATGCCAACACCGTCTACTTCGTACTGTGTGCACAAGGCCATCTCGAACCAGCCACATTTGGTGACCCGCGTCCATCGGTGCTACCACATCTTAGTCGCCATGCGACGAGGAAGACCAGGTTCGTTTGGGCGAGCAGCAGCTGTCGGCGGTCTGGAATTGGTCTCGCTGTGTTTTACCGTCGTTACCAGCCAGTCAAAGCGTTGCTGACGGGGCGCCCTCGCCACAAGGCTGGGGCAGACTGATCTGCTGATGGCCATTCAGGCCACTGCCCTGCACTTAATTATGCACGCTGGGCCGCCTGCAGGAGCGCAATAACAGACGAGACCCAGCGAGCCAGCCAAAACGAGTCCGCGGCGCCTGCGAGCGCCAGTTTCAGCGCTAACTCGAGCGAGCATTTGCGGGAAGCGGGCACCAGTTCTCGCTGCCACTTGCTCTCCGGGGCGATGTGGGAGCTGTTTCACAGCGGGCTCATGTTTGGTCGCTGTGCTGCGAGGTACGCGGCGAAACAAGGCCTGTGTCCTTTTTCCTCGACGAGCTGGGGAAAAAAAACGCACGCCGGTCCCTTCCGGAGTGTCAAGAGAGTGAAGAACCCGTTTTGATGGGGCCAGCGAATACAGGGAGGAAAAACAACCATCATCGGGCCACGTCGGGTGACGGTGGTGGGCATTCGGGTGTGGTCGCTGTGCATTGTCTGCACAAATTCAACCAGCCAGAACCAACGCCATCCACACTGTTTTCGGCACTGGGCTTCGATGGAGTCCCGTGGATCCTCTTGGGGGTGACCCCAGCCAAAATTACATGGCAACAGCCAGACCACTAGTCTAGGCCGTTTCCAGTCTAGCCATGATCAGGACAACCAATCGTGCTGCGCAAGACCCCACTTTTTGACGCTGGTCTTGCCACCCGGCTTGCAGCGAGGTGGCCAGTGCGTGGCCTGTGAGTGGGTGCGCCGGGGGTCCTGCCTCTCTCTTGCATTAGACCCTTGATAGTGCTCCCGACCCACCTAGACCCACCTGCCACCCTCCATCTCGTCGCTGTCCTGCTCTTTTGCCTGCTCCGATTGCTCTCCTGTCCCTCTTTCGCACTTCGCCTCCCTCTTACTTCTATCATCACCCCATCCGTCACCAGGAGCTGTGCTGCAGTTACCCCATTATCGCGACCTTCTTCTCTTCGCCGTAAATATCCAGCCACGAATCTTTGCTCTTCATCCGCTCCGCTCCCAAATCATCAACTAGCAGTCGCGCTCGGCTGGGTTTCATTGTTGTTGTTTCAAAAGACCGAGTCCAAGACGCATAGACTCATCGACCCCTCCTCCATAAAGCAGCCCAGCGACGGTTCACATTCTTGCTCAACATAGTCTCGACAATCCCGCACCGACAGCTCTGCCCACAGAGTTTTGCCAACAATAATGTCTTCGTACTACCACTTCAACGCGCACCAGCAACACCCAACACCCGCGACGCCTGGCGTCGTCTCCCATAGCCACCATGGCGGCCGGAGTCGGAGGGGGCCGAGAATATCCATCTCGCAGAACCACACCAAGCAATTCCGCGGCGTCAGGAGTATGAAAGACTTGACGGAATCGGTGTCGGTCTTGAACTTCCGAGCGAAGTTTGAGTCTGTACGATCCTTTGACCTCGAAGACGATATGGAGTTTTGCCCCAGCCTCCTCACGGAGAGCGATGTGAGTTAGCCGAAGACAACCCGACACAGGACCATAGGTGCTGACATGCTCAAATCAGCTCGTGTCCATACATAGCTCTGCCTCCGAGCGTTCGTCCTTGGCAAGCAACTCCCCTCAAGGATCGCCGACGCAACAGCCAACGACAATTGCGCCGCCTTTTTCTCTGAACTCTTCTTCGCCTCCCTTTGTTCCACCGACGTTCCAAAGTCACCAGACGACGTTGAAGCTCCACCAGCCCTCTGCCACCCGCGCCCGTAATGCTATCCCAATTATCAACCCTGCTACTGGCATTTCCATGTCGAGCCCGCCGCCATCGGTGTCGCCTGCCCGGATGGTTTCGCAGTCCATCGGCCGGCGGTGGTGAGATGATCCTCGTTTCGACTCTGTGACCCAGAGCTGGACTGAGTCATCTGACCTGATCGCCGTCGTCGTTGCAACATGACTGTAACCATTCGCTCATTTGTTCATTCGCGCAGCTGTTCATCTTGGTGGGCACCGACTACAAACGTAGCAGGCATCGATCCCGTTCTTTACTCCCCATGGCAGGCAGGGCCAACCACGAATATCCTCCGAAGTCGACGCAACTTCGACTTCTCAGCAACCCATTCGATACCCAACCTGTACAAACATCCTTTAATCGACATAAGGCACCTTGTTTCGAAAGCGAAAATTTGAAATTTTCGGATGGCGCGATGAAAGACGAATCGATACCTCTTCGCTTTTTTTTTGTTCTTGAATACCAAAAAACACTCGGTGCGGTGTCCCGACTACGAAAGATGGAGGCTGTTTTGATTCCGACAACTGTGGGCGTTCTTTCAGCAGGTGGTTTTTGCATAATTGCGCTTGAACCACTTTATTGCATCGGTGTCTCACGGCGGAGTTCTCGGTTTTTGCTCTTCTCTTTTTCACGATACCATACAACTTTGGGGTTTGGTGTTTTTTCTTGTTGCGGTCACAGAAAGAAGCGGCGACTTCAAAGCACATGATAAAAAGTCCTACGGTCACGGGTCTACGAGTTTCATCGAAGAAAAGAATATTCGACATATAGAGCGAGTTTGGCGGGTCGTTTTTTAGCGTTGTGGGGAAAAGGCGGTTTCTCACAACCTGGGTGTTCACGATGGTTTGCGGGGTGTGGTGCTATACTGGGTGAATTTCCGGAGTGGGCTTGGCAAAGACATTTGCGGTTTTGTTGTCTGGGGATATGTCGTACGCTGGGGATCTTCGGATTTGGGCGGAGTTGGTTCATTGTTGGTTTTAATTGGCTTCGTTGTATCATTGGTGGCTGCCATGCTCGGCCTACCTCCGTTTTGGATTGGGTTTCTATAGGGTTTGCATCTTGGATCTGGTCTGTGCGGAGGAACACGGTTCCTGGTTCTCTTGAAGATATTTCTCATATCTTTTATGGGCTGGTTCTGGTTTGGCAAAGCATCGGGAAATAGGGAGCAGGCGTGTTTGTTGGGGCTGCTGCTGTTGCTTTACGAGTTATCCTCTGAGCTTTGTCGAGGTCTAAAAGACCGGCGTGTATGCCAAGATACGGAGCTGTGATGATTGGGAATCCAAGGCGGTACAATACGCCTCTTCACTCAACGTTGCCTTGCTTCTCAATTGTGGTGATTCCGTAACCGGTGTGTCGGTTTCTCCAGGGAAGACCTCTTCTGCGGGGCAATTCAGTCGACCAAGTCTCGGTGCGACAATCAAGAGAACAGGCTTGAGATCACGTGCTTCCCTCGGCAACCACAACAAAGCATCGAAAAAGACAGCTTACGGGTATGTCAAAACTAGTCAACCTGGAAACTCGTTAACAGAGAGAAACATTGACCGCGAAAACCCCTTTTTTTTTGGTCGCCTGGCTTTGTACTAAGGAAAGATTCCGTCCATGATGGCGGAGTGTATAATATTTGTTTACTTCAGGGGAAGTATGTGAATAGGACACAGATAGATAACCTGAGTCCATGTCCGACATTTTTGACGGAGCTGATGAAATCCCTTTGGTCACTATTTGTGCTACAGATCTAGCACGTTACATGACGAGAAAAGATAGGCCGTCATCTCCACACTGGTAGGTTGTGAAGGACTGGGTTTTTTCGGTTTCTCGGATTGTAGAGCAAGCCACTCCAAGCTCAATTCTTGATAGCCTGAGGACTAGCAAGCCACTGACTGGTTCGATATATTTTGTCTTGGTGTGAAATGTGTTCACCTCTGTGAACAGGCCCAGGCCTTCACTCAACAATCTCATGCAAAGAGGTGAGCCCTCCTTGATGAATAGGGACTACTTGGACAGTAGCATGGCCTATTCACTTGGACTGCTTGAATTGGTCCCACCTGACCTTGAAATTTCCCTCGGCGCACCTTCCAGTTTTGGCGAGGGGATGGGGAGTGAGCTATCTTGAAAATCTCGGCGCCGGCCTCGCTGCCTCCTCTTCTTCATCAGTCACCATCATCAAAGATGAGTGAAAGTAAGTCACCCTCTTCAATCTCAACCCTTGGCAGCGCCACCCCTGGTGTCAACTCGGCCGGGGCAATCATGATCCTGATGGCTAATTGGAGACCCAGAGGTGATCAAGCCCGAGGAAGGCCAGGAACTTCCTGACACCATTCCAACGTAAGTTGACCAATTTCATCTTGCGATCAATTCCCTGGAATAGTGCCATCACATCGCCAACATGACAAACCTCTTTCTCAATCATCAGTCCTCTTTGCAATGCCGTTGGGCTCCCGCGGTATATCTGTCGGTGACCTCAGGCACCCTCCGCCGCGCGATCCGGTTATTGTTTGGCGCGGCGGCGTGCGGATACTTCAGATGGATCATCCCATCTTCTATTGGCACTTTGGCGGCTGCCTATTGTTTTCGCGCTGCGCAATGGAATTCGCCGTGGGCTTCTCTTGCCTATAAAATTTTCCAGCCTCTTCTCCCCCTCACCACACTCTCTCCTCGCAACAACTTTCTTTTGCCATCAAGTTACTGCCGCCTACCAATCCGCAGTGGCTTCTCCCCTCAGGCACCGCCATCTCTGATCATTACTTTTCAATTCATTGAGCTCTTGCCCTATCTTCATCCTCGACTATCTTGCACAATGGCTTCGGTAGACTCACAGATGCTTGATGCCCGCGAGGTCTCTGACTGCGATCGTCAGCTGCTCGCGGAGCAGCAAGACGCTTCGTACGTTTCGCAGGAGGCTGTCTCGCAAGAGGGCGTGGCTATCTCGCAGCAATCTGCGTGTTCCGAGGTCCACGGGTCCCCTGGAATCGTGCAGATCAACCTCGGCACGAAGCGGAGCAAGATCTTTGTCGATGGCGAGCTTCGCGATGCTGCCATGGAGTTTTCTAACGTTCTTCCAACTGATAGTTGGCTCGCCGATCGAGTCGTCGTCATGGTCATTGGCCCCGAGCAGCGCAAATGGGCTGTCCACGAGAAGCTCCTCACAAGCAAGTCCCCCTACATCGAGAGGATCCTCCGGGAGAATGAGACGGGGGGTCATGGCAAAGAGGTTGTGCTTGCCGATACTGATCCCAAGCTCTTCTCTATGATGTTGCGCTGGGTCTATGGCACAGCTTTTGCGACTTCGGGTGGCAGCAGGGTCTTCCGCTACCCTAAGCCAGACAACAACTTGTACACGGTCCGCGACTTGTAAGTTTTGCCCCTTGCCATGAATTTTCCGTTTCCTAAAACTGATTTTCTCGCAGCCTGGGCCTGTACATTCTCGGTGGTCAGGTTGGGATTGTCGGTGTCAAAAACGCAGCCATCGATGCCGTCTACGCTTACTTCAATGGGGATGATGATGAAGACGGCGAGCCCGAGCTGCGCCCCCCCAACCCCGTTGACATGCAGATGATCTTCGATAACACGCCCACCGACTCGCACATGCGTCGCCTGTTGACCGCACATGCCCTCTTCTACCTGTTTGACCGCAGACGCGAGGGCCCTCTTCCGCCCGAGTGGGAGCAGGTTCTGCGCAACGGCGGCGAAATCGGCTGGGCTATGATTTCCATGCTCTCCGAGTGGAAGTGGGTCATGGGCGGCAACGTCCCTCCGATGCGTATCAAGAACCGCCAGGCTTTCCATGAGACCATCGTCATTGATCTTGACCCGCCCGTCAAGGAGGAGGAAGTTGAACAGCCCCTTTCCTTTTGAAGCAACCACGATGTCCTTCTTCGTCGAGTACTTGGAGCAAATCAATCGGCATGACGGGAAATGAACGGAAATTGCTTGACATGACGGCAGTCATTTCTCTTTTTTTTTTTTTTGGAACGCGAACGACATATCACCACATGATCACGACAGGAACCGGCACATATCCGAATGCTTGTTTCCCGCAATAACATTGAAATGGTCAATTTCTCGCGGAAGATTATCTCTCAGGAATGGAATGGGAGGATTTCGACAACCGGCTGCCTTTCTTTACGGACTTTAGTCACGAGGATTATGGGCGTTTGGTAGAGAAGATGGGGGCACAAAACCATATTCAAGGTGGTTCACTTCTCAGGGAAACCATAGATGAATGGGAATTTCGCCATGGACCTCTTTAATTTTCATGAGCCCTTTGCTTTCTGATCTCCTATCATGGGCTCCGGGGCTGTTTAATAACTGACAAAAAGGGCATGCAAGCATAGAAGCCAAATAATATATACCAAGTATCTTAACATGCCAGCCAGCCCGTTCGCCGTGTTGTTCACTTCATTACCTTCTCGGCACATGAAAATGCCAACAGCCTTATTTCGCGGTGAGTTTATCACATTTGCGAGAGGCTTATTTCTTCATGTTGATGGATATCTTGTGGTTGTAACTCTCGTTTTGTACTGCGGTGCCAGACCCCCAATGGTGTTCCGTCTTTCAACAACCGTGACTTCGGCTCGTACACAGAATTGCCCAAGTGAGCTGTGTTGCGCGTGCGGCTATCCACCCACCCACCTACCTGGCTGGGGGCTGGTTACACAATTGCCTGCCATGGTGTCACGGCACCTCGCCTGTGTGCCTGTGTTACAATCAGGCACGGGATAAACGCCGGCGGGCGCGCGGCATAACATATAACATAGGTTAGATATGGCACGGATAACCCGACAGCCCGAGCCCGATAGCTGCGCCGCGTGGGATATCATATACATGAGAGGGACGGAACCGAAATCTTTCCAAAGCTAGCCCAACTGGATGGCACCACAAACACACATATTCACTCACTCGCCTTTTTTTTTCCCCTCACCGCCCCCAACCAAATTGGGAAAGCTACCTACAGTACCTATCTGATAATCAATTGATCCAGTCGGCATTGCTTCCCTTTTCTGCTCAACACAAGCTTATTGCCGGGCGGCGGTGCGGCAAAAGAACCCCGCATGTACATACATGTGTTTAACGGGCATCCCATCATGTTCCCTATTCCATTCCATTCCATGCCATCAATCCATCCGTCCCCCTCGGCCCCCAATCCAGTAACCCAGAGCAGAACAGATAAACAGATATATATGTATGCATGTAGAAGCGCGCCAGACGGGCGGGAGCCATGGTATAGCATGGCATGGCATGGCGGAATGAGCTTCCGGCGCAATGTTGAATTCAGAAGCAGTGTAGTTAGACGACATGGGAACGCTGCAACACTGCTTTGGCAAGGTTTATTTATTGGTTCTCATATATAAAGGTATGGGCATATATACATATATATATTCGTCCACCACCGCGACCATAGCTACCTAGGTATCCTATCCACAAAAACACGGGCGTACCATAGCATCCGGCGTGAAGAAACACAAGGGAAAAAATCACAAAGTAAAAACAACCTTATTGTCGTTTGTTTGACACTTGACCTCCTCAATCAATGGCGGCGCGAGACACCACTCCCACTCCCTCCTTTCAGGCCATCTCAGTCAAGCCTCTCCACCCAACATTTGGCGCCGAGGTATCCGGCGTCAACTTTCCTGACCCAAGTGACGAGCAATTCGGCGAAATCCTCGCCGCCCTGGCCAAGGTGCGTTGTCTCCTTCCCTCCCTCTCTTTCTCCCCCCTCCTCGTCAGGTCTCACTCACCAACAAAAAAAAAAACAATACACCAGTATGGCTTCTGCGTCTTCCGCAACACAGGCCTAAACGATACGACTCACGTCAACTTTAGCCGCCGCTTCGGCGAGCTCGACGATATTGGCCGCTACCTACCCCCCGGCGGCAAGCCGTGGCTACCGCACATTGAGCTCTTTGACGTCGGAAACGTCGACCACACGGGTGCTATGCTGGACCCCAACAGCCCCCGTGCCCACGCCGGCAAGGGTAACGGGGTATTTCACGTAGATAGCAGCTTCAACCCGCGACGGGCGGGGTTCTCTCTGTTACGAGCAGTGACGATCCCGCCAGCGGAGACTGGGGGTGATACGGAATTTGCGGATAGCCGGACGGCGTGGGACGAGCTACCAACAGAGATCCAGCGGGAGCTACTGGAGCGGGACTGGGTCGGAGCACACTGCATGGCGCAGTCGCGGAAGCTGGGGAGCCCCGAGTTTTTCAGTAACGTCGACCCGAGCAAGGCGCCCATGGCGAGGCATAAGATTGTGCAGCGTCATGAACAGAGTGGGCGGATGAACCTGTACGTGGGAGGTCATATGCACCATCTCGAGGGGGAGGGGATGACGCCAGAGAAGTCGGATGAGTGGCTGAAGTTCCTGAATGAACATACTGCACAGAAAAAGTATGTCGTGGGCGTGAAGTGGGAACAACCAGGAGATATGATGGTATGGGACAACCGAGCGGTGCAGCATCGGGCTGGCAAATGGACTGGAGGGGGCAAGTATCTTCGGGATATGCGGCGGACAACGGCTCATGACGATGGGCCGACAGCGTGGGGTGTAAATCCGGTTGGGGCGCCCATGCCAGATATGGCGAGCTTCTTGGGTAAAGGGCCTGCAGTCAAAAACACAACACAACCGGCTTTGGTCAAGGTCTGATGGCTGGTATTAGATGCTTCAAAGTCCTCGGGCCTTGAGGAAGCGGATGATGGGCTCTCGCGTATGTTTATCGTTGTACTGTTCATGACATTCATAAAATGATATCAGCTCCTGTGTGCAGTCAACCATGGCCTCGATGTCAATGTTGCTCTCCGCCAACCAGGCTGCGAACCGGGTAACCTTGTTCATGCGTGCTTCGGGCCCCTTCCTGTTGTCGCCGTTGTTATCCCCACCCTGTGATAACTGCATTCCTTGGGAGACCGCCGAGCCCTGGGGTGTAAAACTTGGAGTGCCAGGTCCACTGTTTCCACCATTGCTGCCGTTTCCACCACCAGTTATGGCCGCCCTCGCCTGTGCTTGGGCCAATGCAGCTGAAGCCGCTGCTAGCCCTGCCGCAGTGTTGGCCCCGGCAGCAGTGGTTCCTCCTCCTTGGCCGGGTGCATTTGTTGGGCGTAGAACTACCGCCAACATTATAGCGGTCAGGGCGATGATGTGGGGCGGATAGAGCAAGGGGAGGTCTGTCATGTAGTGGTCGTTGATGACAGACCACGAAAGAGCCACTTCTTCGTTGTTCAAGCCGAAGTCGCCCTGAAGCGTGGTGAGGGTACGATAGGGCTGGTGAACAATGAGTTGTGAGTTCATCTCCGAAATCAGAAAGAACTCGCACTCGCCGAGCTTGCCCGGATCAATGGTGGTGATTTCGTTTGGCCAGAGGGACCTGGCCTCGCCTGTTACCATACGGATGTGCTGAGGACACTCCTCCATCTTGCAGGCCAGGTACAGAGCCGTCGCCATCATCATGTAGGGATTCGTACGGCGGATCTCGACCCGTGTGTAAAACCGCTTTAGATAGATTTGGGCCGTGGCCATGGGTTGTTGTCGCACGCCAAGGCGCTTTCCAAGCCGGTTGATCTCTGGACAGCATGTGTTTAGCACAGGTGGAAGCACCCAGATACCAAAAGCACACTTACGCTGGTTGAAGTGGATGTTGAGGTGTCGGAGTGGAGGAAGGGGGTAAGCCTGGACGAGGGCTGGATCTTCATCTTCTAGCTTCTGTCGCATGGTGGCCAGCTCGTCCTTTGCAAACTGCCAATGGCGCCGCTGCGTCGATTCCCAATAGTTGGCCGCCATGGTGTCCGAGTGTGATGCACCACATCTCGTTTCACAGCGTCACTCGTATCATGGGTGCTTCAATGGTGGTTGGAAGTTGGAGGTAAGTGAACTCCCGCCATTGCCGGAGCTGCTTCTGTGCCACAGTGCCTCGCGCTTGCCAGTGACCAGAACGATCCAGCCGCCTGATCAGCGAATGAGATCACTGCTGATCCAGCCAGCACCTTCCGTTTTTCTCGGGTAAGGCGTGGAGGGGGGCGGGGTGGGGAGTGTGGGGCATCTAGCGCCACCCTTCGTTGGCCAAGAGAAGACCCAGTCGGGTGATGTGTAAAACACAGTCACTCTCAACAATTACCATCATTTTTGAAACCGTAATTTCATTGGCATCAGTCAGATGGCGAAGTCCGGGCCTTTCTGAGCATTCACAGAGTTTCTAGTACCTAATCATCATGTCCGGCGCCCACATTTGGCATGTTTGGGCCACCTGCCAAGGTACAATGCGACTGGTCAGATGGCGAATACGTGGGGTCGCTGGCCCCCGTTTCCGCTGTTCCCTGCTGGCGCCGCAAAAACAATCAAGAGCAACTTTGGAGCAGCGATATCCATCCACCGTCCGTTGCCCGGCCTAGTAGTTCACTCGGCTCACTTTTTTCTTCACCGGCTTTCGATTTCGCGAAAACGACATGGACTTGTAGACGACAGCAGGCTCCTCTGCAATCGCGATGCTGTCCCCGTGAATGCGACCCGACGACGCCCTTCCTGCCGCCGAGCTCTCGACACTTCTGCAGCTGGATTTCGCTCAGCATACGTCATAAGCGCATTGTAGTTCGCGCACGCTGCCCGCCTGGATTGCATGCTGCATTGTATAATGAGCACCCGAGTCGGGAATGGGGGTTTCTGATGTGGTCTCGGAGCTAGTAGTAACGATGGAGGAGTCGCAAAACGAGCGGGACAGCCGTATCGAGGAGCTGTGGGGGAAGCTCGATCCTGCTGGCCATGGGGAACTCGACTTTAAGGGGTTACAAAAGGGCCTGAGGAGAATTGACCATCGTAAGATACTTTTTCTGCGTGTTGGCCCAGTCCATTTACTAATTGCCTGTCCGGTTGGGCACAGCCATGAAAAATGCGGACCAGATGCTCAAGGCCATCATCAGCGTGGTTGACACAAGTGGCGACGGCAAGATCCAATACGAAGGTGGGTAGTGCCAAGGGAATTATGACGTTTGGAGAAGGGGAACTGAGCCAACCGTGAAACCAGAATTCCGCGTCTTCGTGGAGGCTGCGGAGCGGCAGCTGTTGTTGCTCTTTCGCTCTATCGACCGGGACAAGGATGGAAGACTAGATAAGGAAGAGCTCCGCGCCGCTTTTCAGCGCGCTGGCCTATCTGTTCCAGTGAGGAGACTGTCCGGATTCTTCGACGAGATTGACATGAACCGCGATGGCTACATTAGCTTCGATGAATGGCGGTAAGCTTTCTGACCTTCGGTCTGCCATGTTCAGATGAATTGTACTGATGCGCCATTTGACTTTAGCGATTTCCTTCTATTTATGCCACATACCCACGACGGACCTGCGCTCGAAGCCGCTCTGTCATTTTATTCGTCCATTGTTACCGTCAGCGCAGAGGGTGATTCGCTGGTCAGTGAAGATACACTTGAGGGTCTAGGTACGACCGGATTCCTTCTACAAGCTCTCTTTGGTTCTCTCTTGAAACTCGCCAACCCCGGTTCGGTCTACAATCGCCAGGCCCCGGCTTCGCCTGTCTCAACGGCGGAGGCGTCTCAGTCTTTCCCGTCTCAGTCGTCTCCAGGGCAAGAGATTACAGAACCAGCAGATATGGCGGCCAGCGTCGCACCCGCTCGTTATGCAATCAGCGCCGCCACGGTCGGTCCGCAGCAAATAATTGCTGATGCCGTGGGCGGGCGCACCCAGGTATCGCTCGGAGGCGAGGAACACTTCCAGGACATTTCAGATCTTCAGGGGGAGGTGGAGGAGATCGTGAAAACCAGACTGACAGATCTCCTGCCTGAACCAGGATACTTCCTTGCCGGTGCCGTCTCTGGGGGTGTGTCTCGCACAGCTACCGCGCCTCTCGACCGTCTAAAAGTCTACCTTCTTGTCAACACCAAACCACCCTCTACCGCGGCCCTGCCAACCGCCAAGCAAGGCCTCCCACTCACCGCTTTACGAAATGCAGGAGGGCCGATCCTTGATGCGGTGGTACGCCTTTGGAAAACGGGTGGTCTCCGCACTTTCTTCGCAGGTAGGGCGAACAATTCTCTGGGGATATCTCCATGTGTGACCCCGGGGATTTGCTAACGGATGACTAGGGAACGGACTCAATGTGGTTAAGATCATGCCGGAATCGGCTATTCGGGTAGGTGCCTCTTGCGACTCCTACCGTCCATGTATTCTCACTGACTTATCTCTAGTTCGGCTCATATGAAGCATCTAAAAGATTCCTTGCTGCCTACGAAGGCCACAATGATCCAACGCAAATCAGCACGATCTCAAAGTTCATCGCCGGCGGTATAGGCGGCATGACGGCGCAATTCTGCGTCTATCCCATCGACACACTCAAGTTTCGTCTTCAATGCGAAACAGTTGAGGGCGGGCTTACAGGCAATCGCTTACTCGTGCAAACGGCAAAGAATATGTGGAAAGATGGAGGTTTCCGGGCCGCCTACCGTGGACTCAATGCAGGCCTTGTTGGAATGTTTCCTTACAGTGCCATCGATATCGGAACATTCGAAGTCCTGAAGAAGACATATACTCGGACCAAGGCACGATACTACCGAATCCACGAGGAGGATGCGACGCCAGGAAATGTTGCAACGGCATTGCTGGGAGCAACATCGGGGGCCTTGGGCGCTACCATCGTCTATCCCCTCAACGTCCTTCGTACACGATTGCAGACGCAAGGTACGGCGATGCACCCGCCGACATACAAGGGAATTATGGATGTGGCGCAAAAGACAGTCCGCAATGAAGGCATCCGCGGTCTCTACAAGGGCTTGACACCGAACCTCCTGAAAGTCGCGCCGGCTCTGAGCATTACATGGGTGTGCTACGAAAATATGAAGAAGCTACTCAGTCTCAACTGAGACGCGAGAAGAAATTGCTTGGATTTTGGGACTTTGATATTTCGACTGGATATGCTCGCTGAAAACTCTAGCAATCCTGTGAAACCGGCTGAGAGTACTAAGCAGTTTTGCGGACATCATCTTTGGCGTCTTGGGTGCGAGACAGTGGATTTGGCTTTGGTCTGGGGGGCCGCGCCTAGGCGTTAGGAGACAACACCACGAAGCAGAGATACCAATAGAGGGCTCTTACTAATGAGCCCGCAATCAGAAATAAGAGTTGGCGGCGATTACGGACTTCACCGGCGATAAACGCTGCGAATATCGGTTGTGGCCGCGCAGGCGCCACGAATGGAATCGGGTTTGACGGTTACACGACTGATTCAAGCTAATAAAGCTTTATAGAATGTGCGGGTTTGACGTCGTCATCGTTTTGTGATACATTTACCGAAGATGGAGGCGTCGTGAGCGGGCCACGCGTGCTGGGCGCCACGGCCAATCGAGTCGAAGTTTTTTCTTTCCACCCTGACGCTCTGCATGCAGAAACGGTGGGGGTTGCCATTTTGCACAAGTAGGCAAATCGACAAACGACCCCTCACCTAGGTTCTGGTATGGCTTTTTGCAGCTGCCTCTTTGGGCCAGATGAACTCCCGCCATTCCCACTTTCCCACTTTGTGTCACCGCGCCCTGCCGTTTGCTCCTGCCCAAAGGCCGGAACTACATACACGCGGTGAAGAGTTCGTCCGGGATGCCATCCAGCGATCAGTGCTGCTGCTGACGAACACAATTGACTGTACCCCAACTTCTCGTTTACCCCTCACTGCTCTCGTGGATCAGTGACGAGTTCGGACTCAGGCAAGCTGCCGTGTCTCTGGAATTCCCTTTGTCCCTTTCTCCCTTCCTCGCGGTGTCCTTCAACTCAGTGTAGCTGGCATATCAGTTTCTCCCTTAACAACGTCTGACCCGAGAGAAGCTTGCTTTTCAAGCTGAGTCACAGTCCAGGCAAGTACTGGCGAAGTTCTGATACACCTGGTGCCAAGCGGTTTCAGGAGGCAATGCCTTACTCGGACGACCTCTACTCTGCCTGGGACGGTGGCGAGTCGGATGCCGAGTCATCTGGCTCTGGCTCGAATCATGCTGGGATTCGAGCACTAGAAACACAGATCCAGCACCCGCTACGTGGTTTCCACGCCCCATCGCCCCAAGCTGGGGATGTGCCCGGGTTGGATGTCGAACCCGACGTCTTGTCGCCCACTGACGGCTACTTCCGAACAACACAACCTCCGTCAGCTCATGTCCCTCATGTGCCTAATATCTGGGTCCGAGATCCATCCTTTGGACCGGAAAGCACTGCCGACAACAAGGCAAGAGAAGCCCAGCAGGAGAGAACAGCAAGAGGGGATAACTCGGCGGAGCTGCGATCACAACGAAGAGCCTCTTCCTTTGCTTTTGATGATCCTCGACCGATACATGATTCTGTCCGTGACGCGCACCATCTGCCGTCGTCATCCTCCCTTACCCCGTACCACTTGACGACGACAAATTCGTGTGCACAACACGCCCCACAGCACGTTACATACAACCATCGTCACTTAATCACACCTGGTGAGGCGCCACCGGCTTACACTCCATCCCCCACCTCATCATCGACAAGCCCGAGCAGCCCCAACAGCTACAGCACCTTCTCTCCCCAATCTCAACCAGCTACTGTCATGGGTCACGACGAGAATCAGGGGCTACTCGCCCGTGAGCCCCAGAGTATGGGAAATCCTGATGATACATCTGATGAGAGCCCCTTCTGGTCGAGATATTGGACTAGCAGGGACTTGCGTCAGCGAGCTTTGAAAGGTGCTAAGTTTGCGCTCATTAGCATCCTCCTCTTCATTATTACCCTCGGCTTCCTTACATCCTGCATATCAAGTGCAAGGGATCAGGTAAGCTTGCGCGTCATGTGTTTAACCGTTCGCCGCCCTTCGTCTATATAGCTGGGTGTACATCACCTCATCTTCCTCCACACTCCTTCCCTAGTCTGGACTGACAAGCCTTGCAGAACCTTGACAGCCCTGGCAATACACCAAAGGAACCAACAACCAAAAAACCTCCTGCCAGTGGCTTTCCATCCAAGGGAAAGGTTCCCATGGAATACCCTGATCTGAACAAAAACTTCGAGTGGGGATCAAACCACTGCAAGAAGGAGCAGATCAGACGCGAGACAGAGAAATTCGACATTTCCTTCTCGACCGAGAAGGACCTGGTGATCACCCAAGACATCGCAGATGAGCCCCACAGCAATCCAAACGTCAACGTCCAGGGCTCCGTCATCTTCCGGCGGACTGGTGCTGGTACCCCTGGACCATCGGCCGTCGTCGATGTCGTTGTCAACGATGACCGTCTTGACGTTACGACAAAATGGGATACAGCTACACAGACTCTGGATGTCACGGTGCCTCGTAGCGTCCCCTGGTTCGAGGACAAATCGCGGGCCTGCGTGAGTGTCACGATTACTGTTTGGGTACCCGAGGATGGAAGCCTTCGCAGCCTCGGAGTCAGCACCGTCCATCTCCATATCAACTTGTTGGACAATCTATCCATGGAGATATCGGAGCGCGCCAAGCTTAGTAGTGTTGTCGGAGCTATCACCGCGGCAGCTACCGGTTCTGAGTCCCGCGATGACTCCATCATCGACGTTGGCGCCCCGGACTCTTTCCACTTTCAGTCACGGCTTATCGAAGTAGAGACCACTGCTGCTCCCATCAAAGGATCTTGGCCCTTGTACGATTATCTCTACATGCAATCTGTCTCGGGCAACATCCGGGTGTGTGTGGAACCGAAGGATGAGGACAAGGAGACCCCCAAGCCAGCGACGCTTTACATCAAGTCACTGTCCGGAACTGTCGAGTTTCGAGAACCCGTTCACGCCGCAATCGACGCTTTTCAAGCACAAGGCGACTTTGACGCTGATCTTCGTGCCGAGGCCGTCCTACCGCCGCGAGACTACCGAATTGATGTGTACACGACCAGCGGCAATATTTGGGCTGTGGCGGCCTTTAGCTCAACTTGTGGATTCAAGACCACCAGCGGAAAGATCGCTGTAGAGTTGCTTCCCGTGTTCGATTCTTCAATGGGCGAAGACAAGGGAAGGGAAGCCTTTCTATCGACGACTAGCACCAGCGGGTCCAACGACATCGCCGTCCTGAAGCCCTTGTGGATCGATTCCACTCGGGGGATTTATGTCGGCCTTCTTCCGCTCCCGCATACGCCCTCGGTGCCCTGGATTCCCAAAGACCGGGAAAGATATGTCCCCATCGGTAAAGGCGATCCATACAAGTGGAATCCAGGGTCTATCGTGTCATCGAGGGGTGAAGGCGAGGCGTTGGCGCCGGCTTCGGTACAGACTTCTCAGGAGAGAACCGAGGCAACGGCTCGGGCTCTTCGGAATCTGCGCAGTGAACACGGTACCATCTCGGGATCGGTTCGTCTGCATTACCCTGCGGTCTGGGAGGGCGACATCGCCATGGGCGCGACGACTGGGAGGCTGAGCGCGCGGGGGGAGGGCGTGCGCATCATCAAGAAGGATGATCATGGGTGGAGGAGGCATGTCCTGTTGGCGAAGAAGGGCGAAGATGGTGGGAGCAAGATTACCGTGGACGCCATTTCGGGGAATCTGGATGTTCTGGTGGGTAAGGAGTGATGGCTATGGTGGACTATTGAAATGGGATCAGGCGAGAAGCTGGGATTAATTGGTTGTCTCTACTTCCTGGGGTTACCGTATACGAACAACCCTGATGTGATGCTCGTTTGTTTGTCACGAATGTTATGAGGAATGCCGAAGCTAAACAAGTAACTTGTGAGATCCTGTTGCTGTGCCATACTCGGCATGCGGAGCCAACACTAGTATTGAGCGGTCTTGTGTGAACTTGATCGTCACATCGCCATCGTCACCGTCATCACCAATGGTCATCGTACGTCCCCATCTGCTTTACACCTCGTTCTGGATGGTACATACTATCATTTGCTGCCATAGATCATGTCACCTCTGCCTTTGAACAGTGTTTAGTGTTGACACCGCCTTGTGCTGACTTAAAATTCGCGGTCATGGTGTTGTATTGCTTGTACCTCGAATGGGAAGTGAGAGGTATGGCTCCTATGACATGAGATGATAAACTTTTCCAGAAACGATGGCTAGCGTGCACAAGAGAAAGGGAAAAAAAGCCCATAACCTCTCTCTCTTTTTCATGTGAACCCCTAACCCCTAGAAGTGCTTCCTAACCATGTATCTACGGTAGGTATCCCACAAGATGCCTTTTCCCAAAAAAAAAAACCCTTTGTCCTAAACTGTATATCCCAATGGATAACCCACTTTCTAAATTGGTGTGTTCTCCCCGGTTAGCGCTATTCTCCCCCAAAACTAGACCTCACTGCTTCTCCTGATCGCCGCCCTTGGAGCCGCTTGAACTGGGGCCGGCACAATCACTTTCCCAACCACAACTACTGCAATGGTTGGGAACCTTGGTTGCGTGGCCTTTTCCTTTTTCTTGCTCTCGTCGTTGGGACGCCGCCTCCTGCAGCTGCTGATATACCGCGGCCTCCACTTCGATGGCATATAGCTTATCCCGCACGCAACGGAGACAATTCTTCGAATCGGTTGGTCGAACGAATCCTGGGGGGGACTGGTCACCTCGCCAGTCTGAGTATAGCGAGTTTTGCTCGGCTCGTTCCTCAGTGGTGAGGAAGCAGGGTCCCCATTGGGCGCGGCTAGTACAGGGCATTTTGTACATCCCATAATGCCATATATATGAGCATCTACTACATCGGGAGTGGACCGGGACTGATAGGCACATTTTATCCCGGAGGTCTGGCTGCGTGGGATAACACGTTGGTCAATAAGGAGGAGCGCTTTTTGCTCCCGTCAACGAAGACCGGAAACGTGTGTAGATGCAGCTGGTAGAGAAGTGGGAGGGAGGTTGCGTTCGAAGACTTACGGGTGAGGGTAGCCGTTGTCTTTGTCTGTGTTGTTTGGGGGCTGCAGGAGCTTCGAGTGACCGGAGAAGAGCAGGGGCTTCGTCGAGGGTAACGGAAGGAGTAAAATTGAAGAGTATTTATGTCTCTCGGCCAGTCAGTGAGCAGGGTTTAAGCCATACACTCCATATTGCATGCTTCGGATGATAGGCTTTCTTTCTTTGCCCGCCTTACCATCACACCGTTCAGGGACAGCTGGTGTGGAATTTTTTTTTGGCAAAAGCCCTTGTTGCGGGTTTTTGAACCTTCTGCAAACTTTCAAGAGTTCCCAACTCTGGCGACAGCCACGGACGTTGTTCAGACTTGATCCGCTCTCTTCTCGGCGCGTGTCTTCTCAGTGGCCAATTCCTTCTCAGCCAAGATTGTCGTCGTTCGTCTTGTTGCTTCTCTCAATCAGACAAAATGCCATCGTCCGGCGGTCCGTACCACCCAATCTCCGCTTGCGAGACGCCTGCTCACATTCCCAATTACCAGACGAAGCCATCCGCTTACGAGCCGATACACTCCGGTCAATAGAGGAATTCCAGTTTGTACTTGGAGACATCACACGTAAGTGACAGGTTCTTGCTGGCGAGGCGCGGTTAACACGGTCAAAGGCGGTGGTGACTTTCCACTCTCCACACATCGGATGGCAGCCGGCGGATCAAGTAGTCGGTCCGACGCAAGCGTGCCAGCGCAAGAGCAAGAAGCTTTTGCCGTCATCCAAGTTAGCACTGATAGTGGCGCTTCAACGGCTTCGCAGCGGCCCACATATGCAGCCACCCAGACCCCCATGAACTGTCACCGGACAGGAGGACCCGAGCAAGCCCATGAAACTTTTGATCCTCAAACATTGTTGGGACAGGAAGCTGGCCAACCGCAGGCCACGACAGCACCAGGTGTCTCTGCTATGGCAAACACGGGCACCGTGGCAGAAGTGGGAGCGAGAGTTGTGGATGTGCCGGCTAATACGCCGTCAGTGGCACCGCACCAGAGAGCTCGTCTTTGGCGTCCTCCACCTAGTGGCGGTCCTCCGACACCGCAAGATTCACGCAATTCAGCTTCTCCTCAGGAACGTCCGTCAATCGGAAACAGATCCTTGTCCCAGCTCAGTGCACCAACTACGGCGTTTGCATCTGACAGCCTCACCCCGAACAACCCCCACGGCTATGTCCAGCCACCTCCTTTCAGTAAGTCGGCACTCATAATAGGGTAAAACATGAGAGGCAAAGCTAACCAGTTCAGAGTTTAACTGGCAACACCCGAACCGGAGAGCAGCCTTGGGCGTGGCTGCTTCTAGAGGAGGCATACTAGTTGGGTCGAGACCGAACCTCGAGGAAACCTATCCCAAGCATGAGGGTCACTTCATCGTTGTCCCGAGGACTGCGGTTGAGGGACAGAAGACGACTGGGCCCAACGCGTCACTAAACTTCCGGGTGGATGAAGTGATGGGGCCTGATGAGGCTGCGTTTGCAGCAGGTGAGTGACTTCGGGTGTGGGGGTTGCACATAATACGAAGCCCCTCAGCCTTCAGCTTTGGATTTGAGTGGATTTGCGATGATGCGATGTTCCTCACTTTCAGCCGCCTTTGAGAAACCTGCTTTGGTTGGCTGACGCGCAAGACCAGCGAGTATTGTTGAAAAACCTACAGCGACAGCGGTAACAGAGGAAGCCATGGCGGCGATGACAGCACAGGATGACGCCCCAGTCGGGGGCATATCGGCAGGGGGTGGGTTTCTATCACCAGAGGAGGCGGAGTTGGCGGTGGAAACGGGGAATACCCAGCGGCTCACGGTGATCATCGACCGGGGCTTTGAGTGCTCGTTTGGTGCTCGTGAGGACGGCAGCCATGTTTAGCGGGCCCGGAGTTGTGATAGCTACAGAAAATAGGCGTAATAGAGGCAAGTACCAAGCGTCAGGTTACAGGCCCCATTCTAGATCGACCTGTCGTGAATTGACGTCGTTGTTTTGTCTGCGCTCTGCCTTCTGATTCGGCCGAAAAACATGACATGCTCGGTTAATAGCGGCTGCGCGCACGGCCCAGATGACTGGACGCTAATAACGTTGCTGCGTCGGCTCTCCACACTGTCCTTGTTCCCCTGTGGTAGCATTGGGATGGACCTGTAAGGGCCCTCTAAAGCTGCAAGCCATCGCTTCAGGCCTTCGGCTTTGTCTTTGTACGCCGCCTGACAGGAAACCCCAGCGGTGACATGTGTATGCGAGCTGATTTTACAGAATTGGACGTTTATTTTAAAAACAACCAACAGAGCTAGTCCGTGCCAAAGGTTGTCTTCCAACGGCTACCATTCAGCCGTGGGATTCTTCTGTTGCCTGCAGGCGAATCTTGGAACTTGGGCCTCCCCCATGTACCTAACATGACCACCCCTCTTCCCAAGGTACGACCAAGACGCCACGTTGGAACACTCCAAGCCCAGCACTTATTACCCAGTAATAACGCTATTCCTGTTGCCTTCTTTCAAGCCTCCATCATTGCTTTCATCACCATTCCCGTTTTCGGGCTGGGAAGCCCAAAGCTGAACGTCGGTAAATCTGGGGAGCCACGTGCCTTTCCCTAGCACCTGAGGTTAGCAATCCAGGTCCGCTGGATTCTCCAACAGCGCGTCCCGCCGACCAGAGATTTGCACATCGACGCATGAGCGCCGAATTGCTGCTCTTGTCTGCGACATGGCCAAGAAGGCGCGCCAAAGGATAAGCTATGGTTCGTCTCGACGTGTTTCCTAGCCTTGGTCTGACTGTGCCTGTTCCTGGCCGAGCCATGCAGCAAAACCCCGCATGAACCACTGCGCGCAAGGCAAAGCCCTTAGAGCCCGGAGATGGTTGGAGCACTGTCGTTCCCCTAACCTTTCTTTCCAAAACTTTTATTTTGCTGACGTATCGCGCCCGTGTCTCAGTTCTTGAGCTGCCCAACTCGTCGCCCGGTGGGCATCGGCTTGGCGTCAATGGCTTAGCTGTTGACCGCGACAATGCTATCCTGTGAGCCGACCCTCTTGCACCACCCCCTACCTCGACTCGTTGGCTATGTCGTGTGATCCCCTTCGACCGTATCCCATATTGACGCTGTGAGCTGCAGCTATTCTGGTGGCCGTGATGGCGTCATCTGCGCCTGGAACCTGAGCCCTGAGCTCGTCGCCCCAACTGCGAATCACTCTTCAGCCGTCGACAGCTCCGTACCCAACGGCAGGCTGAAGCCCGCGACCCAGTTCCGGGTCCAGACCCAGGCGCATACGCATTGGATCAACGATATTGCCCTTGCTCAGAACCACAGCGCTGTTGTGTCAGCCTCATCCGATCTCCTCGTCAAGGTGTGGCGCCCGCTGAGCCAGGATAACAAGGAGCCTGCAACGCTTGGCCAACATGCCGACTACGTCAAGTGCGTCGCGACGCCGAGCCAGTCGACCAACTGGGTCGCATCCGGTGGACTGGACAGGAAAATATACCTGTGGGATTTGGCAGGAGGTGGAAAAACAATGGAAATCGACGTGAGCGGGGAGGATGTCACGGAGAAGGGCAGTGTGTATGCGCTCAGTGTCAACCACGGCATGTTGGCAAGCGGTGGGCCAGAGAGTATTGTTCGGCTGTGGGACCCAAAGACAGGCAAGCGCATCACCAAGTTTGTTGGTCACACAGACAACATCCGTGACATTCTGGTGAACGAATCGGGCGATATGGTCCTGACGGCCAGTTCCGACCAAACCGTCAAGGTTTGGAGTGTGACTGCAGGCCGGTGTATGCATACCCTGACCATGCACAGCGACAGCGTCTGGTCTCTGTTCTCGGATGACCCTGAACTCGGTGTCTTTTACAGTAGCGATCGGAGCGGGTTGGTTGTCAAGACGGACGTGCGCGGGACGTTTGGAGAGTTGGATGACGGGCTTTCTCTGGCAGTCGCACACGAGAACGAGGGTGTCAGCAAGCTGGTTGCAACCGACCACAGCGTGTGGACAGCTACATCGCGATCCTCGATTAACCGGTGGGCAAATGTCGACACAAATGCGGATGTGCAGCTACCGGAGGTATTCAGACAGCACAGAGCCTCTCTTCTGTCAACAAGGAGCAGAGAGAGCTCGATTCTGGGAACACAACCACAGGTACACCTCAACGGATCTGCCAGGAAAACGATACCGGCCAAGGCGATACTACGAATATCCAACACTGCGTCCTTTCCACCCCCCATCAACAGGGAAGATAGCGAGTCATCCGATGAGATGTCCCGGAAGGAGTCGGAAATCCTGCTGGAGCCCGCAAGTGCCGTGGTCGAGCCGGTGCATAATCTTCCTGAGGAGACAATCGAGGGGCAGTTTGGATTAGTTAAACACCGCCTGTTGAATGACCGGCGGCGAGTTTTGACCTTGGATACGGCTGGAGATGTTCTTTTATGGGATCTCATCAAGGTCGGCACTAATACGTCATGCGCTCGTGATGCCTCTTGCTAACTTTCATAGTGTCGAACCATCAAAAGCTTTGGAAAGAAGCATCTAGAGGATGTAGAACCCGAAGTCAACACGATAGAAGCGGTGGCTCCATGGTGTTCCATAGATACGAGCTCCGGAAACCTCACCGTCGTGCTTGAGCCATTCAACTGCTTTGATGCTGAGATGTACGCGGATGAGCTGATTCTGGAGGAGCCGGTCGAATTTAGAGAAGACCAGAGAAGTGTGTTCACCAGACTTATGGTTGGACAATACTGACAACTGCGCAATAGTAAACCTCGGGAAATGGGTGCTTCGATATCTGTTCGCAAACCTCATCGACGAGGAGATCAGGAGAGATGAGGCATTCCGACACAAGTTCAACCAGGCCGTGGAAAAAAGGACCGCTGCCGGCAGGGGAGGCTCTAGCATGGCTATAGCGATACCATCACTTCCTGCAGGATGGGGACTGGCCGACACCCCTGGCACAACACCACGGCCGAATGGGGCTCACCCTCCAGTGACGCCAGGTTTCGCGATAGGAGTAGCGACTCCTGGGTTGCCACTTAGTGCTACCGATGGCCACTCTCCCTTCAGCCCACTCGACAAACGCCAGTCAAGTGTGAGCCGGCCCTCGGTGGAGCGGGAGGATTACTTCTCAGACGCTATCAATGCTCCGGATGCTGCCCCCAACACCGGGCCACCACAAACCCCTGCTACAGCACCCGCCGTTGAGGAGAAGCCAGCAAAGACGCCGGGCGAGAACGGCAAAGAGAAGGATAAAGAGAAGGACAAGGATGGCAAAGACAAGGACAGCGGCAAGGGGTCGAGCACCACTTTTGGTAAAAAGTTCCGCATGGGCATGTCCTTTGGCAGCAAGAAACTCGGCCGGTCCTCTTCGAGCGCTGCGACTGAGAAGCCTGCGGTGGTGGACGAGAAGGCAGAGGAGTCCGAATCCTCATCAAACCATGAGAAGGAATTCGAGGATAGCTTCCTTGGCGTGATCCAGAAGATCCGGAACGAGTACGAGAAGCAACTGACGGAGAATCCAGACTTTCTGATTGAAAGCCGTATCTGCCCCAGTCTTCCCAACGATACCCCGGTGCTAAAGCTGCCGCCTCGAACCAAGGTCATTCTGCAAGAGGAAACATCGGGCGGGTCAGCCGAGTTGTACCGCGGCACGGTAGAAACAGTTGGACTTGACGCCGACATTATCGAGCAGCGGGGTCCGCAGTGGCTGGGTGAGGTGCTGCTGATGAATGCGTTGCCACCCAAAGACCCAGTAAAGGTGTCGTTTGTGCTGTACCCTTGGCAGGACAATCTACCGCCCATGGCTGCGGCCGATGGGAACAATAGGCTGAATGCAAACCGTATGCTGAGGGTGAAGAAGATCCTGGCTTACATTGCCGAGCGGATTGACCCGCCTCCCGAGGGCGAGGAGCCTGATCCGAACGCGCTGCGGCCGGAGGAGTATCTGGAGCTATACTGCAACGACCAGGTGGGTGTTCTTTGTTTTCATACGGGCCCTTTCTGGTACTAATCTTTTTTTCAAGCTGTTGCCCAACACGATGAGCTTGGCCACGCTCCGGGCACATGTCTGGAAGGGAGGAAATGACATTGTGCTGCATTACAAGGCGAATGGACGGAAGGAGATACCCATGCGGCCGCCCCCGGAGGTTTCTGAGGAGATGGCAGCGGATGCATCTGCACAACCTGCGACGACCGCGGCGTAAAGAGACAGCTTGGGACGAATTTCATGCTTGATGTGTAGCGGATCGAACCCTGGTTTCGCTGTGTTTGTATAATGCGGGGTATATGTCTATGTGGCATGCCTGGACGACCTGCTCTATATATTGTATAATACATAGCCTGACGCCGCGCGTTTTTCGTGGCATGGCTTGTTGTCGAAGTTCTGGGATATTGTACAAAGAGGATCATATCTGTTCCCTCTTTTGGGACCGTCGTCGCCGATGTGTATGTTCCGGGGTAGGGAGTAATCAGGGCGCGTGACTTGATATTGGTACTCTCCTCTTTTCCATGTTGTTCACCACCCACTGGTAGCTTCCGAGAAAGATGGCGCCGCCTATGCTGATCCACATGACACGAGGTCCAATGCCGGCGAAGAAAGGTCGTACGCCATTCTCCCGCAATATTCCCTTCACAATCGACATGATGCTCTCCCTCCTCGCGCTCAACATCACTCTCGTCTTGAGCACATCCAACGGCGTTGTCACGGCCGCCGCCACTGCCCCAGCCACACTCCCATACAGTGCCGACTCTGCCGCGCCCACCTCATCACTTCCACTCCCC
>Ga0247765_1000567_pt1 | contig 27370 bp, 35 predicted proteins | sample UWRJL106311C6_FD_179949 | JGI IMG/M metagenome (GOLD analysis project Ga0247765, IMG submission 179949) | Plant litter microbial communities from Arlington Agricultural Research Station in Wisconsin, United States - UWRJ-L106-311C-6 | ecosystem: Environmental > Terrestrial > Plant litter >...
AAAAGGGAGAAGATCACCCCTCCCCTGTTTTTTTTTTTTTTTTTTACAAAAAAGAACTTTTCACTTCCCCTGACGGGTACATAACAGGTCCCCATGTAATGAACTTTATGTGCGTCGATTCCAGGCGAAATATTCCCTATATTTACCTTCTTGATCCTTGAAGAACACCACACCAGAGAGGTACCAACCGGGGGGCTGGTTGAGGTAAATTTTTTTTTTTTAAAAAAAAAAAAAAACCGTGGAACGGTGTATCTGTGACTTTGCACTGCCGTGGAAGACGGCTCGATGCTGCAGGGGATCGATTCCCTTGCGGCTCCGCGGAGCAGGCAGGCTGTCACAGTCACACACTGTCGCAAGAGCCCCACATTCATTGGACCCACAGCACAACAGCACGCGATTCGTCACACTCGGTTCAGCCGTCGGCCCTTGGCTGCAAGTCGCATCAAGTCTGCACACGAGACAGCGAGACGGCAAAAGCTGCACAGTTGCGCGAATTTATCACACCGCCATGCCAGGCGGTTGCCTGATGAAGACCCCGCGTTTGGGGCGGTGGTGTGTGGGCAAAATTTCCGTGGAAGGCTGCCCGAGAGGTCGCTCGCACTCTCGAAGATTTGTCTTGCTTCTCAGACATTGGCCTTGGAGATCGCTTCGTCGCAGTCATCATGGCCAAGAGTGCAAGCGACCAGAGCGAAGACGCCACGGCCTACAGTGAAGAGGGAATACTCGCCATCATGTACGAGGATGCAGTCCTGGAAGAGCGCCATTCTCTTCGACAGTTTGACGGCAAACCCCTGGATGAGGTCTTCAACGCTGTCATTGATAGGGTTCAAAACGCGGCCGTCGAGGCGGCTAAACGCTGGAGTGACAAACAAAATACGTCAGAGGACAGCAAAGCAAGGCTCAAGCAATACCTTCATCTGAACCGGGTGCTGCTTGGCCTCCAGCACTGGGCCAACGATATCAAGGTAGAGAACAAGAGTCCGTTGTCCATCACCGACAAGGAAAACCACAGGTTCAACCGTCTTGCCTTGATTCTGCGAGCGCAATTCATCGACATTTTGTTCGCATGCTCAGCGATTTATGATGACAAAGTCACCGAGAAGTGAGCGAAGATATTACTACCGCGTGATTGCCAGGATGATGCCCTTGCTAATACAGCGCGCTAATAGCGACGGGGCAAGACAAAACTGCATCGACCACCTGGATCAGTTGTCGAGCCAGCTTGGGACCTCTGTGGCGCCTCTGAAGACCATCGTGGGAAACCTAGCTAACCTGCGGGGTAAATCTCCCAAACCTAGCAAGAAAGGAAGTCGCAGGGGAATCATCGACTCAGACACCATCTCTCGATCATTAAAAGCTAGCAACTTCGACACTGGCGCCGTGCGCAGCTTTGCCCCGAACGGGTCTATGAGAAGTCTGATTCTACCCGATGTTGTGCGGGCCACTCTAGCGAAGGGGCTGCACAAGGGACAGAGCGAAGTCGACCAGGACATTGTCGACTATGTTGTTTTTCGAGCCCGGAATCTCTTCGCCATTTGTCTTATGCAGCACCTGGAGGGTCCCAAGCTTTTAGAAGCGATGATCCGCTTGAAGATGCATTCGATATCGGACGCCGACCTCCCCTTGGAGGGGACAAAGGTGCCACGTCCTAACCCTAAAACTAACAACCAAAACAACGAGGATGGCGATGGTGACAGCGACAGTGACAGTGACGGTGAGGAGTCGTCTCACGACTCTGTATCATCTGCTTCAGTCGGCGAGTTGCACTCCAGGCTCCGTGAAATCGACCCCGAGAAGGAAATCTGGGATTATTCAAGGCAGAAGAACTTCATCGACACCTTGCAGTGGCAGTTTCTGGCGCCGGTCTTCTCCACAAAGGATGACGCTCAGGACTTCAAGAAATCTTGTGTGTTGCCTTTTCCAAGCCGGAGCACTGGGACTGAGGGAGGGGGCTTCGGGATTGTGGCCAGAATTGAAATCCAGGACGGGCACATAGAGGACCCAGATGATTTGGTATGTAGTCCCTCTTTTTTTTTTTTTTTTTAAAAAAAAAAAAAAAAAAGTGCCCAACATTCCATCGTGACATCATGGTGCATTAGCTAGCTAACTTGAAAGATTAGTTCGAGTCAAAGCTGCCCAAGTTCTACGCCCTCAAGCAGTTCCGCCCAAATGCATCCGATTATCAAAAAGTTGCCAAAAATTGGACCAAGGAACTCGCCAACCTCCGTTCCGTCACGCGTCTCAAACACCCTAACATTCTCCGCTTCGTAACCGCATTTCGCAGGGGCGATGGGGGAGAGCTGGACCATTTCCTAATCTGCGAATGGGCGGATGGGGGCAATCTTCGCAACTTCTGGGAGAGCCAAAAGTCGCCAACGGCAACAGTGGACCTAATCAAGGAGGTGGTCACCCAGCTACGCGACTTGGCTGATGCTCTCTGTACTCTCCATTACTCGCCTGATTTGAGGGCAGGGATAGTCCACGGTGACCTCAAACCGGAGAATATTATACGTTTCAAACCCGAGGGTGGTAGTCCTAGGCTGTTGGGTACGCTGAAGATTGGAGACTGGGGTCTCTCCAAGGAGAAGGACTGCAAAACTACCGACCAGAACATTGCATCGATAGGCTATCGCGCCTCCATTCGATACGAACCGCCCGAGATGAGCGAAGGGGTGCCTGTCGTGGGCCGGGATACTCCGTTGAAGTCGCGATCTCGCCTGTACGACGTTTGGTCCTTGGGCTGCATCATGCTAGAGTTCATTGTCTGGCTGGTAGAGGGCACCAATGGTCTCTCTAAACTCAGTAAGATGCTCGGAAGATCCGGAAACAACCAGTTCTGGGAAAAACGTCATGGAGTCCGCCTGGGGGTGAATGAGCAGCTTCAGGTCCGTTCCTCGATTCTCGACAAGATGGAAGAGCTCAGCAAACATCCAGCCTGCAGGGTTCCAGCCTTGAGGGATCTTCTCCACCTCGTCCGTAACCGAGCCCTTGTTGTTCATCTCCCGACATATCTGGCAGCCCTCACGCTTGAGGATATGAAGTACCTCGAGAGTGACCGAGCAAGGCTCGAATCAGCCGATGCGAAACCGTCTCAATCCGCCCCCGGGCCTCGGCGCGGATTCAATCGCGCGCAGACCATCGACTGGCTCAAATCTAGCTCATTCGATTCGGAGGATCCTCACGCAGAGGCAGTCGAGATCGTAGAGGAAGAGGGGCTGCCCAACCTAGAAAGCCAGCCAGCGTCAGAAGAAACGCAGCCTAAAATCCAAATCACAGGTCCGGATGCCTCCCCGACGCCTACTGCCAGCCCCAATGTAGTAGCGGAGCCCAAACAGCTCCCCCGTGCCAAAGCAACGGAGTTGCTCAAGGCAATGCGGGATATCGTCAAGTCCGCTACCGATCAGGCAACAGAGAGCACATCCGACCCAGGCGGTAGCTCTTCGTCGAGGTTGGGGCCTGCGACAGAACAACCTCTCTCAGAAACTTCGGATACCGAATTCACAGTAACGTCTGCTCTAACTGCTCCCAGTCTTGTTTTCTCCGACGCCTTCACTGCAACAACCAGTTCAGTCGAAACCGTGCCTAACATGCCTAACTCAGCCCGCTTTGCCGCAGCATCAAAGAGAGATCCGCCATCAGAAATTTCAAGAGGCAATGCGCTACTGAAGTTGCCGGGATCCCTACGGGTCCCGGAGCCGCAACAGGATGTAGGCGACAACCCAGAGCAGCTGTCACCACACTAGGAGTTGGATCAAGCCGGCTGACGTTTACTCCGCGGAAACAGAAAGTGGGTTGAAAGACTGCTCCCCGTCAAAAGCCATCGTTGTGCAGCGACTCTAACAGACCCCATTATTCAACTTTCAGGATGTGAGTCCCCAATATCCCAGTGTGTGCCGTCTGGTTGCTAGAGTCAGTAAAACACCTGGGTTGAACTAAAACTGACATCACGTGGAGTATGTGAGTGTGCCACCAACCGCACTGCCCTCGGTAACGGAAGCAGCGTTGGTAAGAATAATGCATTATAGGTCCCTCAACTAAAACCAAAAATAATTACAGAACGTAAGTCGAAGAGTTCAAAGACGATCTTTGTCTTGTTTCTTTCTTTTTGGCTCTTTTTAGCCTCAACCCTAGCAAATGCTGACTTGATCACCAGCATGTGAGTTCTCCAGTGTCCATTGGCAAAAACCTGACGTGTCAAGGGAGTCCGAGATATCTGACAAAACCTCTTCCATGGGGATAATGTATCCAGCCAGTAAGTCCTTCTTCGTTGAGGATCCTAAACACCAAAACGGAGTTGTAAGCTGACATATCAACTTTTTTTTTCTCACACAGAATGTGAGTTCTGCTAATGTTGCCCGGCAGTTGCTTGAGATGGGACATAGTATTAACACATCCTTGAGCTTGATGAAGAATGGGTCTTGAACGTCGACAACCACTTTGCTGCTAATGTCTTCAACGCCATCCATACTCAAAGACTAGAAGGCTTGGCGAAAATACAAGGAGAGGTGGCGCTGTGCGAAGTTTGCGCAACACTAGATGTCTCGAGGGCAGCCTTTAAGGCTCAGATCGATGTTGGTCGACTCCAACAGACGAAGTCGACGTGCAATCTCTGCCATCTGCTCTGGAAGGCATGCAAGGACAGTGGAATTTATGGCAACTCCAGTGCCACGTTGTCGCGTGTTGGATCCTGGCTATGGCTGGGGCCCTCTCGATGCTTCTCCCTTTGCCGTCCCCCAGGTAATGCTTTTTTTTTTTGTTTTTGGTCCCAAACGGGGGTCAGCGGGGAGCGAAATAAGGTGAGCTGACACTCTAGACACAGAGCTCAAAGCCTTTATCGATTTTCAGATCGGGTATCCAGCCCTCTCGACTGCTGGTAGTGCCACGCACTTTGAAATAGTCCGCCAGTGGCTCCACGAGTGTGACACTAAACACCGCCACGACCGCAGCGCCCCGAAAGACTACTCCTCCATGGACGACGACACTTTTCTTCCCACGCGGCTCCTAGACGTCAGACCCTCGTATGGTTCTGCAGACACAGACACTATATGGCTCTGGACAACTCGGCCTTCCGACAGGGGACGATACATTGCGCTCTCTCACCCCTGGGGCGAACCCCCTCACTTTTGCACGTACAGATCCAACCTCGCCGCACACGAGGCCGGAATCCCCATTGCTCACCTGCCAGCGACGTTTCAGCACGCCGTGGCCGCCACGCGCGCGCTCGGGGTCCGCTACCTCTGGATCGACTCCATCTGCATCGTGCAGGGGTCTGACGGAGACTTTGGAACCGAAGCAAAGCGGATGGAGCGTGTTTTCCGCGGGGCGTACTGTGTACTGGCGGCGTCGTGCGCTCTAGGGCAGCAGATTGGGTTCCTCGCACCGCGGCGGGAGCGGGACTATGTCCCACTGCGGTCGAAGGATGGGCGGGGCCCGTTTTATATTTGTGAGAACGTGGACGACTTCGACGCCCACGCGCTTCATGGACATTTGAACAGCCGGGGATGGGTGTTGCAGGAACACGCGCTAGCAAGGAGAACCGTCTTCTTTACCGAGCATCAGACGTACTGGGAGTGCGGCGAGGGTGTGCAGTGTGAGACGGGGACGAAGATGAGCAAGTAAGAAAATTTTTTTTTTTTTTTCTTCTCTCCTGAACATTGTGAAGTTTTTTTTTAAGTTATTTTTTTTTCTGCTAACCCCTATCTAAGCCTCCGTGCGGCATTCCTCGGCGACACCTACTTCCCGCAGATGATTCTGTCTGCCAGCAAGGGCGAGCACATTGTGCGGTACCAGAACTTGTTCGCGCAGTATTCGCGGCTTGGACTCACCAGGCCGTCGGACCGGCCGTATGCGATTGATGGCCTGCAGACGCGACTGCTACGTGCATTTCGGACCACCGAGGGCGGGTTCGGCCTGATTGACGAGGGGCCCGCGCAGCGGGGTCATCTCCGGCGCAGTCTGCTATGGCAAAGGGGAGAGGAGGTCGAGCGGCTCGAGCCAATTGACTTTAGTGGCACCACCGGCGTACGGCCACCGAGCTGGTCGTGGATGGCGTACACGGGCGGGATCGACTACCTCGAGCCTGAGTTCAACAAGACGGTTTGGAAGCACCTGGCGTCGCCCTGGACGCGACCCGGCTGGTCTGGCGCACCGACGAGACGTCTGCTGGAGAGTCAAGGAGGAGGAGGAGGAGGAGGATTTACACTAGAGGGAATGGCGCAGAAGTTCAACCGGATGCTTCTGCGGGAGCCGGGTGAGGCATTGCTGGTCTTTGATCGTCGCGAGGAGGTTGACAACCCATTCCTCCGATGCGTGGTACTCGGGGTTGTCGGTGAGGGCAATTCTGCTGACGAGACGGGTTACGTGCTAGTGGTGAAGCCCTTGAACGAAAATGACAAGCTTGGATGTTGGGTTAGGGTTGGAGCGGGATATCTGAAGACGCGATGGCTGGAGGGGCAGCAGATACGCATTGTCATATGCTGAGATGGAAAGGGGGGTTTCCCCCCGTCTAGCTACTTAAGGGTAAGATTCCGCTGTAACTTATATCCTTTTAACACTATTAGGTGGGTATTTACGGGGAGATACTTAGGTACGAGCGAGGATAAATTACCACTTGGCGCTAGCGTCGCGGAGGGAGAGATAGCAAGATTTGTGCTCAGGCCACAGGTGATGACATAGGGCCCCCCTTGCGGGCCTCCTTATAAAGCTTCTTAACTTAGGCGTCTTAGGCGGTATTTACTGAGGAGGGAACCATAGTTGGGCTTAATGTTATTCGATACGGTATACGGGATAATAAGACTGGGCTAGTCGTGGAATTGGCGGCCACGTCGATAGAAAACTTGTCGAGCAGCAGCCTTTTAGGACTAACACCAGAGAGTTAAAGGATCTTAGGGGTGTGGACAGCGCCGGCGGCGAGGAGGACTTCCTTAGTGGCCTTAGCGACAAGCACCGGTCCTCCTCCGGCTGAAGGTTAATACCCAATCCCGACAGCAACCTTGCCCTGGAACAGGACTCTAGAGATCGTGTGGGAGTCAAGGATGTGGTAGTTGGGGTGTGATGACTTGACATGGCTGTAGTGATTTAAACACGCATGGCTGCGCGCTCTGGTGGTAAAGTCGGTGGCTGAGGGAAAGTAGATGACTCCGCGCGTGTTGCTATCGTTAAAATCACCAGAACGGCGAATGCCGGAGACGGCAGCACGTGCCTTCCCTCTTCATGTTTGAAATCTCGATGCACACAGACAGACAGACAGGCATATCTCCCAGAGCCAACAGCTTCAAGCAATGGACAGAAAAGGTTGGCCTCAGCCCCACCAATAATGCACACAGACGCGCGCGCGTGTGTTTGTGTTTGTGTGTGAGCATAATGACCAAGTACCTCCACAGTCTTCGCTTTGTATTCCGCCTTCATCGAATGGAATTCCACCTCCCTCTGGACTGGACAGTGCTGTTCTTGCGGTCTGTGCCTACAGAGATAATACAGTTTATATTTTTCTCAACCAGGATCCACGTGCCAGATCCCATCTGCTTTATCGAAACAACCTTGAATTCTGGTCAGTCAAATCCGCTCACGGCATGTGGTCCGGCAAGTTCATATTAATTTTGTGGGGCGACTGTTGCAGGCTATACCCAAATCCAACCAGTACGAGGTGGACTTTCTATATCGTAGGTCTATCTATAACTATTCATGTTATCGGCTATATGCCTCTCGCCAAACCCTCTGGTATACAAAACACCCGCTATGAGCAAGACAATTGGAACATTCCGAGTTACACCCCACTACACTAGCTCCAGTCGATCATCACCTTAGAAACACCATAAAATGGCGTCTTGGTCGCCTCTACGCTCAAGCTACCTGGCACTCTCTCTCCTGGCCGCCGCCTCGACACTGACCTCGGCATATCACATTCTGCCCCGGCAACAGGGGTAAGCACAAAATTAAATTCGAAAACCATCCCCCATAAACTCACGCTGCAGCTATTGATGTAAAAGACTCCCCGATGTCACGATATGCACCTGCTCATCCAAAGCAAAATCCGTGTCTCGTACATCTGGAATCTGCGTCGCAGCAGGAGGCCAGGAGGCATTGATCACGGCGATTGCTGAAGCGAATGCCGACAACGCAGGCATCCCGCCGACAAGCTCATGGAATACTGTATGTACAACCCTCCACTCTCTTCTGACCTGTTTTCCATCACCTCAACTCTGACATTAATGATGGTATTTCAGTGCTACATCCCCGGTAGCCTCAAAGAGAGAGCAATTGAAGCTTTCTCGGACGCCAACTGCGCGGCCAAGTTTGGGGAGGGTTTCACGGGCGATTGCGTCGCCTACCCTAATACGCCGGGCCTGGCGAACGTGCCGTTCGGGCCGGCGCCATATTGCCAAAAGGGGAGGGACGCGGTGCCGGATTGTCCCATGACGGGCTTTTACAGCTGCTCCAATCCGTTTGTACTTCCAGCGTGTTGTCTCTCCATTCAGCAAATATGTGGTGCAGTGTAGGAGGACTGGATGGAGTTAAAATGAGGTAGAACATTATCTTTCGAGCCCCTAAACATGGCGAAATATCACATAATCGAAGCCCTCTATGTGATTGTTGGGTCCGCCACGTCCGACCTCGACCCTGCTCGCTGCACGCAGCTATAGACTCCTACAGTCGCCAATGGTGAATACGAGGAGCCTAGCAACGAGGTGCACAACAGTGAGGAGCCGCCCACGGGTTGCTGCCACCGTCGTCGTCACCGGGCCTGTTGTAATACTAGCCCAGCTCTGTTTTTTGTTGAACCAACCAAATATGCTCTCCATTGAGTGTCATCCCCAGTTGTTGTGATTTCAATTTCGGCACTTGCCTCGCCAAATGATGTCAACGTCACCGTCTGCCATCACCCCAGTGCGGGGTACCTAGCTGAATCCCCCCTTTAGCTCATTGGAGACCCCGCAAGCTTCCTAGCAAGAAGCCGTGGCGAGGAAATTCTTCCCACGACACCCGAAGCCCCGTTTCCGTGATGAATGAATTGAGAATGGTACAATGCCCGACCCCCAGGGACTCCACCGCTGTCCGGTTTGCTTCAAAGGTTACAAGCGACGCGAGCATCTTCAGCGCCATCGCAGCTCCCACACATCGGAGCGTCCGCACCGGTGCATCCTCTGTAGCGCCTCATTCCAGCGCACCGACGTCCTGAAACGCCATTTGCAGACGTGCGATGGCTCATCCACCGCGTCGTCGGGCCGCCGCCGTGCCTGTGACCGCTGTGTCCGCCAGAAGAAGGCATGCAACTCCCTCCAGCCGTGCCAGAACTGCGAGAAGCGTGCCGTGCAGTGTCAGTATTCGAACTCTACCGTCCCGACGTCCACTTTGGCTTCAACCTCGGCCCCCGCCCCCGCACCCGCCGCCCTTGGCCCCGCGAAGCCTGTTGCGCCAAGCCGACAAGCACCTGCCGACCACCCCACAACCGCAGCCGGCTTCCCGTTTGAGGGAACGCCGTTCAGTGACCTAGACGCCGTTATCCACCAAGCCGTTGCCCAGTTCCCTCTACTCGATGATGCCGTGCCCGACGATTGGTTCCGGCTTGACTTTTCCGGCCCCAGTCATGACCCTCAGGGGCAGCAATCGCAGGAGCAGCAACAGCAACAACAACAATACCAGCAGGATGACTATCACCGGGACAGCGGGAGCTCCCCCGTTTCGGAGTCGCGTGGCTACTCGTTTGACTTCCTCTACGACTTCACCAGCCGGACCGGTCTCGTTTCCTCATTCGAGTGTGCGACGCTTGAACAGAGGCGCCAGATTGTTGCCTCGTTCGACCAGGCCTACCTCGACCACCACCACCGCCACCAGCAACAGCGCCTCGAATCCCTGCTCTCTTCGTCCCACCAGCACTTGCAGTCGTCGAGCTATGGTGACGGTGACGTCTGCGTCAGCACCACAGTTGACCACGATCCAACGCCGTGGTCATACTGGCTGCACAATCCCATCGTGATCAAGCTCCAGAAAATAGTCCTGCTCGTCAAAAATGTCGTAACAGTCAAACCGAACAATAGCGCCGTGACTCTGACCTGGTCTTCTGAGTTAGAGCAAAAGTGCATCGAGTTTTTCTCGCCCTACCGCTTTGAGAAGTTCATTGAGCTCTACTGGTCTGTGTGGCACCCGAATGTGAGCATCATTCATCGACCAACCTTCGATCCAACCACGTCCAAGTCCATCCTCCTCGCTTCCATGGCTCTCATTGGTAAGCGGACGCTGAATGCCGCATCGTTTCCGACCAGCCCCCCCTAATTAACTGGCGCAGGTGCTTGCGTGTCGCCCGACCCTCAAGACAACAATGATGCGAGAACGTGGTTCAACTGTGTTGAGGAAATGGTTTTCACCGATGACGACTTTTGCAGCGACGTGGAGCCTACGAATGATAGCTTCCCTCCCAGCGTCCTTGCTAGTTGGCGAAAACTTCAGGCTCTCCAGGCCTCATATATCGTCTGCCTCTATCAAAACTGGGAAGGCACGGACGCTAGCAAGAGACGAATCCGCCGCCACCGTTTTGGTACAATTGTCTCGGTGGGTTCCATCTTACCTAGATTGCGGGGGTTCGTACTATTTACTGACAAGCCTGGCAGGTTGCAAGAGACATTGGTATAGACACAGCGAGGCACCTCGACTACAGTAGGATGTCCAACCACGACTTTAGATGGACCGAATACGTCGTGAGAGAGCAGCTGATCAGGTATGGTTGTCAAAATCCCCCCAACACCCAGTTCGTGGGCACGCGTTGCGGAGTTGCTGATCGCGCGACAGGACCTTCCTCTGGATCTTTTTGCTTGACACTGCATTTGTCATATTCAACAACCTTCCTCACAGAATGGTAATCAAGGAGATGAGGATGCACATGGCGAGTCCAGCGCCATGTTTTCAGGCTTCAACCTCAGAAGACTGTTTAGCACTGGTTCGGGAACTGATGCCGTCGTCAAGTCTATTTGGCACCGCTCTGCTGCGCGACGTCATCGAAAATGTTTGCATGGACACACTCACGCCGGAGGACCATCAGAGGTTCTCGCAGCTGGGCCCGCTGAATCTGTTTGCTATTGTGTCAGGTTGGTCTCTCTGTTTTACATCATGCATCGGGTGCGCTGTTGAAACTGACTCGGACAGCCTTCCATTCGATGATATTTCAACACCAAAACTCGTTCGGGGTGGCGGGCCAGCTTGTGCCTATACAGAACGGTCTGCGCAACTGGATTGCCATCTGGGAGCGATACTTCGACCTGTGGTCAACCTCGTACCCCTACGGCGGGGAGCAAGATGCACAGTTGTCCCTGGAGACCATGTGGAAGCGTGTCGGATTCGTTCGCTTCTCGCCCGAGTATTGGCTGCTCGGTACCCTCCTGACGGACCGCATTGTTGCGAACGCCACTGCCCTGCCCCAGGGCCTATACAGCGACGAAGCCGATGAGGCGCGCGCACGGGCTGAGGGCAGGACCGCAGCAAGTGGACGCATACAAGCGAGATCTGTCGATCCTATCCTCGACAAATATGACCAGACAAGCATGCGCCAGGTCAATGATTTGATCACCAACTTCCAAAGGTTTCATGTCGACTAGGAAAGCTCTGGGAGCCAGCGGGTGCGGCGAGTCATGGGTTTGCCCCGCCGTCGCGCATCGAGGACGGCAGCACCTCAAGATTATGGCGTTTATCTATGCTCAGCTTGTCTAATGCGCCAGGGGGAAGGAAGCGTGCAAGAGCAAAAAAATTTCCAGGGTAGCTTTTCCGGGATCCCTGGATTTGCTGAGAAATTGGGCGCTCTCGGTTTGCCAACCACTGGTCCACCCCGCGTTCCCCACGAGCCCCTGAGCCCCCCTAAATAATGGTAGGTATCTAGCACGCCCGGCCCCGCATTCCCACATGAACTCCGCGCCCCCATCCCCGCAATCCAGCATCCCGCCCCCGCGTCCGCGGTTCGGGAGCCAGGGCATCCCACTTAGGCCCCGATGCCGAGCTCCTCGGATAGCCGTTATCCCGAGGGTATCACCAAACACGGCGAAAAGCAGCACGCGACCGTTGATACTTTTTTCCTACATGTATCATCTCCTCCGTCCGCTCCTTTCCTCTCTCACCCCTCACATCGAGCAGTCTCACCGTCAGCCCATCCGGTCCAGTCGAAGCCGCCTGCAAAGCCGTCTGAGCTAAGCCCCTTGTCCACCTCGAGTCCGCTTTCCCCAAGATGGCGGTCATTCTCACCTACCTGCCCATCGTTGTGGGCGTGGCCATCATCATCCGCCTTTTCTTTACTGGGCGGAGACCAAAGAACTACCCGCCTGGCCCGCCGACACTTCCCATCATTGGCAATCTCCATCAGGTTCGTCGTGCGCCTATCCCGCTTTATGCCTCCGGGTGGTGGTAAACACAGCATTGTTCTAACCTCGTGTTTACCTCCTACAGATGCCAAAGCGGGATGCTCACCTTCAATTCGAAAAGTGGGCTCGTGAGTATGGCCCTATCTACAGTCTCATCCTCGGCAACAAGACCATGGTGGTCTTGTCGAGCGACCAGGCTGTCAAGGACCTCTTGGACAAGAAGAGCAACATGTACTCTCACCGTCAGGAGATGTACATTGGACAGACACTGTGCAGCGGCGACCTCCGCATCCTGATGATGGGCTACGGACCGAGATGGCGATCCAGCCGCAAGCTCGTGCACACCCTGCTCAACATTTCGGCTGCCAAATCGTATGTGCCGTACCAGATGCTCGAGAACCGGCAGATGTTGTTCGAGATGATCACTCAACCCGACCGCTTCCTGCAGAACATCCGCCGCTACTCCAACGCTTTGACTACCACCATGGTTTTCGGCTGGCGCACGCCGACCTACGAGGATGAGAAGATGAAGCAACTCTTTGAAGGTTTCAGTGAGTTTGCCGACCTCAACCAGACGGGCATGGCTGCTTTGGTGGATTTCTTCCCTTGGATGCGTCACCTGCCCGACTTCATGCTGCCGGCTGTCAAGAAGGCGCGCGAGCTGCACAAGAAGGAAAAGGCCCTGTACCTCAGCCACTGGCTCAAGGCTAAGAAGGACACTCTTGCCGGCACTATCACCCGGTGCTTCTGCGAGGAGCTGGTAGATGTTCAGAAGGCTGAGGGCTTCGATGATGACCAGGCTGCCTACATCTCGGGTACGCTGCTCGAGGCTGGTTCGGATACTACATCGAGCACCCTTTACGCTTTCGTGCAAGCCATGGCCCTGTATCCCGAAGTCCAGCGCAAGGCGAAAGAGGAGATTGACCGCGTTATCGGATCCGACCGCCTACCGACCATGGAAGACGAGCCCAACCTGCAGTACATTCGGTCCATTGTCAAGGAGTCGCTCCGCTGGATGCCCACGACCATCATGGGAGCCGTGCCGCACGCTGTGACGCAAGATGACTACTACAACGGCTACCTGATCCCTAAGAATGCTGGTGTTGTCAACAACGTATGGTCCATCCACATGGACCCCGCTCGCCACCCCGATCCCCGCCGCTTCGAGCCTGACCGGTACAAGGATGATTTCCAGTCTCTCGGTGATGCTGCTGCCAACCCAGACGCGTCTAAGCGTGACCAGTTCACATTTGGTGCTGGCCGCCGTATCTGCCCCGGTATCCACGTTGCTGAGCGCAGCTTGTTCCTCGGTGTCTCGCGTATTCTTTGGGGCTTCGACATCAAGCCTACCCTCGATGCCCAAGGCAAGGAGATCATCCCTGACCAGGAGAAGCTTACTCAGGGCTTTGTCTGCATGCCTGAGGAGTTCCCCGCCTGCATCACGCCGCGTGACGAGAAGCGCAAGCAGATGATTATTGACGAGTGGACGGCGGCCGAGGCCGAGTGCCTCGACCCCGAGACCAAGCAGTGGAAGGCTTCTCCTCTGGGCGTCTCGCTGGGACGGACCCGCGGAAAGGCATAAATGGCAGGGGTAAGCCGTGGTACGATAGGAAGAAAAAAAATGGGTATTTTGCATCTCGGAGTGGGGAGTTTGGATCTGGGGATTCAGGACCTTGACATGGCGCCTACTTGGATAGCTCAATGGAAATTACGATGTCACGATTGTGCGGGGCGATAGAGTGAAGTGAATGTGTGGCAGCGCTTGATACTGTGTGAGACAAAGATCCTATGGGCGGAGGAAGTCGTAGCGAACTTGCCTCTAGGTTAAACTTTGATCGTCTTGGATCTGGATTTGTGTGATGATGCCGGCGTTTTGTACCTACCTACATTTTCTAATATCATCTCCATATGCCCTTTGGGCTTCGCTTGATATTGTTCCAGAGTACGTACATTCAGTGGTTGTGATTGCGATGCAGGGAGGGGAAAAACAAGTTTATGTCCCCGGTATGTTTTGTTTTAGCTTAGGTACCTTACCCTACCTTTAATGAATGCGTGTGCGCCTGCACTTGACAGGGGGCACACACACACACACACACATATATATATATATATATATATAGCGTGTGATTTTACCAAAGACACATTCCTCCATACAATAGTGTAGACAGACCAGGGGGCGAGACAGGTGGGGGTCCTGCCCTGCCCTGACCACGGAAATCATCCTCATACCAAAAAAACCCAGCATGGTCCCTACTCCCTAGCTCCTAGCCCCTAGCCCCCCTAGGTAAGACTAGCTGTACTACGAAGTGACTGGGCACTGGGTCCCCCATGGGGAAGTGCATGCATGCTAACATACATGAATGCTTGTGCACTAGTACGTAACTACGTAACTACGTACTAGCAAGCTTGCGGTGTTCTGTGCGTAGCAGTATAGTGTAGACAGTAAGTAGGTGGCGATGTCACGGTTCCTTCCCTCTCTCTCTCTCTCTCTCTCTCTCTCTCTGGAATTTTACTAGTTAGAATGATGGAGACTCGATGAACCTTGGCTTGGCTTTGTATCGACTTTATTCGGGACGTGTGTGTGTGTGCCAAGGTGTGAAGCGATTCGTACAGACAGACAGAGACAAAAGCAAAAGTGCCAAAAAGGAGGTCGGGTGCTTACTTGGTTGGTTGGTTGACAGGTATAAAACAATTGGCATTGGCACTGACAGTGGGGTTTTTTTTTTGCCCCGTGGATGTAATCTGTCTGGTGCACACGCAAGGTATGAGAGATATTATCTCAAAGCGAGAATCGCAATCGGGATCGGGTCGGAGTCAGTCGCGGGTCCGGGCGGGTTCAGACCAGGATCCGGATCCGAATCTGTTCTGTCCATGTCCTGTCTCCTGTCGACAGTGTGGGAATTCCGGAACTACAGGCAGATCCCAGTTACCAACATTAAAGTTATGCGACCGGACGGACGGACGGAAATATCTTCGCCTCCAACTCTCAAGGGAGCGGCTTGCAGCGGCACGTGTGTGGTTGCCCAGTATGAATGCAGATGCAGCAGCACGAGGACATCCCCGACTCAACCACCGCGTTTAAGGAAAGCTTGTCTTGGCTGCCCCAGTGGGTGCCAGCCTGCTGGGCTGCCATCCCATGTTTAAAGTAATGTTAAAGTGTGGGTATGTATGTGGCTCATCCCACCACCACTCCGACGACAGGGGTATGATCACGGGTTCGGTACTTGGAGAACGGGGAAGAGGAAAATTTTTTTTTTTTCCAAGGACGCTCGGTGCGGCATTTTGCCCCGGCTTTGGCACGGGACCGCCCTTGGCGGTGGACTGGAATTTGATGAGGAAAAGGGGGTGTGGATCGCGTGGTGGTGGCTCCGGGGGGGAGACACCGGAATCGCGGCCGGATGTGAACTTATTTGGTGAAGTAATAGTCAGCAGTTGTGAGCAGCAGCCTGTAGGTATCTCAACACGAAATTGAGTCGATACGCATCACCCTTCTGCTCCAACCCCCTCTGCCAGATCGCAAAAGATACCCGTCCCGTCAACCACGCTGGTTATCACGCCTGTGTTGCTGTCACGTCAGGAGACCTCAGACTTACCCACCCACACCCACCAACATGTCGCGCACTACTACCGCCCTCGTTGTGCCCGAGCTCAACGGCAAGTTCGAGCTCCGCCAGGTCTACCTCGACGACATGCAGCCTGACGAGGTGCTGGTCGAGATCCACGCCTCGGGCGTCTGCCATACCGACCTGTCCTGTGCGATTGGTCTTCTCCCATGCGCACCGAATGCTGTTCTCGGACATGAAGGTTCGTCTTTCTTTCTTTTCCCCTTCCGTTTTTGTTGTCTCGGGCTGACCAACCAATCCCCCAGGCGCCGGCAAAGTCCTCGCCACCGGCTCCTCCGTAACCAACTGCTCCCCCGGCGGCAGCGTTCTCCTCTCCTTTTCGCACTGCGAGACCTGCCAAGAATGTGAAGCCGGCCATCCCGCCTACTGCCACCATTTTAACGACCGCAACTTTGGCGGAGCGCGACCCAACGGGACGAGCGCGATGCGTGTGTCGGCTGACAAGGATTCCCAAAAGGTGTACAGCACCTTCTTTGGGCAGTCTTCATTTGCGCGACATACCCTGGTTCACTGTTCGAGTGTGGTGCGGGTTCCCTCGGGGACGGATCTGGCGCTGTATGCGCCGCTGGGATGCGGCATGCAGACGGGCGCCGGGGCGGTGTTGAACACGCTCAATGTGCGTGAGGGGAGTACCGTAGCTGTGTTTGGCGTGGGGAGCGTGGGCATGGCGGCGGTGATGGCGGCCGGGTTGGTGCGCAAAGCCAAGACGGTGATCGCGGTCGATTTGAAAGAGAGTCGGTTGGCGTTGGCCAAGGAGCTGGGTGCCACGCATGGTGTCTTGGGCAGCGCGAAGGATGTCGTTGAGCAGATTCGTGCTCTTTCTGGGTCCAACGGAGTTGACTTTGCCGTGGACTGCACGGGCGTGCCGGCTGTGGTGAGGAACATGATCGATGCTCTGGGATCGCGGGGAAGGGCGGCGACAGTGGGTGCGCCCGGCCCAGGACATACGGCAAACTTGGATATCATGACTCACCTGACATATGGAAAGGAGTATGTTGGGTGCTCCGAGGGAGACAGCCTGCCGTCCGAGTTTGTGCCGCATCTCATCGAGTTGCAAGCCAAGGGGCTGTTCCCCATGGAGCGCTTCATCGAGTACTACGATGTCAAGGATTTTGAGCGTGCCATTGCCGATGCAAAGTCGGGCAAGGTCATCAAGCCTGTGTTGAAGTGGACGTCGATCGAATAGGATCGACAATTATAAAATATAATGACTGATGAAGATTCTGATTTGAACAACTTTGTACCCCGTTGTAAAATGCCTCCCGTTGGAACATGGCCTGTTACATCATGTCCACTTGCGCAAGTGAAGCGGATCCACCATTGACCGATCTGCTGCCACTCTCTCCTCCGAGTCTGTTGGTTTCGCCGCGGCTTCACCGGCCGGGAGGCGGATAGTGTGGTGCATTTCCGGTGGGAGGGGGTCCTCATCGGATCTGTCGGCGGCGACATCGGCCTCGCTTTCGGTAGGATTCCCTTTCACCTCCCCCGAGACTGCCACAAACCCCTTATCATGCCGCCACGGGGTCGCTACCGAAATCGACCAGTACGGTCGCTGCAGTCGAGGTTCGTTCTGCATTCCCGGAACGGCGGGGATGGGGGAGTCCTCCGGGCCAAAAATGTGGGCCCAGAGACTCGGCGCCTCAGCCGCCACTCGGAGCGATTGAGTGGGGATCGGTACGGCGAGCCGAAGCGCCGGGATCAGCGGGGACAAATGTCTGAAGATAGGCATTGTGGTTGCTGAATTCCTCGGGGTAGTGGTGAGGAATGGATGGCACAAATTTGCTGCGCCGAAGAGAAACATCTTTACGTGGGCTTAAAACTATCGGCAAATCGGCATTTTTCCCCTTGCGTCATAATGAGATAGTTGCTGTCCGCGGAGGTCTCGTCAAGGCGACGTCACGGGATTCGCCCACCAAGACAGAACAATGGCGTAATGGAATTGCCGTCTGACTGTCCAACATCGGATGAAGTCCTTTTTTGTCGATGCCCAAATGTTTCAACAACCATCGAGACGCAACACGTTTGTTTCGAGATCAGCCGCTGTCTTCTCTCGAGTCCCAAGTCTCAATCCAGGAAGCGACTGTTCGGATGCAGACGCTCGTCCACCATCAGGGGGAGGGATGGAACAAGGGTCATTTCCCCTTTGCCCATATGCCAATGGCAAAAATGTAGTGTGCCCCTTTTGCGCTTCCCCGATCCCGCGAAACAAGACTTTCGAAACCTGGCAGAGGGTTGGCGAGCCAGTTACCGCTGGCGCAGAGGCAGCCTAATTGGCCCGAATCGTGGGCTATGATCGTCAGGGGGTCGACAATGCGGGGGATGCACCATCTTTTTTGGGCGCACTTGGCACCCTGTGACTGCCGATCCGCAGGGGTTTTTTTGGAGATCGGCTCGGTGATCTCTCCCATAACCCGTCGCTCGGTGGCTTGTCCCACGCGGGAGGGAATTCTGAAACGCGCATCGTTTCTGCGCCCCGTGGTTACAACATCGCTGCTCAACATGGCAGCGACGGCAGCCCGCAGTGTCGATCGAATACCTCTTTGGGGCTTCAAGGGACAGTGTAAAAATGGAGGGCATTGCCCAGCATGATTTCCCATCTTTTTCAACGAGGTAACCAACACAGTAATTCCCATCCGAGAGAGAGAAACAATCCAACATGGCAGCCACCGCTCTTGTAAACCAGGCGCCGATAAACCTCGGTCCTTTGACGACCGTATTCACACCACCCCCGGCATGTACCAACGCGGTTGGAGTTGTTGATGGCGGTCTCTTGGGCATCGGTCTAATCGGCGGGGGTGTTCTCAATGTCGCAAACCTGGGACAGGCGTGCGCGAGAGGAAAGGGTGTCGACGCAACATCGTGCTGGCCACCGACATCCAGCGGCGCCCCATCAAAAGCAGCTCCCCTCAACGGCTGGGGATATTACTCGCCCGGCGTCAACTGTCCAGCAGGATACGCCACGGCATGCGCAGCCACAGCAGGCGGGAGGTCTGACTGGCCAGTCCAGTTCAGGTTAAACCCCGGCGAGACGGCAGTAGGGTGTTGTCCGAGGTGTGTATTTCCGCCATCATGGTGACCTTTGCTCGGTGCTGACTTTTGCAGTGGTTACGGGTGCGCCAACATCGGAGGGCAGACCTGCACCATGATTGTCACATCATCCACAGTCCAAACTGTGACGTGTGATGGCAGCAGAAGTGGCGAAGTCGCAACTCAAACAGTACCAGATGCGGCAGCGTCCATCACGGCATTCAGTCTGTTGGCGCCCATGATCCAGATCAACTGGCAGAGCAGTGACCGGCCAGCTTCCAACACAAGGTCCGGCGCGACAAGACCAGGAGGCAACCAACTAACGGTACCCGCCGGTACGCAGACCATCGACACGGGAGCTGCATCCGGCGTGCCGACCCTGGTGACTGATGGATCTATTTCTGTCAGGCCATCGGGCTCCGACACCCCTGGTGGATCCTTGGGTGGTCCCGAACAGAAAGAAGAGGCGTCTGAAGGCAACAATGGCCTCACAACCGCCACCAAAGTCGGACTCGGCATTGCCGGAGGCGTAGCAGCCATTGCTGTCGTTGTTGGGGCCATTATGTACGTGTGGCGACGACGGCGAAACCAGCGCGAGGAACAAGAGCTCGATCGACTGTACGGGATGAAACACAACTCCAGCACCAACCTAACAGGCTACGGCGACGACGAAATCCCCGGGTGGTATCGTGGTCAGCGACAAGCCGGAGCTGCAACGCGTCTGACGCCAACAGCCAGTCCTTTCCAGGCAGGGCCAGGTGGAGGCGGAGGTGGAGGCGCAGAGCTGGAGGCACCGGCTTCGCCATATTACCGGCCATACAGACCATAATATCCCATTGACATTTCTTTTCTGTCGTTTTTTATCGGCATCAGTCTTCGTGACAGGACAATGGAGCGGCGTTGGGCGTGCTACAGTGGGATCGTGACTGGCATTGTTTGCCCTGATTTGTGATTTGTTGGCAGCAGATGCGCATTTTCTTCGGTGGGGCGCGCCAAAAGGGCGGTAATAGATGGATATCAAGTCAAACACGTATGAGCTGTAGAAGCATGTATGATAATGCAATGAGCAATAATGAGGAACTGAACATGAATCTCAAAAATGGCCAAGTGTGACTCTTCGTCTCTGGGAAGGGTGTCAATGCTTCTGGACGCCTGCTGCTGTTCTGCTACTGCTGTTCTGTTGGGACAAGGACCCAGGGGGTCAGGGCTGAGGCTGCTAAAGTCTGCGTAATTTGCACGGGCCAGCACCGATGATGCACGTGGCGCATGCCAAGATGATGGCAGCAGCTCCAAGCTCGGATCACAACGCCGACCAAGATGAATATTCGTGCCGTGATTACCATTGCACGCCGAGGATATTCCCCACTTGCTATGTCAATTGCGATATCGAAATGACACAATGTCGGCGGACTCCCCGCGCCCCCTTCTGCTGCCGCAGAACCGCAAGCTGCGACATCTCCGGGCCATTTTCCTGCGAAACCTAACCTTTACCCGACCCCGCGGCCGCACCATCGACGACACTGCCCTCAACAAAAGCCCAGCCAAGCTCGAAGCCCTGCGAGAGGCTCCGAACTTGCACCATGCCCATTCCAGCGAGGACCTCCGTCCTCTTGGTGGCCGTCGACGGAGCACAAATCTCGCCAATTCGAATCCCTTGACGCGCCAGAAACGAATCGAGTACAACTACGATGACAAGCTCGCCGACGCCTTCTTTACCCTCCATGTCGACGAAAACGAGGACCCCATTTACATTAGCGAGGTCGCCGAGAAGGCAGCGGTGCGTCCAACGAGATTTCCCGGGTTGAACAGCGTGCTAACTTGAGAACCAGAACTTTAACTTTCGATTCTTCGAACTCTCAGAACTCGATTCGTCCATCACGCAATCCCCTTTGGTCACCATCAAAATTTGGACAAGGAGGCAGGGAACATGGAATCTTTTGCTTGTTGACGAGGCGGATCTCCGTGCCCTCAACTGGTTGGGAACTCTCAACGAGGTGCACTTCCCCCCAAACAGCTTGGTTTTTCACCTGGTCGATGGAATTTACTCGCTGGAGCTCTCAAACAAATACCCACCACCCAAGCCAACAGCGCCACTGCCCACATCATCATACAATGCTCTGATGAAGCTATCTACCCTGGATAACTCGATCCAGGACGCCATTGCCACCCGTAATGCCCTTGCCCAGCAGATTAACAACTTATTGGAGCAACAGCCCAAGGATGAGCTGCCCCGGGCTAATGACGAGTTAGCGCAAGCGAAACGCTACGCCTCGCTCCAACGCAGGACTGTCAACTCGGCCAAGAAAAGGAACGAGGAGCTCAAGGCGTCCATCGCATCCCGCAAGGCTGCCATCGCCGAAGGCCGGGCTCTGCAGCAAAAAGCAGCAAAGGATGTGCAGAATGCTTCGGAGAAGCTGTCGCAGTCCAAAGATTTGCTTACACGGACCAAAGAACAAATTCATGGCCAACGCCGGCGGATATGCGAGGATCTGTCCACCATCTACAACATCAACCCCGTTCCATTGGGGGCCCCTCTCTCCTTTCAGATCTGCGGCATTCCCCTGCCCAATACTGTTTACGATTCGTCCTTCAAGTCCCCAACTGAGGATACCTTATCGGCAGCCTTGGGGCATGTTGCTCGGCTGACCGACTTTTTGCAGCATTATCTAGCATTGCCCCTCCCATATCCAGTCAGGGTATTTGGGTCACGGTCAAGCATACGCGATGATATCAGCCAGTTGAGTGACCCGCAGCGGGAATTCCCTCTGTACGTGCCGCGGGGCGGATCAAGTGCCCAATTCCGGTTCGACTATGGCTGGTTCTTGTTGAACAAGGACATTGAGGCGCTCTGTACATCACAGGGCCTCAAGGTTGTTGACATCCGGCACACACTTCCGAATTTGAAGTATCTGCTGTATGTATGCAGTGCCGGGACTGATGAGGTACCCGAGCGGAAGCAAGGGGGTGTTAGGGGTCTCTGGGCTGGGAGGATGAGGACGTTGGGGATGAATGTTGCTGATGACGCCAGCAGTCTCGGCGGTAGCAGGAGAGGGAGTGATGCCAGTGATGCGTTTGGAAAACAACGCGAAGAGCTGAGAAGGGCCATTAAGAAAGCGAATGGGGATATGGGCGCCAACTCGGGAGGCTCGAGTGAGCTACCATCGCCCGTGATCTTACCGTTTGACGAGAGTGAGACGAAGTTGACGCTACGCACAAAGGGTCTCCGAGAGAATGCGGCACGGTAATGTAGGATGTTATCACAGCAATGATACCCTGGTTTAGTTTAGGTATTGAATCACTTAATGGCTTGGGCAGGAGTTTGGGGGGTCTCGGGTGTGCTTGATGTCAATTTTCATGTCGTCGGGCTCACCACTCCGATTGCCTGTCTTTGCTCTGCCCATATGTATGTCCCATATGCCTGTCCCATTCATCAAACTCCCATCGCCCGTCCCTATACTCTGTCTCATCATGCCTTGTCCCATCATACTAACCGTGCCATGCTCCCCTGGCCAATGTGTTAGTCGTCCTTTTGTCTTTAGTTTCCGGGTGTCCAGGCTGCGGCCACTAGTCAACGTGCCTTTTGAGGTGAGTTTTTTTTCGCACATTAGTGACAGTGTATGTATAGATAAGGTAGGTAAGGACACTGGTGACCCCCCCTCCCAAGTATATATATATATATATATATCTTCTGGTCTAATTTTCTTTCTGCCGCTCTGGGTTCTATGGATTCAATGTGTTCTATGTGTAGGTTATGGATGATGGGCTTCTTGCCGAGGATTACCATCCCTTTCTCAAAAATGACAATGACAATTCCACCTGCCGAGAGTCTCCAACCTGTGTATACTGTGCTGTACTGTACTGTGAATTCTTCGCCGTCCACCCCGCTGCTAATCAATCAATCAATTACCAACCAACCCATCCCATCCCACTATTTCATTGCGCTTGTCCTAATCACCAGACCTAGCTATATATATCCAGAAACCATTGACATACCTATCCGGAATTATATATTACTACTGCTTTTTTTTGTTGTAGCAACGCTGCCGATCTGGCTCTGGCTGGCTGGCTGGCATCAGAATAGAATACTTGATACCTAAAAGGTAGGTACCTACCTATCTTTCCGCTGCCAGTTTCTTTTTCTCTTCCTTTTTTTTTTTTTTTTTTTTTTTCTTTTTTTTTTTCCTTTTTTCCTTCTTTTTTTTCCCCTTCTTGGTCAGTTGTTGTTTTTGTGCTTCACGCACCGCCCTAGATCCCATCGATCAATCCTTGCCTATTATTGAGGTGGGAGCTTGGGTTCCTTGGGTCTGGTTCCTTGGGATTGATCCTTGGAGCTTGGACTCCTTAGCTCCTTTGACCCGCTGTGCTCCTTGGGTTCCTTGTTGACCATAGGCTTCTTCTTAGCCATGGGCTGCTTGGGCACGTTGAGCCCCTTGGACCCTTTGCCTGCAAACATCTTGCCTGGAGACCGCTTGCCTGTAGGTCTCTTGCACTGTGCCTGTGGGCCCCCTTGGGCTGCTGCTTGGACTGCTTGAGCTGTAGACTCCTTGCCTGTAGGCTCCTTAGAATCCTTAAATTCCTGGCCTGTAGACTCCCGGCCTGTAGGTTCATGCGGCTGAAACGCATGCCTAAAACTCTCCACGTATGGAGACGTCACGCCACCGCCGCCGGCGAAGGGAGAAGACATCATCTTTTCCAACTCTTGCATTAGCGGTTCCCGGGGAATGAGCCCTGGAATGAACCCAGGGTATTTAAATGCCATGGAAATCCAATCAGCATCGTCATCGTTGTCGTTGTTGTTGTTGTTGTTGTTGTTGTTGTTGTTGCTGCTGCTGTTGTTGTTGTCGTTGTTATCGTTGTTGCTGTTGTCGTTGTCCTGGTCTTCAACTCTCTCGCGGTTCAACGACGACGATGGCAGTGACGACAGTAGCGACCACGAAGACGACAACGGTGGCGGCGGCGGTGGTGGTGATTGTCGTCGCGGTGACTGTGGTCGTGGTGATCGTGGTGGTGATCGTGATCGCGACCGCCTCATCCTCCTCATCGACGAGACTGTTGACAACGGTCTCAGCATTGGTGATAACGACCATGTTGACCTCCTCGGCTGGGTTGCCGGAGATGGCCATGACGGCGTAAAAGATAGATCTCCCAGCGAGAATGGTGAGTTTGGGAGAGATGGCTGCCCTGTTGCATATGATCTGTCTCTTCTTGATCTTGTTGGCTGTGTGTTGTGGTCACTACCATGTCCCGTTCCCTGTCCCGTTGGCAAAAAGCCGTCGTTGAGGTCGGCGTGGCTCATGTTGGGGTACATGTAAGCGTTGTAGTAGCCCTCGTCGGTATAAGGGCTCTGACCCACGGTGGTAGAAGGGCTGTGGCCCCCCCAGGCAAAAGGGTTGTAACCCCCGTCGCTACCAGTGCCGTAGCTCATGACGGCATGCGTATTCGCATTGGCCGTGTCAGAGACAACGAGGGGCCCGGGTGTTGCGTTCATGAATGGATACATTGATCCTTCTTCGTTGGGATTAGAGACATGTAATGGTGCATATGAAGCAGACGCGGGTGGCGATGGCAAAGTCTCAAGCCCTTCGTTCAGTGAATATCGCAAGTTTGACTCGGGGAAGGATGCCCCGGTTGTCAGAGGCGCAGTTACGAACTCGGTTGAGGGAGGATTGGCGAGGTTGGCCAAGTTGCATGTGGCATGAGTGTTGTCGTGGGGGAGGGGGAGGGGAATGGGTTCCCAGGTTGGAAGCCCGTGTGTAGGGTACATGGGCAGAAACGTCGGTTCTCCGTTGGCGAAAGGTACAAGGGGAGCAGACGGAGCTGGTGGAGCGCCGTGGGTGGAACCGTGGCGCTGTTCCGTGGTGCTGCTTGTAGGAGAGAGGTACGTGTTGTTCATGCCGTCGCAAAAGTGCGTGGTTTCAGACATGGCGGGTGCTACATGTATGTGGATTGGTATTGTTGACAATTTAGGTTGTGAGGTGATGAAGTGGGAATGTTCTAGACGGGCAGAGGTGGAATATGGTGCTACTTTGCTGAAAGGGTGTTAAGGCACAGAGTATTCTCTGGGACCACCTGAGGGAAGTAACCTCACCTCGACCAGCGCCTGCCGGATCTCGACCCTTATCCTATTTATCTCTTTTTTCAAGAAGGAGCAAGCCCCTCGATCAGAGTTGCAGGCAACACTAGGTTGGTGCACTGGTAAGGTTCAAGATATACGTCAGTGGCGGACACTAGCTTTAACAAAGAGAGACTTGTGGCCTCAACTATAGCCTTATTAGTCTGGGCCATAAACACAAAAGTCATTACGGCAGCATAATTTGTACCTCGTGACGAGGCAGCCTCAGGAATCGGATTAACGATATGATTCTGAGCAGTGTGCAATCCACCTGAGGGATTGATGTTTGGGTTTTAGTCAAGGTATGTGGGTTTAAACCCGAGTCATGAATTTTCACCTCGGGGGCTTGAACTTATTAATGTCTAGATTAGAGTTCGTGAGAAATGAACCTTTAAGTTCTGAAACAAGCCCAAGCTCTCACTCCAACTCGTCATCATCATTCAGCCTTGACCAAGATAGCAATGTTATCATGTGTTGTCGTCAGAGCTCCTCCTGGCGTACCGATCAGAAATCCTCCAGTCTATACACACTATACGCGGGTTCTTCATAAGGATGCGCCCTGTAGATTAACCGTGAGCCCAACCACTCTTTTGAAGCAAAGAACTCTTTGCAGCAGCAGCAGTAGTGACTGCAGGTACTGGAAGGTAGACAGGTATGAAAAGTTAGACAGAACCCACAATTTTAACGCCTTAACTGCTCTCCTCGTCACGTCTTCGCCAACACAGAGGGTCTCCACCCTCGCCTCTTCCACTGTTTCTAGCGCTCCGGGTTTTCCCAGATGTGGACTTGCCGTATCTCCGGGACGGAACTGGCCGGTTCCGACGACGGTCCAGCAGCATTCCGTGTATTTTCCCGATCCGGGGTAACGGCCCGCCCCGGCGGCGAAGATGGCGGTTTTACACGATTCGAGAGCGGAAAGGGGGGCGTAGAAAATGAGATGGAAGCGGGTGGTTGCCATTGACGTTGATGTTGATTCTTAGCCCTCTGTGTGGGAAAAGTCAATAACGTAGGTACATGATGAGAGGAAGTTACTTTGTACCCCGCAAAAAGTAAAAAAGAAATTTCCACACGGCTGACTAAGGTCTAGGCAAGGTCTAGGCAAGGTCTGGGAAAGTCAAGGGATAAAGACTAGGCTAGAGTGGGACGTTGTTTCTTGAACAAAGAGTAGGTACCTGTAAGATTGCTATGTGCTACAGTACCTAGGTGACTAGCGAAATCGGCTTCCGCTTTTCTCTCACGCTGTTTTTCTGTACACAAGACTTTTTATGCATTTAACCATCTACACCGCGCGCCCTCACACCGTGCTCGGGTGTCCCACAAAGCGATGCGACCATATGCTAAAGCTGTTCCTTTGCTAATTCGGGGATGAGCAGGTGCCACAATGATCTTTCGTGTTGACCATCCTGAAGGTCAATGCCTGAGCCTGCTCAGGTAAATTTAGCCTAGTCGCCACCGCTGTCGCTATTGCCACATTATTCAATCACTTGCTAGCAACCTTGTTAAAAATACTTGGAAAGCGGCGACTGCTGACAAATCATCTAGAAACTGATGGAATGCGGTCATTAAAGGCTATATATTAACATGGTCTCCCAGACCCTTCCCCGGAAGAAAAATCTGAATAGAAAATAATAGGATTCATTCTCTTGCCTGTCCTGTCGAATCATAGTGAGGCATCGTGAGGCGAGCAGAGATGGTCGGGGTGTTACTGGTATGGGCATAGCGTTGCAGCAACTGCACGACGGCCTCGTGGCCGTTCTTAGCCGCACAGACTAGTGGTGTCCAACCATTGTTACCCTTCGATTCGATCTCAGCACCCTTCTCAAGCAGTAGCTTTACTACTGCCTCGTGGCCGTTCTCAGCCGCCCAGACTAGTGGTGTCCAACCATTGTTACCCTTCGATTCGATCTCAGCACCCTTCTCAAGTAGTAGCTTTACTACTGCCTCGTGGCCGTTCTTAGCCGCCCGTAGTAGTGGTGTCCGACCAACCACGCCCTTCGATTCGATCTCAGCACCCTTCTCAAGCAGTAGCTTTACTACTGCCTCGTGGCCGTTCTCAGCCGCCCAGATTAGTGGTGTCCAGCCAACAATATCCTTCGGTTCGATCTCAGTACCCTTCTCAAGTAGTAGCTTTACTACTGCCTCGTGGCCGTTCTTAGCCGCCCGTAGTAGTGGTGTCCAATCATAACTATCCTTCGATTCGATCTCAGCACCCTTCTCAAGTAGTAGCTTTACTACTGCCTCGTGGCCGTTCTCAGCCGCCCGCAGTA
>Ga0247765_1000568_pt1 | contig 27366 bp, 10 predicted proteins | sample UWRJL106311C6_FD_179949 | JGI IMG/M metagenome (GOLD analysis project Ga0247765, IMG submission 179949) | Plant litter microbial communities from Arlington Agricultural Research Station in Wisconsin, United States - UWRJ-L106-311C-6 | ecosystem: Environmental > Terrestrial > Plant litter >...
CATGGTTGTGGTGACTGCACTTCACCATAGTGCAGTCGACAGCACTCCCAGGGCAGTAGATCAACCAGACTACAGCACCCAAGGGTGCTGTAGCTACAGGGCATCTGGGCTGTAATTTCAACAATTAGCTAAAACTATACTATTTGATAGTTTTAGTATCTTTTACGGGTTTTACCCCTGGAAAAGAGAATAAAGCTTTACTATACTTTTTATTTATATATAAAGCCAAATTATAGTTGGGCTTAGAGTTAATTTTAAAATTAGAAGTATAATTGCTTATAGAAAATAGACTGCCTTTACTATCTTTACTTATATTGTTACGTTTAATAAATTGTATAATTTTGGGATTTTGAGACTTTTTAGAATTTTTATAGCTTTTTTCTATTTTCGATATCTTCTTAAACCTTTTTTGTTTTTTAATCTTTTTTAAGGGGTCCTTATTTGATTTTAAGTTATTTTTGCTTTTATCTTAAGTTTTTTTTTTTCTTTTTAATATCTTCTTAGATTTTTTTTATTTCTTAATCTTTTTTAGGGGCTTCCCGTCTAACTTTAAGTCATCTTTACTTTTATTTTAATTTTCTCGGTTATTATTACTATTATTTTGACTTTTTATATTATTTTCACCGTTGTCTTTTCCCTCTACGTTTTTTAAAATATCTAGCGCGTTTGTTATTTCGATATTATATACTTAAAGTTATTTAGAAGTTAAAGTAACAATTTCTTTATTACTATAGTTATTAAGTTTTATTAATTATATAATTAACTTTTGATTTTGCTATTCTTTTGCTTGCTGGAGGCGAAGATTAATAATTCCCCTAAGGACTATAGTAGTTTTTTTTTCACTTTTTTTCGTATTTTTTTCTGCTTTTCTTATTTTATTCTTTAAATTTTTCGCTTTCTTTTATACTCCCTTCTTTTAACCTATTTTGAGCAAGAGAAATGGTATAAGTACACAATTTTAAAAATTTAAAATGATTTATTCTATTTTACGTACAAAAATAACAATAATATCCTTTAAATATATCTCAAACGGTCCCAAACTAAGGTATTAGATTAATCTGCCCAAATATTGGGGCCTAGGTCCCATTTTATAGTCATATATAAACTAAAATTAGGCTAATTTAAGGTAATATTTATATAAGAATCTGAATTGGGTCAAATCCCAATGTTCCTTAGGTAAAAGTACTTAGCCATTTTCTTAGACTATAGATATAGTGGTACAATTGGAAATCTCATCTCCGTAGCTCCTAATTTTGGTTAATAACATTTCGCACTTACCTTTAAGCCGCTTATATTAAAGAAAAGAAGGGATTTAACCTAGAGGTTGAACCTAAGTACCTTAGTTAGTTTGTATTAGGATTCCTAGTACTATTCGCAATCTAACTACTATACTACCAAGGCAGTATGAAATAGTTAATAGTTAGTTTATGTAAAGAGGTTTATAAAAGAAGGCTTTCTTTTATAGACCTATTAATTAAGCATATATAATATAACCCATTTTATAACGTAGATTAAAGATGCTATATTTTCTAATAGTTTGTACTTAAAGCCTACCTTTTAGTAAAGTATATTTGCGATATACTATAGGAATAGCTAAAGCTGGATCAAAGGTTTTTTTTAGTAATTTTTAGATTTTAGTCTAGTATAAATTAGGGTTTTAGATTAGTTTCCGTTTAGTTAAAATTTCAAGTAGTGTGCCTGAAAGTGTGCAAAGCTTGCCGAGCAAAGTTCCGGGTTAAATAGGCTAGGATGTAAGCCAGAACTTGCGTTAACTAATCCGGGCTATGATTTAGGACTATATAAGCTTTATAAATAAAATATTAAACTACTTTAAAAGTAAAAGCAGGTTATATATATAGCTTAACTATAATAAATGGATAAGCTACGGTTAATAAAGTATTATTTCTCGCTTTTTTTTATTATTATCTTTATTTGCCTATTTATATTAGTAATATATATACTTTTAAGTAAAAGTAGTACTAAATCTAAAGTACTTTTCTTATAGGTAAGTAGATATAATTATTAAATGGAGTAAACTATTAGTTAATTTCTATAGTTTAATGTCCCTAATTTTATTTGCGAGATTATTTAGGATGTAGCTGAAGAATAAGCTTTTTTAATTTTTAATAACTTTATTAGTTTTTCCGAAATTTCTAAAGATATTAAAAGTTACATTAAGGACTTAGTACCAAAAAATTGCTTAATTAGTATAAGGGAGTTCTGTATCGAATTTATTACAGGGCGGTTTTGTAATAAACTACCTATTAAACTCTCTAGTATTTTCCCATATAAAATTATATTTTCTAGTATATTTACTTAGGAAATTATTAAGTTTCTTTAAATTAAGTTTACAAGTATTAATTCCATTAATATAAACCTTGCAAAAGTAATAGTACCTTATTTCTAATACCCCTTAATAATAGGCTTAGTATTAATATTTACGATTTTTATTTTTCTTTTAACCTCTTTATACAACTTATATGCTCTGCTTTAAGGCAGATATTATTAGGGTATATAACTTGCTATTTATCTATTTATTAACCTTCTTTACTATATATTATTTCTTATTCCAACTATTATACTATAATATCTAAGATCTAATCTCGGAAATTTACCATTTTAGGTTTAGTTATATAATAGTAGCATATATAACATCTACGCAAGCTACTTTTCATATTCTATAATTCTAGTTCTTATAGGTAATATTAAGTAGGTACTTTCCTAAGAGCTATTTATAGTCTATTCTTCTTAGAAAAATACCTTACCTAAAAACGGTATAAGTAGAATTAAGCTGCAAAATATTAAAAGAGATAATTAGAGATTATAGAAATTGTTATAATATTAACTTTAAACTGGGGGAAAAGACTTATTATTATATAATTCTATTTAAAAGCCTGGGGCAGGTAGGGTCTAATTATACTAGGATACCTAGCGCCAATCCGAAACTTGTTCGTAGCTAGGTTAGGATCGGTTTAATTTAAGTTCAATAGCGCCCAGTAGTCGCCCAAAGGTGTTAAATGTGCTTATAGAAACCCCTTTACTTTATACTGTAATAGGAATATATAATATATCAGTTACGGTAAATATCTGGCTATAGAATATATTATTATATTCTAGTATTTTAAATGTTATAAAGTTGCTACCTTGTCCATATAAGCCAAATAGAGCTAAGACTCTAAAATATATACTCTACTAATTAAAAAGGTCTAGAATTTTATTAAATTTAATGTACCTGAGAATTTAATGACTTAAGCTAAGTTACTATGGCTAAGTTATTCAAAATTAGAGATAGCAACCTATTATAATTATACTTTATTACCGTATCTTTATATAATAAGGTTCTTATATACTTTAATCGCTTTTGCCCTCTAAAGGTTCTTTGTTTTGCTGAGACGGTTTCCAATTGCTATAGGAATCCGTAGGGAATCTGTAGGGAATCTAAAGTTGTATAAAACGTTACTTATATCCTAATACTTTGGAAGAGCTCCGCTTTGGTTGGATAATATTAACTAAATAGTCCATATAATTACGATATATTAGCCAACCCCTTTATCTAATGCCCAAAATTACCTAGATTTAAGTAATTGTAGTTATATACTCTATATTTTATAAATAAATAAAAATCCCTTTTGTAATTATTAATTTTGTTATTTAAAGATATATTCTTTAAATTATAATATACTTAGGGTTTAATACTTTTAATAACTCTTTAATATAAATTTTTTAGCTATTTAAGCTTAGTAAGGACCTTAATCTTCTCTATAATATAGAGTTTTTTTTCAACTACCCAACGGTTTTTCTTTAATAGTTTGTTTATTATTAAAGCTAATATATAAATATTATTTTATAAAGAATTAAGCTGCGGAAAGACTTTATCCTATAGTAATATTTACAGGTTGTTATACTTACGTTTTATTTTTGTAATTTTTATAGTAATTATCTTAACCTTACTTTTCTTCTTAATTTTACTACTTTTAACAAATATTACCCTTTAATATAGTAGCTTATACGAAATATTCTTCGTATTTAAAACCTTAGGATACTTTAAGTATAGTTAAGGTAACTTCTCTGACTTAAGTTGCTTAAATTTCTTCTTTACCTTAAGCTGCTTTATTTTTTCCTCCGCCTAAATCCATTTAAGTTCTTTTTCCACCTAAAGTTACTTAAATCCCTTTTCGGTCTAAAATCGTTTAAATTCCTTCTCCCTATTCACCTTTTTTTCCTTTACTATATTTACTAATTCTTTTAACTCTTTTAAATATAGTGATTGCTTATTAAAAATATTAAGCGTTATTTTATAGTTAATTATATTATGCTTAATAATATGTAAGGGAATTAGTTCTTTTATGCTTTTACTTGTAAATTTCAATACTCTGAGGAAGAATGCCTGTAGGGTTGCTTTTAGCTTTATAGTATTAACTTTACTAAGGTTATTTTTTATATATTTAAAGAGGTAGTATTAGTAGGCTGCTTTATTATATAGCTTAAGGTTGCCTATAATGCTTAAAACGTTTATAATACTGTCCCTTATAGTACTAATAGTAGCATAGCTGTTATATATAATAACCTTATTATAGGTAAGAGCTTGCGTAAACTTAGGGGGCAATGTATTAAAGTCCTTAAAAAGAGTTAAATTTGGATTAAGCGCAAAATGTATTTTAAAATATTATTTTAGATTAAAATAAAGTATATATAGTATATTAAAGGGGTCTTAAAAGAGTTTAAACTTTAAGCGCTTATATAACTAGCTTAGATAGGCGTTAATAGGCCTATATTTAATAAGATTAGCAAATATACTACTATTTAAATAGGCAGCCTTTGCAGCCTTGCATAATTATATATCTAAAAGTAGCTTAAAGTTAATTAGATAATTAGTATAGTTTTTTACTGCCGTTTTATAAAATTTATTATTTATTATATTTTTTAAGGGATTAAGGGTATAAGTATCTTTATTATTAATAATTTAATACCCGCCTTGCAAAATTAACTTTTTAAAGTAATTTGAAAAAAAGTTGGAAATATTTTTGTAAAAGTTAAAGTAGTTAGAGATGTTTTAAAGCGATAAAATAAAAAGAATAATAAGCGGTACCTTCCCCTTATCGTCTATTTGTTTGGTAAGGACGTTTATTAATTTAGTACCTTATTGGAATAGTTTTTTATTCCAGTTTTGCTTTTTAAAAGTAGTGTTTTTTAACTTATAATAGGATTCCTTGAGGAATTAAGTCTAGCTTTAATTTTTAATACTAATAGTACCTTAGGCGACTTCGATATATCTTATACTGAGTAAATATATTATTATTTGTAGAAACTTTGCTTTACGTAAGGCCAGCTTGTGATTTGTAATAAAACCTGCAATTTCGATAACGCCTAGCTAATATATTTTGCTAAGGAATATAATAGCTATTAAATTATTGTAATCTTTCTTAACGTTGGTAATAACTAAAATACGTAGTATATCCTTTGGGTTGCGCTTTTTAAGTTTAGGGATGAGCTTTTTATAGTAACTATATTCCTCTTTTTCATTTTTAAAATAAAAAATCTTACTAAGAAAGGCCTGCTTATTGAAAGTTAATATAGGGGGTGGTAAGTTATATATAATAAGCTTATAAGTAGTTAGCTAGAAGCAGAATCTTTTATTTGCGTATTTGATTTGTAAAGTATAATAATAAGAGTAAAAGCGAAATTTACTTTTATATATATATTTATATAAAGAGTAGTAGTTAGGGCTTTTAGTCCTAAATATTATTTACTAATATATAGACCTAAATTTGGACCTTTTACTAAATTGATTATTAATATATCTCTTAATTCCGGAATATACCTAATATATAAGTTCCCTGCTGTAGAAGATTTTAACTAAATATTTAATATAATTAATTTATAAGTTTAGTAATAGACTTTGCGTATATAGAGTCTATAATTATATATATATAAATTCTACGCTATTTAACTAATTGTTTAATAGCGAAAATTAACCGTACCTAGTTATTGCTATAATATTAAGCAATACGCTTATACCTGGAGTATAATAATAGTATTAATTTTACTATAAATATGGGTTTCTTGCGAGATCTTGTCCTTATTACTGGTGCGATAGGCTATATTGGCTCTTATATCCTCCTTTACCTCCTTCGGTAAGGGTATTATATTTAAGTAGTAGTCCGGTTAGAAGTAAGGATTGTAATAGTTCTCTTATAATTATAAATTCGGGTATTAAACCCAAAATCCCACCTTACATTCACCCTTATCCCAGATATTAGCGTATTAAAAGTATATAACCAAGTGGTTAAAGGGGTAATATATATTATCTATCTTACCTCCTTATTAGTAGTAGGTAATAATATATTATTCTATTTATATAAGATATTCTTTATTAAACTAACCGTTTAAAGAACTATTAACCTCCTCAAGGTAACTGATAAAATTGGCATAATACGATAAGTAGTTATTACTAGCTCTATTATAGCCCTTATCCCCTACGTTAAAATAAAGGGGCTGATTAAACGCAGCCCTTTAAAACCTATTTATACTAATAATTATATTTACTTTATTTTAGGACCTTACAAATCTACCTTTACCGCCTATACTATATCCAAAGTTACCACGCTTTACTACGCTAAGGCTTAAATAGTATAGAAACAACCTGCCTTTAATATAGTTTACTTATACCCTGGCTTCGTATTGGGATATAATAATAATACTATATCGTATTACCAGGTAATTTAGGGTATTAACTTAATTATACTTATACTTCTCTTAGGTAAGAGGTTTAGTCCCTATACAGGAATAATAGTTTATGTAAAAGATATTGCTAAAACTTATGTCAAGGCTTTTAAACCCTTTATAACTAGTAATTAAAGTTATATTTTTAGATAATTATTATAGTAGAATAAGGTAAGAGAGATTACTAGAAGGTATTACCCAAAAGCTATTAAAAAAAAGATATTTATTATAGGCGGTAGTATTAAAATAATATATATACCTTTCAATATAAGTTCAACGGAAATAATATTTAATATTAAATTTGCTAGTTATAAAAAGCAGGTTAAAAGTATAATTGACTAATACCTTTAGCTAAGGTTATAAGACCAGCCTATTTTACTTGTTTTATAACTAGCCTAGAATCTTTAATCTAGCGTATAAATTACCTCTGATCTTAATAACGCGTTTGCCCCGGGCTAGCTACATGCTTTAGCTTTATAGGTAATTCGATAAATAGGACCGCCGACAGCTACTTAAAAGAAATTTCTTTAGGGGTTTAGGAAATGGGTTATAATGGCCGACTTTTAATACCGGATAAATAGAGAGATCAGCCATAAGTAGTAGTAGCCAGGAATAATGCTACAGGCCGGCCCAATTTTACTGGGTATTAATAGAATCCCGGCTAAAAACTAGGTTCGCTCGGTCAAAGGGCACAAATTCCGATCCTGGGCCAGAAATGAGTCTTTCTAGTAAGGCATATAGTCGGCTGCAAAACATCTAAAAGTAGTTTTGTCGATGAAGCTATGGTCACAATGATGATGGAGGCAAGTCATGGAGAAGAAGATGGATGAGTGCTTTATTCTTGTATCTAAGAGAGGGCGAGCCGTGGTTATTATAGTTGTGGCCATCGGCCCATCGGCCTCTGGCAGAGGCCGAAGGCCGAGGCGCCGAGGCGCTAGTGCGCTGTGGCGTTCTTAGCGTGGTAGAATACGAGGTTTTATTGCAGGGCCTTGTTGTGCTGTGCAGCGGGCTGCACAGCATTGTTATGCTGCTGTACAGCACAAGTGCTGTACAGTGTATTTATTCCCAATAAGTTTACTATACAGTAACGACCTAATTATAGGTAATTACTTCCAGTAGGTACCTTTAGCGTAGATAAAATTACAAGGGTTTGACATTCCACTATCCTCCTATTGCGGATTTCTACCTGATTGACGAGCACCTAAATCCGGATATAGATAGGGTAGACGTGGCTTATACTTTCGCCACCCCCGAGATTGGCTGTGCTCTCAAATGAGGGCAGTGACCGGCTTGCCGAAAACTTATAAGTAGAACGCAGCGTTTTACGACCCTAAAATCGACGAACACCCCTGCTCATGGTTACGTGACTCTGTGACACCTTTTATCAGTCCGGATCAGCTTCGGCTATTATTTGCCCATTAAACAGTACAGCTTTCCGAGAAGGTACAGTTTTAGCCGAAGGGCCTAAAAATGGTCCCGTGTAAATAAAGGGCCCAGCGTTGGGACATTTGCACCCGCAATAGTGTTACAACCTACACCCAAAGTAGGTGAGACTGCAAGGCAGGACGCCTGGGGTGTTGAGAGTGTCGAACGAGGATCGGCGCAAGTACTGGACGGGGTCTGTACTGTCACAACAGATTGCTCTGCAAAGGACTTGTAGTAGGGGGGTGACAAGATTGCAGACAATGAACTTGATATTGCTTGCGTGATCTCATCGGGAGTAGGATAGGGGCTTGCTGCGATGCGCTACGGCGTCTTGACGTCTTGGAGCTTGGCGGCCAGCAGCTCGTAGATGGCCAGCGAGCAGACAGAGAATGCGACAATGATGATCTCGAGCTGCGACGAGGGCTGGCGGTTGAGGTGGCGGAAGATCAGCTGCACTACTATGGACGCAATATGCTACAGGGCTAGAGCTTTGACGAGCGCATCCCCTTTGCTCTTGTCGCAGAGCTGGTCCTTCGTCAGCGACGGGAGCTGAGAGATGAGGCCCAGCTTGCGCGCTAGGAGAAGCTGCCGTGCATCTGGTGCCCATATGCTACCCTGGAAGCGGGCCAACCTTGGATATTCCCAGAGGAAGAGCGCAGCGTTACTCATGGCCTGCAACTCCTAGCACCCCGATAGCGCCGAAGGCCCCGTTGGCAAAACCTTACGCCGCTGGATCCGGCCGTGGTGAATCCAGCTGGGCTGGATGCAATGAGTCACCCCAGGGCATTGCAAATCATAATACAAGGACACATAGCCCTTTCGCTTCCAGAAGTTCTATTGTTAAAAATGAATAAATAAATAAAGGAGCAACCGGCTATCCCCTAGAACACAATGGAGACAGGCTTCAATTGATCACCCAGACATTCCCGACCTTACTTCTGGCAGAAAGAAGGGGTCCCTGGGCATCTGGAACTAGTCAACTTTGCTGACTGAATGCCTAGCACTACCAGGGCGTCATGTAAGGCTGAGCCACCGTGCGGACGCAAGCTAAATCCTACAGAGAGGTTTATAAAGAGAAGACGGAGTTTCTAGCTATAAGCTAAAACCACAGAAAATAACAGAAGCAATACAATTACACAATTGTAACCCTATTAATTTCACCAAAACCCAGTGTGCCGTGCTCCTGACAGTTAACCCCTATCTAGGCTCACCAAAGACAAAAGTCCATCAATGGTTGAGTCGAGTCTTGGCTATTAGGAATACCTTTATTCACTCCAACTTTGGAAAGAACTTCACCTCTCATTGCGCCATCTAGATAGCAGTAACCGCCGATCAAAAGCCAGAAGAGGCCATGCCGTCGAAGAATACACGGAGCAGGGGCGCCGAGAAAGACGGCGATTACGTCGCCCTGTTGAGCATCTGCCGGCGTCTGACCCAGTAAGCCACATTCGGTGATGAAATGCTTGCAGCCGTTCATGGTCTGTATGATCTTTTCATATGCCTTAATAATATTGTTAGCCTTTCAGAGCTAGTTTGACAAGACACTGCAAGTAAATGGAACATCAAGATATAAAATTTAAAAGAAAAAAGATCAGAAACGGGCGTTAGATCGTACTGCAATTCTTCTTTCCGGTGTAGAGGGGAGTTTTAGTCCAACCGCCCCTGCCGTAATCGTACGCCAGTTGATATCAAGCGGGCTTCCTAAAGTTAAAATCAACCAAAATGCTCAATGCGTATAATAAAAGTGAAAATGGACATACCTTTCTGTTTAACTGGACTCTTTCTCCTATGCTCCCTGTTCCTCCTTGGTTCAGATGTTGGTTCCGCCGGAGAGCTCGTTATTCCCTGTCCACCCCGCTTCGTACGAGGATTCAGTGTAACAAGGTTGTCTAACATCTCCCTGGATCCTGGGCCACAAAGATGTCTGGGTTTAGTAACCCGCTTGATGTCCGCAAGACGAACACCGCGAACCCGCAGAACTGGCCTCTCAGAATCCAAAACCTTCGTATCTTGGAGTGACCCTAGGCAAATGATACTTGCTTGTGCTCTGGGGCGAGCGCCGCCAGCACGGTCAAACAGCATAGAAGTGTTGGTAAACTGCTCTGTTATGAACCTCACGCTCCAGTCTGGAACCCATGAAGGTAGATCGAGTCCAAATTGAGTATACTGGACGGCCAGCAAGAAGTCAAGTCCCGTAGTGTCTAGGAAATGAGTGACTAGATTGGTATATACTTCTTCTGCGCTCATATTGTAGTCTGGTCGAATTATTGGTCTTTCAGCGTCTGAAACGATGGCTGCCAGTGCAAATAACTTGTCGCGAGGATCTGTTGACGCGCATGGCCGGGTTGCAGAGAGCAGTTCCCACAGTCGGAAATTGCTCTTCTCCTTGCGGAGTGTCAGGACCGGAGGTAGGTAGGGCCAGTCGAATTTTGACCTGTGTGTTCGGATGTAATCTGCTGCTCCCCATAAGGCGTTCCATGATGCTGAGTCGTCGCCGCAGACCACAGTGACAAATCTGGATAGGTATACCTCTTGTAGCACCCACATCCTGTTGAACCAAGCTCTGTCAAGGAGGAGACTCAAAGCTCTTTTCTCCTTGTCTGAAGGATCCCGTGGTGCTGCTGAATTCGAAAAAGATCTGACGTACTGCATCGCAATCTCGCTTTCATTTCCATTGTCTCCCAGATAGACAATGGTTTCATCCGCTTTCGAATAAATGTCGCCCATCATACCAACCTGGGAGTTCCTCTCAGGTATGTCGGTTTGGTTGATGCATATCGCATCTATCCAGATCGTCGTAGCGTGCACTCTGTGTCGAAGTCGTAGCATAGCCGAGAAGCAGTTCCCAGTGATAGTAAGGAAGCCACTAGATGGAGGCTCGCAGGATACTTGATGAATCCACTTTGTTGAGCCCCATGTGTACGACAACGCTGTGTAGCCAAAGACAACGTCCTTCAGCCTGCGATGCAATATTCTGCAGCGAAGTGTCTCGCTATCCATTCCCGGTAGGATCTCTACCAGGCGAATTTCGTCAGGAGCACCTAGAGCTTTGTATTGATATGGGTGGGTAGGTTGGTTGGGCAATGCTGGCCTTTCCGAGTTGGTGAAATTGACAAATTTGAATGTAGCCATTCCTTCCAAGTTCAATAGCGTAAAAGATTGCGATGATGAGAAATTCCGTGTTGCTACTTTGTGATCCAGGCGCGTTTTTTATCTGACGAACATTGCTGCCCTCTCATAAATGGCGCACGCCACCAGCCTCACGACATATCATTGGGTGTTGGTGTGGTCACATGGAACGCTTCGCCACAGCGATTGCTGCACTATGGCACAGCCATAAAATGCAGGATACCCTAATCCGTAGTGATGACATGTGTTCAGACCCGCCTTCTGGACAGCTGCAGAATAAGCGATTGTTGTCCGCGTCAACAGAAAGAAATAACCAAGGCGTTGTATAGGAACTCGCTCGAGGTACGTTGCTGAAATCTATGTCTTAGAGCGAAGTGCAAGCCACTATTGTCAACACCTAAGATGGAGGGGAAGAATCCAGGCTGCCCTGGAAGCCTACCATAGTAAATGGTGTGGTGGGGCCTGACTGGTGCTGGGCTTGGCAAGCGGGTTATGGGGGTGTGGAGGCGGTGTCCTAAAGAATGCCCCACACCCCCATGTAACAATGAAAAAGAGAATCTATCTAGGCTTGATTGATTGATTGGTTTTCTAGTGCTAGAACTCCGGGCCCTACGGGCCCGGGGCGGTCTATGACCCCACTTCCTCGCCACTTTTCTGTAGCCGTGTACCCCGACTAGTTACGGTGTCTGTTTTCCTCCGCCCTTTCCTCTCTCCCCCTTATAACTACTGGGCCGAGCGCCCTTACAATCTGTCTGGTTTTCCCTCTCCGTATCATCCACCAAGAAAGTCCCGGTTCCCTGCATACCGCGGTGTTACAGTTCCTCCCTACATGTAAGTCCACCTTCTGGCCAAGGTGCCCCGGTTCCCTTTATACCGCGATTTTTCAGTTCTAAGCCTATGGTTCGTCCTTCCCTGCCGGATAATACATAGGTAGATATCGATCGCTAGTTCGCCGCCCCAGTTCCCAATAAAAGGTTAGACGTCGAGTACTGGCTCGCCACCTAGTACCCAACGAGTATCGGTAGCGAAGGGCCGGAGCCCAACTCTTTCGGGGTTTCTCGCCCTCCCTGAGGGGAAGCCGAGTCGTTCGGTTTTGGGCCGTAGCCCTGTTGTCGGAGTGAAAGTACGTAATAGAGACTTTCTAAGGCCTCCTTCTCCGGCGAGAGAAACCCCGGGGTCGGGTATCGCGTACTATAAAAGTAAAATAGTATGGTCGTAGCGAGCGTCGTCTTCGAAGGTACGCGCTAGAAAGGTACGCGCGTACGTTCCCTGGCGTAAGACGGTACCAGGCTGAGGGTGGGCGCGGAGTCGAGATCGGATTCCCAGGGCCGAAATCATACCTAGCCTTCGATAGTACGTACGGTAGAAAGAGGGCGCGTATATATCCCTGGTATAAGGCGAACCAGGCTGCAGATAAGGATATCGAAAGGGCCTTCTCGCGATCCTTAACTACGAGAAAGGAGGTGTTGTATGCCTGGAGCCTAGCCTGGGGCTTAAAGGCTGGGCTGGGAGGCAGACACTCTGATCCGACTGGCGGGGGTCGGGGGTTTGGAGTCTGGACTCCAGAGTCCGGAGTCGGACGCCAGTCGGGACTCCGAGCTTCGGAGCGTCCAAGCAGTCACGGAGCTCGGGGAAGCCAGACCTACGGTATGGACCGTAGGCAGGCCCAAAGAATAGGTGCAATCTGGATCTATTGCCAGTTGATGGCCTAACTAAAACTATGGGGGCTCTCGCCAGTCTATATAGCTGGCGATGCCAAGACCTGGACCGACCCTTCGGGTCGGTCCGGCTCGTGGTGGGCTCGGCAAATGCTGGTGCACACAACACCTACAATCGGTAGACAAAAGTCTCGCTTAAATTGGTTCGCGTCGCGTCGCGTCCCCCACTTCACCAAAACACCACCCAAACTTTGACAATGCCTGACAAACGCAATACTACGCCGCATACACCCAACACAGAGTATTCGCCTCATAAACGGACCCGGATTACGGTAGGGTACCAATTAAGCCTAACACCCAAGGCCCTCTGGGCCAAAGAGGGTGTAAACCCAACCTCGAGGATACTGCTTCTCCCAAGGTCTTCTTTTGCTCCAACGATCCCGCGTCACGACGTCGAGCTCGAGAAGTCGCCTATAGGAGCGGCACTTGATAGCCACCCTCTGGTCAGGCTTGGCGACATGAAGAGAAGCTTCAAACTGTGCGCAACGGGATATGTCATGCCGACCCCGATACACCACTTTACCAGGGCCCACGACGAGACGTTTCGAGCCCCGCCACCGATGAGCCTCTTGGGCGGAGGCTTTTCATACAAGAAGGCCAAAATCCAGTAAAACCTTAACGAGCGACCGGGAGCCCTCTTATACGTGTGGGGCGGAGGTATGTGCAGCTCACGGCTGGTCATCCCTTCCTCGAAGACGCCCCTCCATCTCTCGAGCCCGCACCTTTGCCATCAACTTCGGAATTCGACGATGTCGACTTTGATGGGTTCAGTGATCAAGGGGACTCGGAGGCAGAAGACCTTCCAAGTCATTTCCTCAACTCCGACAGAACTGGCTCGAACGCCTCGATTCTTGGAATGCAAGGGATGCGATCCTGGCTGCGAGGCCTGGGAGATATCACACTCCATTTGAGAGGCGGCAAGAGAAAGCAACCTGAAGCGACATTGGCGACACCTTCTGTTACCCAAATCAGCAGTCCAAAACAGCCAATTTTCGAAGAGTCCCAGGAGCCTCCTGAGTCAGTTCCCATCGGCCATTTAATGTATCTGCCCAGCAAAGGAGGTCTCGACTACGCGCTTATCGACGTCGGGGGCAGCCATCGCCTGGGCTTCAATCAGATTCCAATAGGCAAAGCGGCAAGCGGGAGGCACCTCCGCGTAACAGCCGCCTGGGAGATCACTCAAGACGTTCCAGTTGTCACGTCCACATCATCCCAGGGGCGGCTCTCTGGAAAGCTGATCGCAACAGCCTCGTATCTCCGGTATCCAACTACGGGTCAATTTCACGAGGTCTTCCCAGTGCTACTCGAAGATGGGACTGACGTTGTCCATGGGGACTGTGGCAGCCCTGTTGTGGATGGACTGCATGGCTATTTCTACGGTCACATTGTGGCGGGAACCCCCGGGACAGGACTTGCGTACATTGTCCCGGCCACCAAGGTCGTGGCAGATATCAAGACCAATCTTGGAGAGAAAGAGGTTCACTTCACACCACCGGCTCCCATCCAAAAAAGACAAGATCTCGGGAAACTCGCGAGGAAGATTCGCGAACTAAGGCTTTTGAGCCTCCCGCAGTACCAAGCCGGCTCATCCGTTCAGTTCGTTGACCTCGGCTCAACCCGGTATTTCGCCGAAAATCCCCCAGATGTCATACTAGAGTTTGCCTCTAGGAGCTACTTCAAAGACTTGGAGGTAATGGCCCGATATCTCAAAATCAAGGGCAACGGGTCTGGCTCTCTAGCCGCCGATCCAACATGGAGTTCAGTCTCGCATCCAAACACCACCAAGATCGCCCGTCTAGGGGACCTCTTACGAACTGCAAACACCGAAACACCACCATTTCCCCACGCAGAGTACGATCACCCCGTGGGGGTCTCAAGAACCTCACCCCGCGCCTCTGGCCCCAAAACCCTCACAACCACCACAAGCAGCACCTTCCAAAACTACTTCGCCGCCCTCCCCGTCGAATTGCAACTGCATATCCTCAGCTTCGTCCCCATTTCCTCCCTCCTCTCCCTCCGCCTTGCCTCCCGCCCATGGTACACCTTCCTCACCTCCCAAGACACCCCCCTCGCCTCGGCCCACCTCCGCCAGTCTCACATCCCCACCTTCGCCCTCTCCCTCTTCCCCCTTCCCCCACCCACCCCGCCAACCCTCTCCTACCTCTCCCAGCTCGACCACCGCTACCTCACCGCGTGCCGTCTCTCCACCGCCATATCCGATTGGATTACCCGCGACCAGTTCCTCTGGCGCAAGCCCCTCGAGCGCGCCGCCTTTTCAGAGAGCGAAGCCCTGCTGCGGAAGCGCCTTGTGCCGTTGCTGCTCTTTGCGCAGCACTACTTTGAGAGCTATGTCCGCCTCCTGATCGATCATCCTCCCTCCGCGACGACGACAGAGCCTGAGCTGAGCCACGAAGAGCTCGAGCGGCTCATTATGCGGGAATACGACAATATCGCCCTGCTGCAGGTCACGCAGTTCTTTCCCGTCCTGCTGACGTACCAGGCGAGAAGGCTCCGACCGCCGTCGTATCTGGGCGAGCTGGAGAAACCGCTGAGGGGGTACTATCGGAGTGACCCCGTGCCGGAGGGTGTGCAGGTTGCGATGCTGTATGTGGGCGGGCTGAGGGAGGTGTGGCGGCTTGCTGCGGGGGTGCAGAGGTATGAGAAGCTGAGAAGAGCAGTGGATGCGTGGTGGGAGGGGCTTGTGGGGGAGTGTGAAGGTGCATCGGAGAGGAGGGATCGTGGGAAAGGGAAGGAGGTGGCGCCCCCCGTAGGTGTAAGGGTCGGGCCGGTGGGAGTGATGACAAGGGATGAGACGGAGAGAGTTCTTGGCCGGTTGCCGGCGAAGAGCGAGATTTGGGTAAACACGGCTGAGAAGGTGTTATTGGAGAGGGGGGCTGTGCCGAGATCTCAGGATATCAAGCGGAATGGTGCGGTGCTGCAGAATTTGGTTCTGCCGGCCTTGTCGTGGCTAGATGTACTTTTTTATGAGAGGGGGCTCGATGGATTGTTTGACCTTGGAGCAAGAGTTTGATGGGATGTAGGAGCACGTTTGGGGTTGATTCTTGGATAGGTACACAAAAGGGTGTGTATGGTCGTGATCCTCCTGTGAAAAGCTTCAAAGATTATGAGAAACTCTGAGGCTCATGCGAAGTTCCGAAGCGTCAGGGTTTAACTAGGTACCTTAGGTACGTACCTACACAAAACCCTGAAAGTTCGCCTCCGCCAGATGCGAGAAAAGTCCATCCGGATCCCCAGACTGCATCATCACAGCCGACCCTTCGTGCCCCCCCGGAAGCCCCACGCCTGCCCAGTCGACCAGCACCGCTTCATGGTAACCACTACCACCCCCTACCTCGCCACCAACATGAAGTCGGCCTTCAGCATCAGCACCACTCGTGCCTCTAGTAGGAAGCCCCGCATCATCACCTAACACGGGACAAAAAACCATGCCCCCACCACCATCCACACCGCCCGCGAGCATTCTCATCCCATCCATGACAGCACCTACTCCCTCACCCACCGCGACAGCCACTCTCTCCATCAGCCAGCCCCTCCCAACCCGCTGCAGACCCCTCGCCAGCTGCATCGCATTCAACTTGGCGAGCGGGCTCCGCGGTGCATACGCCAGGAGGATCCCCGCGAGGTATTCCAGCCCGCCTTCGCACTCCCGAGCGGCGCTGAGATGTTGTTCTATTCCAGAGGAAGAGGAGGGGTAAGACGAGGAGGAGAGCTCGCAGTGCGCGAGGAATACCGACGCGGCCATGTACACGGCGAACGGGACGATGGGGTTTCGGATCACGGTGGATACGAGGTTGTGCGCCGATGCGGTGCGGAGGGTAGAGAGGATGGTTTGGGCCGCGGGGAGGACGAGGGCGGCCACGGCAGGAGGAGGAGGAGCAGCCTGGGAGATGGGGTGGTGACCAGAGGGGGGTCGGGAGAGGTGGAATGTGGCTAAACCGGTGCAAATGGGGATGAGGAGAGCGTCGAGGGTGGGTGGGTTGAGGAGGGAGAGTTGGAGGGCGGGCGGGAGGAGATGGGTCAAGGTGGTGAGGTTGTTGGATATCTGTCGTTGGCGGTGCCAGTAGGCGTAGTAGGGGCTGTCTGGCTCGTCACCGAGGGCTGGAGGAGGAGGAGGAGGAGGAGGAGGAGGAGGAGGAGGAGGAGGGGGCCGGGAGCTATGATCGAGAGCGTGGAGGAGTTCGTTGGCGGCGAGGATGCGGATGGCGAAAGGGGAGAGAGTTTCGCCGAATCCTTGCTCGAGCCGGACGAGGCCCCCGGAGAGGGGCGTCGGGTAGGGGTTTGCAATACCGCTGGCAAAGGTGTCCTCGGCGGACGGGAGGTGCACCGAGATGTGCCGTTCGTCGATGAGGGACGGCCACCCAGTAGTAGAGGTGAGATAGCGGTCAGCGAGGAAGACGACCCACCATGTTCGGCGGCGCTCTTCGGCCTCGATGGGACCTCGAGGCGGCGCTAAGCTGGAGCTGACGTTTGCGTCCAGCTTGAGCATCTGGGCGATGCGCACCGCACGGCAAAGGCTCGTGGATGCGCGAGTGAACATGGCGTATACGTGACACTCGTATGCCGAGATGAGGGACCAGGCCTGGACGTGGCAAACCGTGGTGAAGACTTCGCCGTGTGCTCGCAGCTCGTCGGCTTCGGCGTACAGCCGGGCACGTTGGTAGAAGGGTTCGGACAAGTGGCGGTGCGCGGGGGACGATGCGGCTCCTGAAGCCATGACGATGTATTGGAGACACATGGGCGGGCGCATGTGCGGAGGTAAGTGGAGAGCCGCCGTGTAAGCCGCCCGGTGCAGCATCGGTGCGCCGACATGGATATTTTGGAAGAAGAGTGTGTTGAGCTCGTCGACTAGATCGAAGCTGGGAAACTGCTCCAAGAGACCAAGGCCAATGAGCTGACCGGCTACCGGTTCTGGATGAAGAACAGCGGGGGGGTCTGCAACTGGCAGGTCTGCAGGTGGGTTGATGGGTGGCCCGTGGGCAGCGGTAGGGCCGATTGTCGCCGCTCTGAGGAGTCCCTCGAGCTCCTCGATGCGCTCTTCGAGGTCCCGCACCGTTTTGCGTCGGCCCAAGCCCCGCTGCTGCCGGACATCGGGGTAGGTGCAGGTTTCGTCCTTTTCGAGACAGCGGTCACAACGAGGTCGCTTCCGGTCGCATTTTAGCTTGCGGCTGCGGCACTGCGCACACGAGAGCTGGCCTGCCGTCGATGTACCTCCACGGCCGTAGCTCGGACCTCCTTCTCCTTGGAGCGGTAGCAGCGGCTGTCCCTGAGCCTCCATCTCTGCGTTTGGGAACCGGGATGTGGACTGGATGATGGGCAGTAGACCCGGAACGAAGAGAACCGGAACTGTATCGTGGAAGATAGAAAGGAGCCCGGCTGACAGATGCACATTTAAAACTGCTCGGGTAGGAGGGCATGATGCCGACCCGAACAGCGACAGCCAATAAGAAATGGATCGGGGTCCGAAGCGGGGCAAAGGATCACCGCGCCCGGCGGTCTCGCCACCACCCGCTGCACCCGGCTTCCCGCTATTGGTCCCTGATACGTAGATGGAGCGCGGTGATGGACACGCGAGAAGTTTGAGTGGCCTGCAGATGCTATGATTCTCCTTGGGAAAGCCAGGGCTGCCCCTCGGACTCGACTTGCTTTTGGTCGGTGACGATTGCCAGCCAGCGATTAGAAATACGACGATACCTGTCTGTACCCGAGGGGCCAGAAAGGCTGGCGGGATATAAAAGCCTCCTTGTTGTGCACCTCCTTTCACTACCACATTCAGCCACCTCAGCATCTATTCACTCGATTCATCCTGAGCTCCAAATCCACCATGTCGATCATCCTCACCGTCTTCGGTGCTACCGGCGCCCAAGGTGGCTCGGTCATCCGAGCCGTTCTTGCCCATCCTACCCTTTCCAAGGTTTTCAAAATCCGCGCTATCACTCGTGACGCATCCAAGCCCGCGGCCCAGACTCTCACCCAGCAGGGCATCGAGGTCATCACGGCCGACATGGGCTCACGGTCCTCGCTCGCCGCGGCACTCGTGGGCACCCACACCGTTTTCCTCGTTACCCTGCCAGACATGGTGTCCGGCGCAGCCCCCGGCACCGAGACGGAGCACGGCAAGAACGTCGCCGACGCCGCAAAGGAGGCCGGCGTGCAGCACCTGGTCTTCTCTTCCCTAATCAATGTCACTGACGCCTCCGCCGGCAAGCTCCCGCATGTCGCCCACTTCGATTGCAAGGCTGCCGCCGAAAAGTACATTCGCGACCAGGGCATCCCGGCCACCTTCATCCAGCCGGGCTACTACATGACCAACTTCACCAATCTCGGCCTGCTGCGCAAGGGCGAGGACGGGTCGTACACCCTCTCAGGACCGACGAGTCCTAGCCAGGCATTGCTGCCGCTGTTCTTTGCAGATGAGGACATGGGTGAGTCCTGTTTCTCTCCATCTCCGCTCTCTCTTTTCTATTGCAGTGTTCCGCTCCGACGACTAACACGGGTCTACTTATTACCGCAGGCAAATATTTCGTCGCCGCGGCCCTCAATACTGCAAAACCCCTCAACAAGGCCATTCCTGCTGCCGCAGACTACTACACCCCCGCCCGCATCATGGACGAGTTCACGCAGGTGACGGGTCAGAAAGCGCAGTACCTGCAGCTGGACCACAGCGTGTACAAGAGCTTTCTACCGCCACCGATCGCTCAAGAGATCCTCGAAAATGAGCTCTTATGCGAGGATCCGGGCTTCTTTGCCGGAGCCGGCTTGGGAGAGGGACATGACTTGCTTGCCCAGGTCGGGTTGAAGGTCACGAGCTGGAAAGAGTTCCTGGAGGGCAGGAAGGAGGCTTTTGTCTAAGGAATGTCCCGGGTTACTTCTAGGAGCCCTCACTATAACCGTCGTATCTCAATGTTCGTAAATGGCGGAGGCAAAGCTTTGAGGGAAGACTTTTAAGGGACCCGCGGGACTCGTGGCGAGTTTTTGGACACAGCTACGCAAGAATTCAAGCAAGAGAGCCGTAATGAAGTAGGGGTAAAATTAAAAGTCATCACTACACCACTACACTCTACCCCCTAAAAGATTGTTAGCTCGGTACTACATATGAAGCACCGTCCGTTTTCGTGAGTAACTCCAGGTATCAGGCACCAGGGACTCTGCTCCAACCACACTCCGGAGCTGTAACACACACCCGGTTTGGCATTCTAGTTTCCCAAGCGACGTCGGCTGCATGAGCCAGCAGAACCCTCACTACAGCCATGCGGCCGTTTGTAACAATAATAGGAAGCGGGTAAGAAGTAGATGGCTTCTTTACTGCGGTTCGTTTGTTGTGGCATTAAGTTCGAGTCGGTCCCATATTGAAGGAGTAAGTCGATCGTAGCACTGAGATGTCTTTCATGGGGTTCTTCGACCTACAGGACGAGTCTCGCACATAGACGCTTCACCGCTAGGTTCGACTGCGCGGTTCAGCAGCATTTTGACAATGTTGCATTTCCATTGAGAGCAGGACAGCCTCCAAGAGAGGCGTATTAAACACACCTAATTTCCCTCTGGGCTCCAATTGATGTGGTAGAAGCTCCCTGTTCGATCAGGTACCTCGTGGTTTCTTCATGCCCGTCGCTTGCCGCTCATATCAGTGAGTCGGATGGTTCGAGAGGGTCGGGGAACCGTGATATACTAAGACCACCCCCACAACAGTTTAACCCAGACTGCCCAGGACAATAATGGTTTCTTCTGGTCTCCACCAGCTTGAGGTTCCCAGACGCAGTATCCCTAGAAATCTCTACCCACTTGTCGAATAGCAGTGCGCGCGTCCAAAAGCTGACGAAAAGCAAGTTTCGTAGTATTCGTTGTTAAACCAGTAGGGAGTAGCGTCGGCATAGAATATTATTCCAGCTATGTATAATTCCTTGCGCCGAGTTCCGACTCTTAGTACGTCGATACTCAGCACGAGGTTCTAATACATACATGGACCCAGGGAGGGCCGTCATTGTAGTGGTCCAGTCCTAAATCTGTGTACCCCTTCCTGAAAAAAAAAATTATTATAATAGATTAAGTAATAATATTTAAGGAGCCTGGCGCAGAGTTACGAACGAATCATCAGTCGGTGTGTAGTCTGGGAGTCCTCTTCCCCTATTCGCTCGGGGGCTATAGGACGTAACTTCCCTCGACATGAATGCCCCTTTGACATCTAGTCGTCTTGAAATAGCAGTCGCAGGCCGGGTACTTGCCAATACACGGGCATGCTTCTATCAGTCAAGCTTGTGGAAAGCTGCGACCCGTGGCAGCGATGCGTCTTTTCTATGCAGTGCTCACTAGCACCCTCCAGTTCTCCTCTAACTCGTCCAGTTCTTCAGATCGCAGTATCGCCGTTCTCGTTACCCTTCGCCCGCTAGCCCGTCCTAGCCATATCTCGACCTTTCCCAGACTTAGCATTCCCCGGGCGGGCTGCAAAGGGCCGGTTTACTACATTCCAACCCCTGAAAGATTATTAGCTCGGTACTAGAGTAGATCTCAAGGCCCAAGTTCTGTTTTTTTAAGTCCTTTACAGTTTTCATCAATGCCTACGCCCCAACCCTGAAAGATTATTAGCTCGGTACTAGAGTAGACCTCTAAAGCCGAGTTAGTTGTCCTTAAGGCCTGGACAGTTTCTAAAATTGCTGGCGTCGCTTCGTTCGTCGGTCGGCCCTCGCTAAGGCTCGGGCGCTCCCTCCTCCCTTCGCTCCTGGCAATTTTGCAACGCCATTGTTACGGTAGTTTTTGAGCGCAATTTAACTGTTTGGATGCGGAGTTAATTGGATGGGAGTGGAACGAACGAAGCGACGGGGTCAACCTGTCTGGAAGACCGCTGGGCTGAGTGAGGACTACGTTTTTTTGCCGCTGAATACCGCTATTTTGTTACTATGGCTACTATGTGGGTTTGCCCGTACGATTACCTGCGCGCGTAGCTGGCTAAGAGCGGGCGTTGGAGTCGGCGACCGGTCCCTATCTCCGCGTATATACTCGCGGTTCTCTACGCGATGCCGCCTTTGAATAGCGACTCGTTCTTCTACGGCTTCCTTGGTCGGCGGCGAATGTGAGGGGTTGCGGCCACGCCTGTAGTACGCGCTCCGCTATTCGCGCGGAGGTTGGCGCGGTACCGTAAGAACAGCTGGGGGAGGCGCTGAGTCTACGACGGGCAGGGGAGCCAACGGCGTAACTACTATCGAGTCCGTAGCGGGCGGAGAGGCTAATGGTGTAACTACTATCGAAGCATCGCGGGTTTTCTACTGCAAAGCCAGTTAGCCAACAGTCAAGATCGCGATAGTTCGACCAACCGCATCTGTTTTCCGGTCCCGATACTACTGACAGTCCTTCACCAGCTTGGTAGTACGGCGGCGACTGCGGAACTGGTCAAGCGGCTTCTCAACACCGCACCTGGAGTATCGTATCGTCGTAGGGGCCGCGCCGGCATCAGCGGAGTTAGCCATTTTAATGGTATCGCGGGCTCGAAGTTGGCTGTTTGCGATGGTGTGGAAGTGGTGGAAACGGTGGAATTGGCGGGGCTAGATTTAACTCTCTTATCTTAACTCCGACTTACACTCCTTATCTCCGAAATCCACCGGCTCCGCAATTAGATAACGGATTTATGACGTAATTTCCAAAAGTAACTCGGGCCTCCTAAAGTCTTCCAGACAGGTTGATTAAAGCCTTACTGTAATCTCTCCAGCCCTTATAAAATAAAGATCAGATTCCCCCTCCCATACGTACGCAGTATATATCTTTAGCTATAGCCCCCTTTTCTAAATTGCTAGGCCTCTCGCTAATCCTGACAGGGCTCATCAGCTGCTTGGCAAACGCCTGAAAGACCCGCCTAAGTCCCGCGCTAACAATCTTTCAGGGGTTGGAGTGTAGTACGGCGGGCCTTCCTCGCCTTGCCCTTGCCCTCGGGCTTCTCCGTCTTTGTGTTGTTCTTGAGAGCCTCGATGATGCCATCGTAGGCAGGATGCGTGCTAAAGTCCTCGAACCAGAGACCCGCAGCGCCCTCTCCGGGAAAATAATAGGGAACCCAGCTGAACGGGTCATAAAAGTCCCAAAGGGTCACCCCGATGCAGCCATCGACCTGAGCGCAGGCGCCAACAATCTATTCATATACCATATTAGCGTTTCGTCCAGTTTGGTAAAGTAATGTATTTGCTCACATTAGCATAAGCCTCCTTCTGCTGAGCGAGATTGGTTGCTGTAGCGGGGAGCCTGAGCCGAACGTCGAGTTCGGTGAGAGCGACATCGACATCCAAGTCGGCGAATCCCTGAATAGCAGCAATGTGCTGGTCGAGGGTGGGATGGCCCTCGGCGGTCAAATGTGCCTGGAGCCCAACGCCGTCAATCTTGATACCCTTTCGGCGAAGATCCTTGACTAGCATCTGCGTGGCTTCTGTTTTCTTGCTGGGCCACTCGAGGTTGTAATCGTTGTAGTACAGCTTGGCGTTGGGGTCCACCCTTGCCGCGGTCTTGAAGGCAAGGTCAATGTACTCGGAGCCGAGAACCTCGTAGAAGATAGACCTACGGAAGCTGCCGTCTTCCTCGATGGCCTCGTTGACAACGTCCCATGCGTAGCACTCGCCCTTCCAGTGCCCGGCGACCTTCTCGATGTGGTCGACTATAGCAGTTCGCATCGTATCGGGAGTCCAGGTAACGTTGCGGACCCACAGACCGAGTTGGCTGTGCCACACGAGGGCGTGGCATCGCAGAAGCTGCTTGTGCTGCTTGGCCTTGTTTGAGACGATCTCGCCCTCGGTATAGTTGAAGCCTCCTTGTACGGGCTCGGTGAACAGCCACTGCGGGGATTAGTTGGACGAATTCTAGGTTGCCAAATCCACACCCAATATCAAAGTTGACCTCCCCCCACTAACCTTCATGCCATTGGTAGGTGTGGTCTGGCCAAATTCCCCAGACTCCCACATGATTTCATCGTACCTGGCGTAGGCAGCCTGCAGACCAGCGCGCTCGCGCTGGCCTGGAGAGTCGGTAGCTGAGCCAAAATACAGCAAGCCCGCCTGCTTCGCATGGTAGTCGAGTCCCTTCTCCGTGGGCGCGCTAGCCGAAGCAAGTGGCAGGAGGATCACGAGGGCCAAGGGGGTGAGATGCATGGCGTGAGACGGAGGCCTTACAATGAGCGAGGGTAGGTATACGAGCCGAAACTGAAGAGAGGACCGAGCTAGACGACTTGGGAAGATGTTATAAGTACCTAATCTCGTCGTCGAAATAACCACATTTAGGTTGCATACCGCCGCGGATAGATTTAAACCATGCTCCAATTCAGCTTCCCGGGAACACGGTCTCGTAATTTCCTGCCGTGGGTACCAAGAACTCGTGCTGCAGAGTCATTCCCGCGTGCAGGCACTGACGTGTTCGCGCGTCGTCGGCTCTATCACAGGTGGGAGGCCCGGAGGCCCAATCAAGGGGTGCTAGAGTTATGCGTAGCTGCTGCGAATATTTTTCCTTGCCCTGACCAGGATCCCCAAGAACGCCGGGAGCGCGTGTTGCTGGGAGCTGGGTAAATTGGGAGGGCTTCCAATTTTGCCGAACTTGTCGACGACTCACCGGACCTGCATTGGCAAATCACCACCCGCCCTGGGAAATTAGAAATAGATGGACGTCGCGGGTCTGGTCCCCGCTTGGAGAACCGACCCCGGGACGGACGAGAAAATGGACTATGCGCGCCTATCATTCTCAGGGCCTGGTAAGAGTGATATTTTCGGGACTTGGGGGATGTTGTAGAATAATCTCAACAGTAGGTGGCTTGCCGCCGGTTGCAGAACCAATCAAATCCAATTCTTTACCCTTTCATGCTCTACGCAGTAGTGGGAGCATACTATGCTTGTATTCGAAGTCAGCAATTCTTTGTCTGTAACACTGAGCAGGGTGATCGGGGAGAAGATGGAAGCTAGTCACTGGTTCGTCTCACCTCCTTACTAGTATTGCTTCCACAACTTACGGCGCCATGGGAAAAGCTAATAACAGGGTATCGACCACGGCTGTCCCGCGATGCGCATGCTGAAATCTACATGTTAAGGATGCCTGTTATACGACACGGATCTACCCGATTCGATATTTTTCACTCTCATGGAGATATCAGGATAGTGAATCCGGGGTTAGGGCCTCTGGTCACGGCACTTCTTTTTTTGGGTGCCGGCCCAGCCTTGCACAGGCCTCTTTTTCTTTTTCTTTTCCTTCGGTATTTAGCAACGGCGCCCCGCGCCTCCGTAGATTTTGACAGACATGCTATTCTTTTTGCACCTATCGAGACCGTACCTTTCGTGATGTGGTAGATAGACTACTCTTTGCCCCCTGATTAGACGGAGGTTTTCGTTCTTTTCGAGATTTTCTTGTTACAGGAGAAAGCCAGGCCTCTTATGCTTCCCAAGAACTCTGTCAACACGCCGTTCTCGATTATCAATATGACTATCTGCCAGGTTACCAGCAATCCCACAAGTTTTACATATTTTCCTCATTTGCCACCAGAGCTTCGTTTATCAATATAGGAGTTTGCAGCTGCATCTGATCCTAAAGTTATCAGACTCCATTATCGCAGCGGCCAACTCGTTAGCATCTTTATGCCCATAGGTAGTTTAGAGATTACCTGCAAAGAGAGCTATAACGTTTATAAAAAGTATAAAAACGTTAGGGGCGGTGAAGTCTTAGTAATTTAGTAAAAGGGAAAAGAATATACATTTCCTATTAATTTCAACCGCGACCTTTTTAAAATTACTAAATTAACGTCCCCTGATATTATTAATATAAACGTATTTTCGAGGCTGCAAGTGGTATATTATTAACGTTAACTTTTTATTCGATAACTTAAAAAGGTTATTTTAGCAAAAAAAGAATCTTAAAATTTCTTAAATATTTTTTACTTTCGTAATGGCTCTTTTCAGCTCTTTAAATTAAAAGATATGATGTAGGGAATGGGACTAGTTCTTCCCCTGCTTTTTGCGGGAAGCGCTAGCTCTAAATAATTGAATTAAATTAAGTTATATATATATATTATCTACTATATTAGAGTGCTCACCCTGTATATTATTCTTATAGCAGGGATTAAAATTAGTATTTAAATTTCCAATATTAAAGTAGCTGATTTAGTACGTTATTATCTTATACTATTATAAGTTAGCTCCTTATTATTACTACGTAACGCGGAGAACGCTATAGGTTGGCAAGGGGTTACTAAAATAACAGTTAAAAAGGACCAGTTTATCTATTACTAAGGAAACTTTTAACTAACTTAATATCTCTGTTACTTAAAAATTTTACTACTTTTTTATAAAAAATTAGGGAATTAAAAGTATTTATTTTATTATAATATAATTTAAGGTAATTACCCTTTTTAGACTTAGGTATAAGTAGCTTACGGTACAACCGTATTGTAAACTTAATATAATTAATCTTATTTTCTACTATAATAATCCCATATTAAATAAAGAAATTAATTAATGGCAATTTATAACCAGATTTAAATTTCTTAGGAAATATTACTTCTAGTACTTCCTTAATACTTATACGTATAAATTCCGCTACCTTAGGGCTTTAGAATAGCGAGTCTTAGTAAGAAGATTAATATAAAATAGCTGATAATAATTATAGCTCTAACAGCCTGTCGAAACGCCCCACCTCTTAAACAAACCAGCAGCTTACCTCTTATACAGCCTATTATAGTAAAGATTAGAGGGGGTTTTGCAGATTTATTAAGTTAATAGGGATATATTAGACTCCTACGACTGCTTAGTAATGCTAAGGCGGCGATTTTAAAACTATTTTTTAATATACCCTCCCTACTAGTTAAAGGTCCGAGATCGCTTTTCCAAGATTAGTAATACCAATAATAATATTAGTTTTAAATTAAATAGCGGATATTTATTAGTTTAAATCTTGCTATTTGAATGGGCAGAGGCATGGTTTTGGAGGGTTATTGGTAAGTTGGATCGTAAATTGCCCCGGTTAGCGTAAGAGCAGCTTTATTTAGGCTAGGCGGTGATCTTATATGTTATATCCTGGTTTTAGCGCTATAACCTGCATAACGTTAATCTAATGAGCTTACAATTAGTTATATAAAGCATTTAATCCAAATAAATAGTAATCTGATTTATTAATATCTTTAAACGCTATTTTAATTAAAAATAAATAAATAAAATATTTGCTAACTATTTAAAACTATAGTTTTATAAGCTTAATGCAATTTGCTACTTAAAGGTTATTATACAAAGGAAAGAGCCCCCCCCTTCCACCTTCCGACGACGACACAGCCGGGGCACCGGGGCCAAAGAAGAAAGAACGAGTACGGTCCGAGTTCGAACCGACACACGGGCACCCCCCATTTCCCTTT